>VAPA010021321.1_pt1 | contig 18185 bp, 19 predicted proteins | sample 3395041 | NCBI WGS metagenome assembly VAPA01 (sample SAMN08290432, study PRJNA428436) | hydrothermal vent metagenome | isolation source: Deep-sea hydrothermal vent chimney | place: Indian Ocean: Southwest Indian Ridge | depth 1973 m m
ATAAACGATTGTCCTTTCTTGTTAGCTCAATTATCTTTATTGTCACATATATTTGACATAAGTTGAGGACAGCCTCCTTTTGGTGTGCTATTCTCTGGGTTGAAACAAATTATCGCCCTCTTCTCATCAAATATAAAGGAGTTTTGAAATGGCAGAAAAAAAGAACAATTGGACGATAATGGCGGTAATCGCCATACTTATGGGCATTTTTATAGTTTTTATAGCCCCCGGTCTTTTTGATACAACTATGGATGAATTAATCCTAAAACAATCAAAACAAGCCACAAACCTTTCGGCTGGTCCTTTGAGTCGACTCTATGTTGGCTCAATCTACAGCGGTATTGAAATGCTGGCAGGTCTGGCATTGATCGCTGTCTCAGCTGCGCTTTATGCGGGCAAAAAATGGGCCTGGCCGATGACAATGTTCCTGCTTTCAATTCCCGCAATGGTTAACGGATATATCGGTTTAGGTTGGCTGGAAAATCTCAAGAAATTCCCCCCTGCGTATATCACCTTTTTCTTAAGTTTTGTCGCCTTTTTGGTCATGTTATTCCTGAAAGAGAACGACAAGAAAACTAAAAACGCTATGTTCTGGGTTTTCACCCTTCTGGGGATGTTAGGAGCTCAAGGGTTTATGCTTTTCCCCCATGCTTTGCGTGTGATCTTAAAGAACCCCGCTTCGGCGCTTTTGGATCCAGCCGCGGCAGTTCTTCGCCGCACGGGCCCGTTGATGTTTCTGGTTTTCGTCTTTGCCGGTCTGGCGATTTGGAAACTTGCCCAGCGAAAAGAGTCTGGTTGGTATATAGCCCTTCTAACCGGGGCTATGATGGCCATCGGCGCATTCCCTGCCCATTATTTGCGCCCACCAACAGCATCTCTGGTGCCTGCAGACACCCTGGCCCCTTCAATTTTCACTTCCACTTATTGGATGGCTGGAGCTCAAGGAGTCATCTTAATTGTCTTGCTTCTGACGCCTTACTTCAAAGAACACCTGTTCGACAAAGAATAATATGGATGCTTAATCTAGGCGATTACAAATAACATCCGGGGATTATTCCTCAATAAAACCGGGAACAAAATATTTTGTTCCCGGTTTTATTATCGTTATATTTGTTGTCCGCCTCTATTGATCCCCGTGTGGAAATCGATCAGGATCCTTTCTCCCCCGATTCTTTCATCTTCAATATAAAGCCCATCGCCAATAATCCCACTCCTATCAGCAGGATCAAAAACGACTGCCAGCGCAGAGGATTAAAAATGGGAGAAATGATCCGCGTGCTTGCTCCAATAAGCTCATGATATAAAAGTGAGGTTGGCGGGATCGCCTCGGGCATGCGGTCCGTCAGTATGCCTGTCCAGAGGGGACGATACAGGAGGGCTGTGATCAAAGTGATTAAGCTACCTCCTACCAGGGGTATTCCCCACCATTGTCCCAGTCCTTCCATTGACCGTACTCCAAATATCAGGATCAAGAATAACAGTCCTATTGGCACCAATAAAGCCGTAGCCAGATTTAAGCGTATGGTGCGTAAACTCCATTTCGCTGTGTATGCACCCCCGATTTGATCGCCCGTTTTTAGGAATGACTGGGTTGCATTATATTCCGGTGGAGTTGCCTCAACCACCATCTGCATCACATCGTTATAAACTTGTATTTGGTCCGAATGAGGAAAAGTGGAAAGCTTACACAGTTCTTTGACCATTTTAGCCCTGGGCAGCGGGGCTCCGGGTGGAGTTTGCATTTCCTCCATCTGGAGATCTGTGCAATCAGGAAGAGAATCATAAAAAGCCACCACCGCGGCTTCTCCTTCGGGTCCGTTCATTCTTTCAACCAAAGGGGCCATATTCAAGGATATGAAGGGCAGTTGATCTTCAGAATCCAGCCATTGGAACAAACCTGTGACTGCTCCGGTAATCCAGTTCCCAAGTACCTGGTCTGAGAGCAGAGCTTGCTTGAAATTCTTCCAGTTTTCTTCTTCCATGGAATAAATCAAATTAAATAGATTTAACTGCTGTCCTTCGGGTTGGTCTGTATCCTCAATTTTGTTAGAGATATCTTCAGCCTGGCGATTGGTGATAATTTCAAGGCTAGCCGGGATAATTTCCGAGTCTAGAATGACCGAACCGGTAATCTCTTTCACTTTTTCCTGGTCAAAGAATACTTGCCCTGCGTTATTAGCAAGCAGAGCAAGAGGCAGAGCAAGAATCAATAAACCTGCCAGAATAAAAGCAACAAATTTCATGATTGCGTTAAGAATTGTCTTCATTGATAAGCCTTCATGTATTCATCCCAGGGAAAATCCCTCAAGGAATCCAGCACTCTGTCCGGATTACCTCCATTTTCAAAAAATGGCAACTGCCTGGTGATCTTGTTTGGTACCGCTATGCAGTATAATCCTGCTCTTTTTGCCGCCAGGACTCCATTAGGAGAGTCTTCAAATACAAGCACTTTTTCCGGAGAGCTCCCCATCTTTTCAAGACCAAGATGATACAGGGCTGGGTCGGGTTTTGCGTCCACTACATCATCGGAACAGCTAGTATGGTCAAAGTATTCCAATAAATCAAGGCGGCGGAGATGTGAATGGACCCACTCCCTGTCTGAACTGGATACTATTCCAAGTTTTATCCCATCCCCTTTGGCTTTCTTAATCAATTCTACAGCCCCCGGGAGAGGTTTTTGCTGTTTTACTAGATCCAGCTCTTTTTGAGACACTTCCCGGTAAATTTCTTGCTGCTTTATTACATCTCCAATGGTTTCCAGAAAACTATCTATTGGGCCGTCATCCTTTCCTGATTTTCCAAGGATTTCTGCCCACTCCTCAATTATCAGTTCCTGTCCATATTCCCTGAACTTATCCCCCCAGGCCTGGAAGATTGGTGTTTCTGTGTCAAGAATCAGTCCATCAAAATCAAATAGTAAGCCATCCAGCGGCGTTGTAAGAGTCATATGTGTGATTATACAAGATATACAGACCTCGAGAACCTTACAGTAGTATAATTAAATTCTGTCAATTCCAGGTCTTTGGTAAATAAAATGATAAAACAGCTTCAGTTGATAATGCGCTTAATGAGGGACGAAAGAGTTCATCCCCTGGTTAAACTTCTCCCTTTTTTGTCATTGATTTATCTTGTCTATCCTGATCTGATTCCTGGTCCATTTGACGACGCGGTGGTGATAACTCTCTTTCTGCAGTTCTTCCTGTCCCTGGTTCCAGACGATTTAGTTGATGAACTACGATTAGATCAAGAGCTTCAGGATGCTAGGGTGCCCGAAGAAGATACTATCATTGAAGGGGAATTCTGGGAAGAATAACATAACCCCTTAAATAAGAAACTCCCCTGTCGGGGAGTTTTTTTCTGTTGTCACTCGTTAAAAATAGTCTTCCCCGTCATCACCGTCATCAAATTTCAGCTCAAACTCGACATCCTCACGGGGCTGGCGAACCCAAAGCTGGATCATGTCACCATCTTCAGTTTCCTCCAAATGCGCGGCAATGATGGTGATTTCATCAACTAGTCCTGCTTCCGTTCGGTACTCAAGGACAATGGTCTCGTTTTTGCCCCAGGCTGTGCTGCAGCGTTCAACCAGAGATAAGCCATCAAAAGCCCTCAGTTCAGCGAAATAGGTATCATATTGTTCAGGGCTTTCCGCAACTCCTTGAATCCATAAACCGCTTACTTCCCTGAATTCTGGTGTTGGTCCTTCAATAATAGTAATTTTTTCTGTCATTCTTTTTCTGGATCGCGCGATCCAGCACCTCCGCTTAGGCCTATCTTACCATATTTTTTATCCAGGAAAACCTTACGGATTTTAAAGTTTCTACCAGCCTGGGAATAAGGGTTTTTTGCACCCCCAATGATACCTATGCGTAACCGGAGGGTTGTTTATTATGTTTCCCCCTCTTCTCTTTCATCACATCCAACCTGTTGTATAATTGGAAAACAATCCGGGATAATATTTTCAGGCAGACATATTATGTATTCCATTAATATTCTTTGTTTATCATCAAAATCATCCTTCTTTAAGAAAATCAAAAGCCTGTTAACAACTGCCAAAGGGGTAGGCTTCCCGAATCAGACAGTAAAAATCCATCATTATTCATCAATCTCTGATAACATCCCATCCAAATTAATCCACTCCTGCCAGGTTGTGATTTTCGACTGTAGTTCACTTGATTCGAAATTGGACGAACTGCTTCTGGAATTATCCGCCAAATTTAATACCCCTTCCCTGGTTTTGGTTGCTGATAATATTTCCACTATTCCCCATCTGGCAGAACAGGCGATTTACAATATCAATTCCCAGGATATCGAAAGCCCGTTATTTCATAATTTCATATCTTGTCTGGTATCCCATTCAGACCTCATTCGATCAAATCTGGCTGTACAGGATAATCTGAATAATCGTTTAAACGAACTTCTTTCTATCAGGAAAGCCAGTTTACATTTAACCATGAACTTGTCTCTCGACGCAGTGCTGGAAGCGATCCTGGAGAGCGCGATGGAGCTGGTATCAGCTGATGATACCCATGTCTTTTTATACGAGCACGGCGCTTTGTCCTTTGCCGCAGCTCTATTTAACGGAAACCAGCAAAATGAGCCTTTTATGCATCCCCGTCCCGATGGATTGACCTACCACGTTGCCAGAGAGGGTAAACTAAAAGTTGTAGATGATACTATATCCGATCCGATTTTTGAAGATCGTCCCTGGGATGGATCTATTATCAGCCTTCCACTGAAGATAGGCAGAAAGGTTTTAGGAGTAATGAACGTAGCTTTGAAGAGAGCTCACAAATTCACAGAAAACGAAATCCGGGCCCTGGAATTTCTGGGAGACCAGGCATCCATCGCCATCCAAAACGCTAAATTATATGAACAAGCCCAACAGGAAATTGCTGATCGTAAAAAAGCCGAAAAAGCTATCAAACATCTTGCCAATCACGATTCCCTGACTGGTCTTCCCAATCGCAGGTTATTCAATGAAAGAATTGTCCTGGAACTATCCCGGGCAAAGCGCAATAATCAAAAAATTGGCGTGATACTGTTTGACCTTGATCATCTGAAGAAAGTTAATGATTCTTACGGGCATAATGTCGGGGACCTTTTACTCCAGGCGGTAGCACAAAGATTGCTAGGGTTGCTTCGGAAAAGTGATACCGTTGCCCGCATGGGTGGTGATGAGTTTTTGTTGATACTTCCAGAGATGAAGGAGAAACCTGATTCCATTCAAACAGTCGAACGGATTCTGGAAGCCTTGAGTACTCCTTTCTTATTGGAAGGGTTTGAAGTAAATATCACCACCAGCATCGGGATTTCTTTTTTCCCAGATGATGGGGATAAGCCAGAGATGTTAATTAAAAATGCTGATATAGCCATGTATAAAGCCAAAGATAAAGGCGGCAATACTTATCATCTTTTTACTGCCTGATGATAATTGGCTGTGCTAATAAAAATTAACCAAAATAACTTCTTGAAACAGTCTATGTATCAATTGATCATTCTCCTACCTGCTGGATCGGATCTTCAATCATTTGATGAAGGTTGGCCTCAATTCCTGGAAATCGCTGAACAGCTGCCTGGTTTGATCCGTGAATCAATCACCAGATTTGATCAGGTTATTTATGGATCAGAAACCATACAGAGAATGTACACCTTTAGTTTTAAGGACAAGAAATCCCTTGAAAGTGCCCTGATCTCTGAAGCAGGCCAAAAAGCGGGGGATGTATTGCACAGCCTGTCTGGAGGAAATATCACCATTCTGACCGGGGATCATCAATCAGATACCCTGGAACGAATCCAATCTTATTCACCACCCAAAGAAAATTGATGAGAGAGACCTCCAATCGTCCGCTCTTCAAATGGTTTATCATCCCCTTTACACTGATCCTGCTGACATCAGGTGTATATTTTCTCTATCAGACATTCAAAGGAAGTTCTGTTCGATCCAGGAGAATCATCATCTGGATCAGGAGTCCATTATCAAACCCTGAATGGTCTTTGGATGCATTAACTCGCTGCACACCTACTTCTCCATTTTTATTCCCTACTAACGGGTATGTGGGGTATCTTTGGAATGATTCTTTTCGTCCCGGACATAAACACCAGGGAATTGATATCTTCACCAGTAAAAAAAGCGGGGATACTCCTGTTTATGCTGCTTACAGAGGTTTTCTAACTCGCTTGCCCGAATGGAAATCTTCCTTGATAATTCGCATACCAGATGATCCTCTCCTTCCTGGCCGTCAGATCTGGACCTACTACACCCATATGGCTGACACTAATGGTAATTCCTTTATTGTTAATGCTTTTCCCCCGGGGACATCCGAGTTATTTATCAGTGAGGGAACCTTGCTTGGATACCAGGGAAATTATTCAGGGACACCAGGACATCCTGTTGGAGTCCATCTTCATTTTTCGATTGTCAGGGATGATGGTAAAGGAAGCTTCTTAAATGAGTTAAAAATTCAGAACACTATTGACCCATCAACATATTTTGGTTTACCTTTAAACGGCAGAGCCAATCAAGACAATATTCCTTTATGTCCCCAGTAATAAACACCCTATCATTCATCCGTTAAGAGGAGAAAAAGCTAATGTCCGATTTTCAGCATATACTCACCGAAATAACAGACCGGGTTGGATTGATCACGCTCAATCGTCCTGAATCATATAACTCATTAAATTTGCAGCTCTTAGAAGAACTGATGGGCGCTCTGGAAAGTTTTGATAATCACGACCATATCGGGGCCATGGTAATTACTGGAAATCAGAAAGCTTTTGCGGCTGGAGCTGATATCTCTCATATGTCAAATGCAACTGAGGATGAAATTAGAAACAGTTCTTTTATACCAACCTTCACTAAAATAAAAAAGATTAAAAAACCGGTGATTGCTGCAGTGGCCGGTTTTTGTCTGGGAGGAGGTCTTGAGTTGGCAATGTCTTGCGATCTAATCACTTCAGCTGAAAATTCAAAATTTGGTCAACCTGAAATTAACCTGGGCATAATTCCCGGGGCTGGAGGAACCCAGCGTTTAACCAGAGCTGTAGGAAAAGTCATTGCAATGGAAATAATCCTCACCAACAGGACTCTCTCTGCCCAGGAAGCCCTGGACTATGGCTTGATAAATCATATTTATCCTACGGGTGAATATCTATCTCTAACCATTGACCTGGCTCAAAAAATCGCTGCCCAGGCACCCTTGGCTATTTTGGCTGCCAAACAAGCTATCAACCATTCTTTCGAATCTCACCTGACGAATGGACTTGTCCAAGAACGAGATCTATTTTATGGATTATTTGCAAGCCAAGATCAAAAAGAAGGTATGGATGCTTTCCTTGAAAAAAGAAAAGCAAAGTGGACAGGGAAATAATCAGTTCGTGTAGGACAACGTATATAGTTATTTATCCCCTAATTTATTAAAGGTTAATTAATAGTAATAGTAGTAGGGACTGGGGATAAGTGGAAAACCTGTCTGATAAGGTTATTAATGATGAAATTTTCTATAGAAATCCCCATATACGGGGTGTTCTATGTTTACTAACCCCTCATATGGTATAAAGAATAAATTGAATTAGCATAGTTTAATCCACAAGTCATTGGGGATAGAAATGAATAACATAGAGGTATCCAGGGATAAACCCTTGGTAGCAGCTAAAATAAATTCTTCTTGTGGAAAAAGGTGGATTTTTGGGACTATTATCCCCTCAAAAAACCCCAAATTAATACGAAGTTATCCCCAATTGAAGCAGGTTATCCACATAATAAGAGTAGTTATCCACAGAAAATGGGTAAAATATTAATCTTTTGTAAATATGGGACGAAGTCCTTCTCAAATAAAAAACACATAATTCAGTCAGGAATAATTTGGGTTCCGTCAGGAATGACTATGCTTTTGGGGATGACAACGATGCCGTCCCGGATAGACCACTTTTCCGAGTCGAATTCCGTTCCAGGGGGAAAAGGATGGATGATCACATTTGAACCGATGCGGGCATTCTTGTCTATGATAGCCCCATCAATCCGGGAATTTTTCCCGATTCCGATTGGGACAGGACCGGAGGTGTTTTTGTCCTCCTCGTAATAATCTGCACCCATGACGACAGTATTCCTGACAACCGATCCATCCTGGATCTGGCTGCGAAGTCCAATCACACTGCATTCAATTTCCGCCTCGCCGATATAACATCCATCTGCCAGAGAGACATCTTCCAGCTTTGCACCGGCAATGATCGACCCGGGCAGGAAGCGGGCATGAGTATATATGGGCTGGTTGACATCATAAAAATTGAAAGGAGGAGAAGGCTGAGTAAGGGCAAGATTGGCGTGATAAAAAGATCGAATAGTACCAATGTCTTCCCAGTATCCTTCAAAATCATAACCGACAACCTTATGGGTATGTATGGCGTGGGGAATGATTTCTCGGCCGAAATCATCCACGTTCAATTCTTTGAGAAGATCAGTCAGTACCGATGTTTTAAAAAGGTATATTCCCATTGATCCTAAAAGAGGAAGACCAGAATCGTCACGGCTGATGAAAGATCTCAGAAGGTCGGGATCTTTGGGTTTTTCAACAAAATCAGTGATTTGATGTCCTTTTCCGCGTTTTAGAATTCCCAGGCGAGGAGCAGATTCCAGGGAAACGGGCTGCAGCGCAATGGAAATGTCCCCTCCGTTTTCCCACAGGTGATGAGCCATTAGTTCATAATCCATCCTATATAAATGGTCGCCAGCCAGGATCAGGGTGTATTCTGCTCCGGTGCTGTGAATTTCAAACAGTTGCTGCCGGACGGCATCAGCTGTGCCCTGGTACCAGGTGTCATTGAGCATAGTTCGCTCAGCTGCCCAGATCTGAACCCATCCCCGGTGAAAAGGATCAAAATTATAGGTTCGAGTAATATGTCGGTGAAGGGACACTGAATTGAATTGGGTTAACAGAGCAATGCGGTCGATATTGGAATTGATGCAGTTGCTGATAGGGATATCAATTAGGCGATACTTGCCACCTATGGGAACGGCAGGTTTGGCCCGGACTTTAGTAAGGGGGAATAAACGAGTTCCCTGTCCACCGCCCATGATCACAGCCAGGATATCTTTGGTTGAAGGCATTGACATGCTCCTTTGATTACGGGTTCATGTTCTCAATTATAACCTTTCCGTGCTCCCGGATAACGGGGAAAGGAAGCAGAGAAAAAGTCCTTAAGAATAAGAAAAACCGATCCTTAATTTCCGGGACCGGTTGATATAAATTCAATGCCGAAGGTGGGAATCGAACCCACAATCCTCAAGGGAACGCGAGTTTGAGTCGCGCGCGTCTGCCTATTCCGCCACTTCGGCAAGTGGAAATCTAGTATACCTAAAATTATAGGCTCGGTCAAGACAAGGCTGGTTACCCTGAAAATGGCAGGAATCACCAGGATTGAGCCCAGGGCAAGGCTATTCCGGAAAGGGATAGACGCTCCATTATTGGACATATTCAAGGAGAGAAAATCAGGTACAATTATGTGTGATACAATGATACAATTTACCAGGCGGCTGTATCAGAGAGACATGGATATTACAATTGAATTTAAGAGCGGCATACCAATATACGAACAAATCGCCTACCAGGTTCTGGAATTGATAGAGGCCGGAGAGTTGAAGTCCGGCGATCAGCTTCCAACTACCAGGGAACTGGCAGTTCAACTGGGAGTAAATTTTAATACAGTTGCCAGGGCTTACCGGATGTTAGACAAGGACTCAGTGATCTCAACCCAACACGGCCGGGGAACCTATATTCTGGAACTAAACTCCCTCAAACCAGGAAAGAAGAGAAACCTTGATACAATTGAAGACCTGACAAAATTTTACCTGCGAAAGGCAACTTATCTGGGATATAAACCGGAAGAGATCCAAGATTGTTTTGATAAAATTGTCCGAGAGAATAAGCGGAAATAAATAAGGCCGAAGATAAGAGGATTTAAAGCGTGACGGGAGGGGTTTTTCCAGCAAATAAAGGTAAAATCCGGAATAAGCCAAGGAGGTGTTTCACGTGAAACAATTACCGAGATGGCAATTCCAGCCGTAATCACCCGATTGTTGAATGCAGTTTTAATGTTGGGAATTCCCTGCTTTCTGGCTCTAAAGACCTATCGACGGGGAAAAGGAAGTTTCAGGCCGATTTTGATCGGAGCTGCAGCCTTTATTCTCTCTCAGGTTGGGCACATTCCCTTTAATCAATTTGTGATGCTTCCCCTGCTCGAAGCGAACGGAATCTCTCCTTCGGGGAAGGAAAGTTCTTCCCTGTTGGCGTTGGGTATCGCTGTCGGATTATCAGCGGGAATATTTGAGGAAATCGCCCGTTATTTAGTGATGAAGTTCTGGCTTAAGAGAGAGCACAATGATTTTCTGCCGGTAAAATATGGTGTGGGCCACGGAGGAATTGAGGCTATTTTGACTGGTTTATTAGTTTTGTATGCCTTCGTCCAAGTCATGGCTCTGGGAGGTGACGGAGCCCTTTCGGCTTTTGATCCCGAACAGGTGGCTTTGATACAATCCCAGTTGGAAGCCTATTGGGCGGTGCCCTGGGGTCAGTCTTTACTTGGCGCCTGGGAGCGGGTTTCTGCCATGTCTTTTCATATAGGCGCTTCAAGCATGGTTTATAAGAGCATCCGGGAGAAAAAACCAGGTTGGCTTCTAATTGCCATTCTAGGGCATACGGTATTGAACGCTTTTGCAGTTATCTTGGGGACCAAGATGGATTTAGTCTTATTAGAGGGTATATTGTTCCTGTTTGCTGCCGGATGGCTGGTCTGGGCCTGGTTGATTAGAGTTCGGGAACCTGATCTGCTGGATCCTGTCCAGGCTCCGCTGCCAGAGGTGCGCTTCAAGGCCCCTCAAATTACTTCAGACCAAATAGAAGAGAGTCGCTATGATGAATAATCAACCGATCATTGTCACAGAAGAGCTAACAAAGAGTTTTGGAGATATTTTGGCTGTAGACCGCTTGACTCTTTCAATCAAGCAGGGAGAAGTGTTTGGATTCTTGGGTCCCAATGGCGCTGGGAAAACCACTATGGTGAGGATGCTGGCAGCATTGCTGGCTCCAACTAGAGGAAAGGCATCTGTAGCTGGGTTTAGGATTGGGCAAAACGATCAAGAAATCCGCAGAAAAATCGGCCTGCTGCCTGAGGCGCCAGGATTATATGATGGATTAACTGCTGAACAGAATCTGGCTTTTTTTGGAGCCATGTATGGTATTGAAAATATTGATTCTCAAAGCCAGCGCTACCTGGAATTGCTGGGGCTTTGGAACAGGCGCTTTGAACCGGTAGGAACTTTCTCAAAGGGTATGCGCCAGAAACTCGCCATAGCCCGGGCATTACTTCATGAGCCAGAAGTTTTATTCCTGGATGAGCCAACCAGCGGATTAGACCCCCAGGCGTCACGGCTGGTGCGGGATTTTATTTCTGATCTAAAGGGCGAGGGGCGCACTATTGTTTTATGCACTCATAACCTGGAAGAGGCCGATCGTCTTTGTGACCGGGTGGCGGTGATAAGCGGCCGTCTGTTAGCCCTGGATGCCCCGGGAGTTTTAAGAAGGAAGCTTTTTGGCCGGAAAGTAGTGTTTCATTTAACAGAAATGAAACAGGAGCTAATTGACACACTGAAGGAGTTCGGTTTTGTCAGTGATGTACAGCAAGTTGGTAAAAAGATTCTGGCATCGGTTGAAGATCCTGAAGAAAATAACCCCCGCCTGATCCAGGCTCTGGTAGAAAAAGGGGCAGAGATCCAATTTGTTGGAGAACTCAAGCGGCGGTTGGAAGATGTTTACCTGGAATTAATGGAAGCAGCTGAGGAAAATATTCATGGAAAGAATTAAAGCAATTATCGTAAAAGAATGGCGGGAAGTATTTAAAAACAGGTTTGTTTTGTTTACTGTGGCTTTTCTGCCCTTAATGATGACGGCGCTTCCTCTGGTGGTCCTTTATATTACGGGAAGGGCTGATGATTTTGGGGCTTTGTCTTCAGCTGATTTGCCTCCCCAGTTCGAATCCCTCTGCGGTGACTTGAGCGGCGGAGATTGTATGCTCTATTACATTGTCACTCAGTTTATCCTGTTGTTTATGATGGTGCCGATCATAGTCCCAATGACGGTGGCATCCTACAGTATAGTTGGTGAAAAAACAACCCGGACACTGGAACCGCTGCTGGCCACTCCAGTATCAACTGTAGAGATTCTGATAGGAAAGGGATTGGCTGGAATAATACCGGCAGTATTGGCTACCTGGGGTGGATATCTTCTGTATGCGACAGGGGTGTACCTTATGGTCCAGAATCCGCTGGTTGTAAGCAAGTTATTTGACCCCATCTGGTTGACAGCTATCTTTCTGGTTGGTCCTCTTTTGTCGGTTATGGGAGTCAGTATTGCTGTGATGATTTCTTCCAGGGTAAATGATCCCCGGGTTGCGGAACAAATCTCGGGAATCTTCGTACTTCCAGTGGTCTTCTTGTTTGTAGGGCAAACCACAGGCTTGATATTGATCAATGAACAGTTTATCCTTTGGATGGCGCTTGGGCTGGCAATACTCGATGTTATTCTGTTTTATTTTGCTACCCAGGTGTTTCAGAGAGAAACAATCTTATCGAGATGGAAATGACCTTATGAAAAAACCAGGAATAACTTTAGTTGTCATAATGATATTGGTTTTAATCGCTCCGACAACTGCCTCTGCCCAGGGAGATGGAGGCGAACTCCTGCTGGGATTGAACAGGAATTTTGGTTATGGTGGATTGGGAAAGATCCAGGGAAATTTTACCCTTAAGATAAATGATCCTTCGGTTCAGCTAAACAGGGTGGAGTTTTATATTGATGGAGAAATGACTTCTTCTGCAAACGAGGAGCCGTTCCAGTATAAATTTCACACCAGTGATTTCGCAGACGGTGAACACCAGATGTACGCCGTTGGATATCTCGTTGATGGCACAAAGATGGGGTCCAGGACAATCACCAAGATCTTCCTGTCATCTGAGCAAGCCCGGGGAGAGACCCAGTCATTGATTGTTCCTTTGTTGATCGGAACAGCAGTCCTGACATTATTAGGAGTTGGTGTGCCCCTGCTGTTTAACAAAGATAAAGAATTTGTGCTTGGAAAATACGGTCCAGCTGGAGGTGTTGTTTGTCCCCGCTGCAAACTGCCATTTTCAAGATCCTTATTTTCTCCTAACTTGCTGGTTGGTAAATTGGTTCGCTGTCCTCATTGTGGAAAAATCAGTATCCAGGCCAGAGCTTCCCAAACCAGGCTTCAGGAGGCGGAAGACTGGTTTAGAAATAAGGATAAACCGGGCTACACACAACGCGATGACGGAGATCTGGAAAAATTAATTGAGGATTCCCGTTTTGAAGAATAGGCTCTCTGGCTTTCGAAACTAATAGGCCAAAAGAGTCCTATTGGACTATAATTAATCAGCCCATCAAATTCATTGGTGGGCGGTTAAAATATGTTCAATAACCTGACAGCTTCCATTAACGAACCTGAAATCCAAAAAAAGACCCGCAAGATCGCCCAGTTGGTAGAGATCAGCGCGATCTTGAATTCAACTCTAAAACCTGATCTGCTCCTGCAGAATATTCTGGAATCAGCAGCGGATCTATTGGAATGCAGCGTGATTTCAATCCTTCTCTATGATGAGCGGGAAAAAGAATTAAGGTTTGCTGCCACAACCAGCGTGAACATCGATCAGCTTGAACAGATCCCCGTTCCGTTGAATAACAGTCTGGCAGGAACCATATATACCGAGAACCGCCACCTGGTTATTAATAACACAAAAGACGACCCTCGCCATTACGATGAAGTTGCTGACGAGACGGGACTTCAGGTTGATTCTTTGCTGGGTGTTCCTATGAGGATCAAGGACAGGGTTACTGGAGTCATAGAAGCATTAAATAAGGAGGAGGGGGAATTTACAGATTTTGATGTTTCCCTGATGTTGGTTATTGCTTCCCAGGCGGCGATATCTATGCATAATGCCCAGCTGATTCAGGATCTACAGAAAGCCAATATTGAACTGAGCCAGGCGGACAAATTAAAACGTGATTTGATGTCAGTTGCTTCCCACGAGCTGCGCACCCCACTGGGAAATATTCTGGGTTATGCCACCCTTCTTCATGAAGATGCGAGTGAAGAAAACAAACCGCTAGCGGCATCTATCTTAAAGGCTTCCTCAAAACTCCGCGCAGTCCTTGATGATATTGCGAACATGAACTTATTATATGCAGGGGAAGCGGACTTGGATTATTCGACTACCACGCTGCAGAAAGTTATAGAATTTGCACGGGAAGAAGTTCTAGTTACTGTGGACAGGGAAGATCACACAGTTGTATATAACCTTCCAGAAGAACCGGTTGTTCTGAAGATTGACATGCCCAAGATGTGTGTGGTCTTTGTCAATTTATTGCTCAATGCCATTCGATTTACTCCAGTTGATGGTGAAATTATCTTAAGCGTGGAAGACCAGAAAGACCAGGTAATGATCTCTATTACTGATACAGGGCGGGGGATCAATCAGGAAAGCCTGGAAAAGATATTTGAAGTCTTTTACCAGGAAGATGATCACATGACGCGCCGTTATGGGGGACTTGGTTTGGGATTATCAATTGCCCGTGAGCTTGTTCAACTTCACAGGGGAAGTATTTGGGCTGAAAGCGAGGGTTTGGGGGAAGGAGCAACCTTCAAAGTAGTGCTGCCCAAGACTGTATGACGGGATCTACTAAACGATTCTCAGCTTTCTGCAGTTTCCCCAATAATCAGGGTTTCACAAACTTCCAGAAAATTATCTAAGGCTTCCAGGCGGACCATATAATCTTTACCCGCAAAACCCAAGGTGGTGAGGGCTTTGATCCAGGCTAGCTGAAATTTATTATTTTCTGGCAGCAGGGAAATAGCCTCAGTCCAGGTATTGATCAGCGGCCAGAGCATATCCTGGGGTTTTTCGCTCTTAAGATTTGAAACCATAGCAGCCTGGTAGTAGATCTTTTTTTCAACTAGCGGAGGCGTTGAACCCCCGGGGACACTTAAAAAGTCAATAGTTTTCTCCCATTCATCAAGCCAACTTTTTAGCTGGTCATGCGTGAGTGATACGCTGCCCAGGAGATGATTAAATGCTAGCGCTAACCCGGGAGCTCCAACTGCTGCTGCCCGGGCAGGAAATTCCAAAGCCAGCCGGCGGGTAGGCAAAGGTGGTCCGGATAGCAAAGCTATGGCATTCACGGCATTATGGAGGGCTTTCAGAAAAGCAGGAAACTCGATCAGGATTTCCCGGGGCGCTGAAATCTGGCGATCCATCCAGAACTGGCGGGCTTCTTTAACTAAAGGTTTGCTTCGAGCCTGTATATTTTCGGGAAAATTAAAATTGCTTCGCGCACCCGCTTGCGTATAGTCTAGGAAGTGGCGAGGATCGTAGATAGGTTGCGCATCGTAGATTGTAGGACCCAACCAGGGATCCAGTCTGACCTCACGGGTTTTCCGATATAGAATCTCGTCATGATGTTCAATATCAAAATGAATTTCAGGTGTGAGCTTAATTATCTGGTTGTTATTGACAGGAGGAGAATTATGAATAAAAACCAGATCAATATCCCCTGCTCCACCTAATAAAGGGGAACCGTAAAGTAAAGAACCCCGCAGGTAAGCAGCTCTAATCCCCCGGGTTTTTTTGACTTCCTTATCAACCAGGACCTGGGCGTGTTTGCGAAGAATTTCGGGCGTAAAGCGCATCTGAGCGTTTTCCTTCTCCGGTCTCAGGCCTTATTAAAGAATTGAGTTTGGTATGGTCCAAGCATTAGGGTCTGTCGAATTCGATTTTCAACCAAATCCAGATCCCTTTCCCTGGCAACATAGTTTAATTCGTTGGTATTTATCCGCAGAACAGGAGCGCCGGCATGTTGGTCGCTATAAAAATTATCATAGGCCTGGTTAAGACTGTGAATGTAATCCTGGTCCATATTACGTTCGTAAGGACGATCGCGATGAGCTATGCGCTGCATCAGGACATCTGTTTCCGCCTGTAGATAGACAATCAAATCTGGTAGGAGCAGCTTTTCTGCCAGAGCGTTATGAACACTGAAATAAGTATCAAGTTCATCTCCGTCCAGATTCAACCTGGCAAATAGAGCGTCCTTTTCGAAGGTGTAATCTGCAATCAAACTTTCGCCAGGTTCCAGATCATCGGGAACCTCCAGCTGCTGATGGTACCTGCTTAATAAAAAGAAAATCTGGGTCTGGAAAGCAAAGGTATCGCGGTCAGTATAGAAATCAGCCAGAAACGGGTTTTCTTCGAATACTTCCAGCATTAAATTTGCCAGGAAACGGGATGATAACATGCGAGATAAGGTTGTTTTTCCGACACCAATTGCGCCTTCAATAGCTATGTACATGAGCGTTATTTTACCCTGCTAGAGTTTTTAACTTTCAGATTGGAAAGATGCGAAAACACATAAAAATTTCAGAAAATTAAAAAGTGTCCTATGGTTGACAAACCCCTTTTGTTAACGCTACACTGCAAACTAAGACCTATCAATTATATCGTATAAGGAGGGAAATATGGTGGGCCTGAACCGGGTTCAACTCATTGGAAGGCTGGGGCGCGATCCTGAACTTAAAAACGTTCCCAATGGAAAAATAGTTTGTGTCTTCAGCATGGCGGTAAACCGCCGTTGGAAAGACAAGGAGGGAGAACAGCAGGAAGTCACTGATTGGTTTAATATAGAAGCCTGGGAACGCCTGGGAGAGATATGCGGCGAATATCTTAAAAAAGGCAGCCTGGTTTTCTTAGAAGGCAGGCTACAAACGGATTCGTATGAAGAGGATGGAAATACCCGATATTTCACAAAAGTGGTCACCTCAAATATGCAGATGCTGGACCGAAAACTAACCGAAGATGATTGAACTTATCCATTAATTCATCTCACTGTAATTACTTGTTTTCAACAACTGCTGCCTGACTATTGGCAGCAGTTGCTTCTTAAATACAGCGGCGAATGCAAAACAAGGAAGAGAGTATAATCATCGTATCCTTGAGTTCTTCAACAAATCATCTGAAATATAAAAGGATACAGGCCGATGAATTCTCCCCAAAAACAAAAATTCTATCCTTTCCTGGCAGGCGCTGTATTCATTTTTGCCCTGATAGCTATCTCCTGTAATTTACCAGCTGGTCTGCAGGAAAGATTCTTTGGAACCGAGGGCACCTTTGCACCTACTCCAATTCCAACTTTCACACCTCAACCGCTGCCTCCGACTATAGTCGAGACAGATCCTCCTCCTGGCAGCAGCATAGCACTTAATGGATCGATCACCTTCTATTTTAACCAGGCAATGGATCAAAACAGCGTTGAAAATGCCCTCACAGCGTTGCCATTGATTGATGGTTCCTTTACCTGGCAAAACGACGCAACCCTGACCTATTCACCGGAAGAAGCTTTCTCACCGGGAACTTCGATAAAATTTTCACTGGAAACCACAGCTGCTGCTTCCAATGGATTGACCCTCACTCTCCCAATTGAGCTGGAATACTTTACGCCTGATTGGCTCAAGGCAAACATATTTTTACCGCTGCCGGAGAGTATTGAAATTGATCCTTCATCAGCAATACTGGTTACCTTTAACCAACCAGTAGTATCCCTGGGAAGCGCTGATCAGGATTTGGCACCAGGATTTACGCTATCTCCCGCTGTATCGGGTGAAGGGTCCTGGATCAATACCAGTACGTACCAATTCACTCCTTCTGGCGGATTAGCCGGAGGCGTGACCTACCGGGCCGATCTCTCTCATGACTTGGTCAGCACTGCAGGCGCCATATTTGCCCAGGACACGATAAAATCCTGGACCTTTTCTACCCTCTACCCGCAGATCCTCGCCTGGGGACCTTATGATGGAAAACTTGGTGTGCCGCTGGACGCCAGTATAAGATTGACTTTCAATCAGGCGATGGACCCTGATAGCGTTGCAGATAATTTCAGCCTGGTAAACAATCTTGGGGAACAGGTGAAGGGAACGCTGGAATGGTCTGAGGATAACAAAGAAGCTTATTTCACCCCGGAGCTTCTTTTGGAGAGATCAAGTAATTACGCGGCAATCTTGCCTGGCGAAGTTCTTTCTGCGGGGAAAACCCCCCTGCAGCTTGATACCGCCTGGGGATTCCAAACCAC
>VAPA010008143.1_pt1 | contig 18173 bp, 18 predicted proteins | sample 3395041 | NCBI WGS metagenome assembly VAPA01 (sample SAMN08290432, study PRJNA428436) | hydrothermal vent metagenome | isolation source: Deep-sea hydrothermal vent chimney | place: Indian Ocean: Southwest Indian Ridge | depth 1973 m m
CGCATGCGTGACGATGTTGTCGGCCTCGACTCGGCGATCCTCCAATCTCCAGAAGTGTGGATCGCCAGCGGTCATCTCGAGTCTTTCTCGGACCCCCTGGTCGAGTGCACGAACTGCAACAGCCGCCACCGCTTGGACAAACTCGACGACCCGAACGCGTGCCCGACCTGTGGTAGCTCGGGTACGTTCACAGAACCGAGAGAGTTCAACCTCATGTTCAAGACACACATGGGGCCCGTCGAGTCCGAGAACAACATTGTCTACCTGCGGCCTGAGACCGCCCAGGGCATCTTCACCAACTTCGAGAACGTCCGCCGCACCGCAAGGATGAAGCTGCCGTTCGGCATCGCCCAGATCGGCAAGGCGTTCCGCAACGAGATAACACCGGGACAGTTCGTCTTTCGCACCCGCGAGTTCGACCAGATGGAGATGGAGTACTTCGTCCATCCGGACAATGCTGCCGCTGCGTTCCAGGAATGGGTGGATATTCGCCACCAGTGGTACATCGATCTCGGTATGACACCTGAGAACCTCAGACTCCGTGAGCACGAGACCGACGAACTGGCTCACTATGCCGCCGGCACCTATGACGTCGAGTACCTGTTCCCCTGGGGTTGGGACGAGCTCGAAGGGATCGCCAACCGGACGGACTTCGATCTGAAGGCCCACATCGAGCGTTCCGGCGAGGATCTCACGTACTTCGATCAGGAGGCGGACGAACGGTTCGTGCCCTATGTCATCGAACCGTCCGGCGGGGCGACACGGACCACGTTTGCCTTCCTCATCGACGCCTACACCGAGGAGGCGGTTCGAGGGGAGACCCGGGCGGTCCTCAAGCTCGATCCGAGGCTGGCGCCGATCAAGGTCGCGGTGCTCCCCCTCTCGAAGAAACCAGATCTTGTCGAAACCACGCAGAAAGTCGCCGCATCGTTGCGCGACAAGTGGCAGATCGAAGTTGACATCACCCAGTCGATCGGTCGCAGGTATCGCAGACAGGACGAGATCGGTACGCCGTACTGTGTGACCGTCGATTTCGATTCACTCGAAGACAACCAGGTCACGGTGCGTGACCGCGACACGATGTCCCAGGACCGCATCCCCATCGAGAATGTCGCGGCCTACCTCACCGACCACCTCCCGAACTAACCCCCCTGTTCCATACCCAGGGTTCCAGTTCACGGTTTCCGGTAGCTGTGGCCCACAGAACGGGTTGGCGCTACGAAGGCGATCAGGTTTCTGGCGTCCGATCTTCGATTATCGTCGGCTCGTGGCCTACTCCCGGGATGACATCGACACCGTGCGCGAGAGAACCGACCTTGTCGAGCTCGCGGCCGAGGTGACAAAAGTGAAGCGCTCCGGGCGCTCCACCATGGCCGTCTGCCCGTTCCACTCCGAGAAGACACCATCACTCTCGATCGACGGCGCCAGGGGCCTGTACCACTGTTTCGGCTGTGGGAAGAGCGGGGACGTGTTCCGGTGGGTCCAGGAGACCCAGGCCGTCGACTTCGCGGGAGCTGTGGAACTGCTGGCACGACGTGCAGGAGTCACCCTCACCGTCGACCCCGAAGCAGCGAAACGACGATCCCAGCGCGAGCGACTCGTCGAGGCAACATCGATCGCTGTTGCGTTCTACACGGAGCGACTGAAATCGGCACCGGACGCAGGTTCGGCGCGTAGTTATCTTCGATCCCGCGGGTATGACGGTGACGTTGTGGATCGTTTCTCACTTGGTTACTCACCCGAGGATTGGGAAGAGCTCGTCACCCACCTTCGTGGTCGGGGTATCCGTGATGACACGATGCAGAAGGCTGGTCTCGCGAGTGGTACGAAACGAGGTGGGGTCGTCGACAGGTTTCGGGGTCGTGTGATGTTCCCGATCTTCGACCTGCGAGGTGATGCTGTCGGGTTCGGCGCCCGCGTGCTCGACGGGGATGGTCCGAAGTATCTCAACACACCCGAGACCGCGATCTATCACAAGTCCAGGCTGCTGTACGGACTCAACTGGGCGAAGTCAGACATCGTGCGCAGGGACACGTCGGTGGTGGTCGAGGGATACACGGACGTCATCGCCATGCACCGCGCCGACATGCCGATCGCTGTCGCGACCTGTGGAACTGCCCTTGGGGAGGATCACCTGGATCTTCTCCGGCGCTTCTCCGAGCGGGTAGTGCTCGCTTTTGATGCCGACGAGGCGGGTGCAGGCGCCGCTCTACGAGGTTTTGAGCGGTCCGTGCCGGGCGACCTGGATCTGCGGGTTGCTGTGCTACCGGAAGGCAAGGACCCCGCAGACGTTGTTGATGCAGGCGGAATCGAGGCGCTGCGCACAGCGGTCGCCGAATCGCTTCCGCTGTTGCAGGTCCGTATCGATGCGGAGTTGGGGAAGTTCGATCTCGATGAACCGGAGGCGAGAGCGAAGGCGGTCAAAGCCGCCGCGTCCGTGATCGCCCTTCACCCCGACGCAATAACTCGCCATGAGTATGCGAACAGTGTGTCGCGCCAGACCGGTGTCGAGACCCGGTTCATCGAGCAGTCGATCAGCGAAGCAAGACGAAGGACGAGCTCGAGACGGACAGGTGACAGTGAGCCTCAAACAGAGGCGGCACCGGTGGAGCATGCGGGTTCCTACAAGGTCGAGCTCGAGCTCCTCCGGACGATGCTTGCGAACGATGAACGGCTCGTCTCCCTCGACATCACCGAATCATTGTTCAGTGATCCTCAGACTGGCGAGGCGTTCCCGACCGTCAGAGCGCTGCTCGATGGCCTCGATCCGGGCGCGACACCCGACCTCGGGGCAGCTATCGGGTCGGATGAGTCGCCCCAGGCTGAGCTGCTGAGGGCTCTCGCTCTTGATGTCCGGCCGGTTGCGGACCCGAGCGAACTCGTGGACAAACTTGGTATTGTGCGCATCGATGCCGAGATCGCGAGTATTACCAGAACCCTCCAGACGGTGGACAGGGACGCCGATGAACAGGGGTATTCGGAATTGCTGCAGCGCTTGGTAGCGTTGGAGCAGGAGAAACGAACGAAACGAGATGTTGAATGAGTGATGTTGTCGCTGAGGTCATCGAACTTCTGTGTGATCGCGGTCGCCAGCGCGGCTTCATCATGGTCGGCGAGATCCAGCAGGAACTCGAGGAGGCCGAGGCGCCACCAGATTCGTTCGAGCTGGTGACGCTCGAGCTCATGGAAGCCGGCATGGATATCAGGGAGGAGTCCGAGGACGCCCTGTTCGATACAGCCATGAGCAACGACGAGCTTGTCCACGTGTCTGACCCCGTCCGGATGTACCTCCAGGAGATCGGGCGTTTCCCTCTACTCACCGCGCAGCAGGAGGTTGAGCTCTCCATGCAGGTCGAAGCAGGGGTCAAGGCCGAGGAGCGCCTCGATTCGACGGCCACCTACACAGCAGCTGAGCGGATCATCCTCGAGCGGCAGGCCCGGTTGGCCGACAGGGCACGCAAGCGTCTTGTCGAATCGAACCTGCGCCTCGTGGTTTCGATCGCAAAGAAGTACGTCGGGCGGGGAATGGGCCTGCTCGATCTCATCCAAGAGGGGAATCTCGGGCTCATCCGAGCGGTCGAGAAGTTCGACTATCGCAAGGGATTCAAGTTCTCGACCTATGCCACATGGTGGATTCGCCAGGCCGTCACCCGCGCATTGGCAGATCAGGCGAGAACGATTCGGGTGCCCGTCCATATGGTCGAGACGATCAACAAACTCGCAATGGTCCAGCGACTGCTTCATCAGGACCTTGGTCGCGAGCCATCGATTGAGGAGATCGCCGCCGAGCTCGACATGGAATCAGGCAAGGTGTCCGAGCTCCGACGGATTGCCCTCGATCCCTTGTCGCTCGAGACGCCGATCGGTGACCAGGACGATGCAACGATCGGTGATGTTGTGCCCGATCTGGGTGCAGATGTGCCGGTCGAAGAGGCAGCCTTCAGGCTGCTACAGGAGTATCTGTCCCTCGCTCTCGAGGCGTTGGGCGATCGGGAGCGCGACGTGCTCATCATGCGGTTCGGTCTCGATGACGGCCGTGTGCGAACGCTCGAAGAGGTAGGGAACTACTTCGAAGTCACGCGGGAGCGGATCCGCCAGATCGAGAACAAGGCGCTTGCCAAGCTGAGGCAGCCGGCCCGCGCCAAACAGCTCGACGGTTATCTCGAGAGCGGCTGATCAGCGAGCGGCCTTCGCCCTGACCGTGTCGGCAACTGACACCATGCCTCGACCGGCTGCAGCGCGTGGTCCGCGGGTCGATCGTTCCGCGATGGCCGTTGCCTCACGCACCTGCTCGTTGGACCGCATCTTCTTGTACGCCGAAACGATCTGTTCGTAGCGCTCCCTGCCTGCCCTGGCTCCGGCGAGGAACCCGATGGCGAGGCCGATGATGAGACCGAGTCTGAACTTCATGCATCGATTCTGCCACACCGCGGGTGCCTACATCGGGGAGGGGAGTTGCCCTTGTGCGCTGGTAACCTCCGCGCCGTTCACCAGTGTGTTGAACACCTTCCGGGGTAGCTCAGTTGGCAGAGCAGCGGACTGTTAATCCGTTTGTCGTGGGTTCAAGTCCCACCCCCGGAGCCGAGAGGAACCCGTGTCCTGTAAGGGATTCCGCCCCTCCTCCATTCTCTCCGGTACTGCCGAATCCGGGTTTTGTCCGTCGTTTGTCCGTCACAGAATCGTGATAGAGGTCGTCGAGAGCATCGGCGAGTTTGTCCGTTTCTGATGGGAACAGGTGACCGTAGATGTCCATGGTCACCATGATGGAGGAGTGCCCGAGGTGGCGTTTGATTGCTTCTGGGTGTGCGCCCTTGCTGATCAGCAACGCGACTGAGGTGTGCCGGAGGTCGTGCATCCGCAGCGCCGGTGGGAGTTCAGCGGTGAGGACGGTTGGTTTCCACACGTTCCTCGAGAAGTTGGAGTTGCGTAGTGGTGAGGCGTTGGACGCGGTGAACAGAAGTCCTTTGGGTCCGGGGTTGGCGTAGGTGACGATGTGATCGTTGAGCCGCTCGCGCAGGAAGCGGGGCACGGTCACGGTGCGGTTGCGGTTGTTCTTGGTGGGGCCGAAATGCAGCTTGCCTCCGACATCTGAGAGCGATTGTGTGACTCGTAGGTGGCCTCTGAGTACGTCGACGCGGTCTTGGCGGAGGGCTACGGCTTCTCCCCATCTCAATCCGCCGTAGGCCATCACATACATGAGTGCTTGGAACTGGTCCGGTGTTACGTCGGCGAGCGCATTGACTTGTTCGGCGGTGAGGAAGAGTTGCTCGCGGCGGATCTGGCGGGGGAGTTTGATTCCGCGTATGGGGTTGACGGTGAGGTATCGAGACTCCACGGCAGAGTTCAGCATGGCACAGAGCGCCTGGTAGATCTGGCGGGTCCGCGATGGCGACAGCTTTTTGGCGAGTTCAGCGACCCAGTCTTCGACTTCGACGCGGTGGATGCGGTCGAGACGAGTGGCACCGAAGCGCGGGAGGATGTGCGATCGAAGAACCGATTCGTACCCGGCATACGTCTTTGGTTTCAGGTGGGCGCGTGTTGGGAGCCAGCGTTGTGCCCATTGCGCCAGTGGTGTGGCCGACAGTTCAGGGTCGACCCACTCGGCTCGTTGTTTCTGTGCTTCGATGTGGATGAGGAACTTCTCAGCGTCGACCTTGCGGCGGAACGTCTTGGACCGTTCGCGACTTGTGGGGTCGATGTAGCGGACCTGCCACTTCGATGGATCGACCGGGTGTCGGCGAATGTGGGCCACGGCGGTCAGCCTTCCTCAGCGATGAGGCCGGCAAGCCAGCTTTCGACATCGCACCATTGGAAGCGCAGATGTTTGCCGATGCGGAAGCCGCGTGGACCGGTGTTGCGGTGTCGCCAGGTGTAGATCGTCTTCACGGGAACCTCGAGGTAGTCGGCGAGTTCTTGAGCCGACAGTAGACGCTCGACGCCGCCGGGTGCTGCGGGGCAGCCGTCGAATGGGAGGGGTTGTGGATTGTGGAGAGTCATGGCATTATGTACCGTAGCATGATATTACTATCTATACAAGTCTTAAACAATCCTACTGGACGGTGACCTTTCTTGGACTTCTTCCCAGACCGACAGCAGCCTCTCTCGTTTCGGCCTCGCTTCAGCCTGGACGCATCGACAGCTTCGGAACGCGACCGAGCGTCCACTTCGGCCAAGAACCGACGTCTCATGGCCACGGCGTTTGGAGGTCGTTCTGACCGCACACAGTTGCAACCAGTGGTTGCGGGGGTGTGAGCGTGCAGTCGATCGGCAAGCTCGCGGCTTCCCAGGCTGGCTACTACACCGAGCAGCTGCGGCATTCCGTTGGTGAGGACGTCCCGGTGCTGCGCGGTGATCGGAGGCCTGCACAGGCCAACTACTACGCGGGGCACGAGTCGCCGTCTCGCTGGATGGGCTCAGGGTTGGACAAGGTCGGCCTGGAGGCCGGCGATGTCGTGGACACAGAGGTCTTCGTCAAGCTGATGGGCCACGAGACGCCCGATGGTGAGTCGATGGTTCGCCGTTTCGCCGGCCACGGCAAGGTGGCTGCGTTCGACCACACCTTCTCGGCTCCCAAGTCCGTGTCCCTGTTGTACGCGTTCGGTGACGACGACGTCCGGCGGGAGGTAGTGGCAGCGCACCAGCGTGCAGTCGCTGAGGCGGTTCGGTATATGGAAGAGCGGGCGTCGCAGTCGCGGCTTGCGACGAAGCACAAGGACGTCTCCGGCCGTTGGAAGGTGAAGACTCGCGCCGCCGAGTCGCAGGGGTATGTCGCCGCGGCATTCGATCACTTCACCTCTCGAGCCAACGATCCGCAGGTCCACACTCATGTTGTGGTGATCAACAGGGTGTGGGCAGCCGAGGGGTGGCGGGCGATCGACGCCAAGCGTGCCTACGCCCATGCCAAGGCCGGGGGCACCGCGTATCAGGCCGTGCTGCGGGACGAACTGACACAGCGGCTCGGCGTTGGGTGGATGCCTGTCGTCAACGGTGCAGCCGACGTTGCGGGGTTCTCTCCCGAGCTGATCCGGCACTTCTCGACCCGGCGCACCGAGATTGTTGAGGCGGTCGAGCGGTATCTGGCTGAGCATGGGGGAGAGGCCCATCGACGTGTATGGCAGTCGTTCACGCTCGAGACGCGACAGCCCAAAGCGCACCCTCGCGGAGAAGCCGTGGTCTCCAGAGAGATGAAGGACTACGGAGTAACTGCAGACGTCGTGGCTCATTGGCAGCGGCGGGCGGTGGACGCTCCCGAGGATGTGGCGGTTGTCGTGCGTGCCGCCGTGGGAATCGGTCAACCGTCCCTCCGGCCGACACCTGAGGTGGTTGAGGAAGCGGCCGGGCGCCTGGTCGAGTGGGCATCAGACCGCCAAGCTGTGTTTACGCAGCGGGATCTCGTCGCGCATGTTTCGTCGGTGTTCCCCAACGGGGCGAAACCGGCAGAACTCGTGACGGCGACGAAGGCCATGCTGCATGCTGCCCAGCGTTCTGGTCAGGTGTTGATCGTTCTCCCCCACGCGGAGTCCGGGCTCATCCTCCCCGAAGGTGTCGCCCTATCGGCCGATGAGTTGAGTATCGCTGTCGACCGGGGTCCGGGTTGGATCAAGCAGGGTGCGACCGTTCGGTTCCGCGCCCTGCCGGGTGAGGCGCGATACACGACACGCCTACAGCTTGAACGAGAGGCCCAGGTGCTTGGTGCCGTGGAAGCACGCTCACCGGTCACGGCCGAACGTAGTGTTCTGGAAGAGGCGATCAGGGGACGGAGCCTGGTCGACGGGCAGGCAGAAGCGATGCGGCATCTCGCCGAACTCGAAGGCCGACTTGTTGCCCTCGTTGGTCCGGGAGGGTCGGGCAAGACCTACTCCATTGGCGCCTATGCCGATGCAGTCGAAGCTGGTGGCCACACCGTCATCGGTGTCGCAACATCCGCGGCTGCCGCACGCAAGCTGTCTGAGGATCTGGGGGAGCGTTGGACGGGAACGATTGCGATGCTCCGCCACCACGCAGACGCCTACAGAGATCAACTGCAGCAGGGCACCGTCGTTGTTGTGGATGAAGCCTCGATGGTCTCAACCGCCGACCTTGCCTGGCTCGTCAACCAGGTCGAGCAGACTGACGGGAAGCTCGTCCTCATCGGCGACCCCAAACAGCTCCCCTCGGTTGATTCCGGTGGACTCTTCCACCGCATCGTCGCCACGGGAGACCAAGTTGTCGACGACCTTGTGCGGGTCAATCAGCGGCAGCGCCTTGACGAAGACAAGCAGCTCCTCGCCCAGCTCCGCGTAGGGCAGGTTCGGGCTGCCGTCAGAGAGTATGCGGAGGCTGGTCGTCTCCACCTCGGCCGTGACGAGTATTCGACCAGGGCCGCGATGGTGGACGCGTGGTGGGCCGACGTTGAACGTCACGGGCTGCCACAGGTTCGGATGCTCGCCTCTCGCCACGACGAGGTGTGGATGCTCAACCAGCTCGCCAGGGTGCGCATGCAACAGACCGGCCAGCTCGCCGGAGCGCCCATCGTCAATCGGTGGGGGCTCGAGTTCCAGGTAGGGGAGCGGATTGTGGTGCGGGACAACTGGTACAACCACTCCGACCTGCGCAACGGCCAAACCGGTACCGTCACCGCCGTGTCCCCAGAGACCGGGAGCCTCTCGTTCAGACGAGATCTTGACGGAGCAGTGATCGGGCTTCCAGAGCAGTACCTCGACCGGGACGTCGACCACGCCTATGCCCAAACGATCCACACCGCCCAAGGGCAGACGTTCGAGATCACCCACGCCTACGCCGACACCGGTATGCGAGCCGAACACGGCTACACAGCCCTGTCCCGCGCTCGAGACGAAACCCACCTGTGGATCAACGACACACCAGGCCCGCTCGGAGGATGCACTCACATCCAGGGCGACCCACTCACCGAAGACCGGATCGACGGTCTTGTTCGCCAGCTTTCCCAATCCGTCATCGAACCCCCCGCCCACGACCAAGGCCTCCCTGTCGAGACCGCCACCGACCGCCAACTCCTCGAATGGCGCGACGAACTCGCAGCAACCATCCGCCACAGTCCGATCGCCAACGATCACACCGACAAGCTGACAGCCCTCGACGCCGCCATCGACGAGGCTCGCGAGATCGCCGACCGCCTCGGAACCACCGGTGCCGGAGCCCAAGTCCAGCTACTCGAAACGAAACGAGACGACATGGCTGGGCATGGTCCTATCCGAGAAGCCTGGCTCGAAGACAACAGCCATGTGCTCCACCGGTACTCGGCAGTCGCAGAAGAACTACGGCACCGCGTCAACGTACGAGTCGCAGCATCTGAGCTCGCCCCACCCGATGACGTACTCGAAGCTCTCGGTGCGCCGCCTCTTGAAGGCCCGCGCCGCCGACAATGGACCTCAGCAGTCGCCCATCACGCAGAAGCCCGCATGAGCCTCGGCCCGGAAGCCGATCTCACAGATGCCGCCATCTTGGCCCCGGCGCCGTGGCGCGACGCCGAGGCTTACCACCGAACAACAGCGGTCCCGCTTCTCGAGACTCCCCAGCCCGTCCGCCGCCCAGCCATGTAGGGAGCGAGAATGTCTCGACGAGAACATCCCTTGTATCTTCGACGTCAGCAGCAGAATCACTCAGAATCCTCCTTGCCATTCTGACGACTGTGCGCATCTCGACCATCGTGACGGTGAAACGTTCCGTCCGTTTCTGGCATCTACCTGCGTGAGAGCACGACGCGACGGTCCGGAGAGGAGCGCTTTGCCGGCATGTCATGCAACTCCAACGACGGTGAGCTCAAGAGTCTCTTTCAACAGGCGAACTCCGTCCGGCTCAATGAGATCTCTTGCCCCGATGGCGAGCGCGTCCGCTGACTACCCGACCGAATCTTCGCAACGCCTCTAGAACCAGACCACGCGTTGCAGAAGCATCTGGTGGGTTCCCCGTCTCGTTCGCAGGTCTGGCAGGGCGATACCCAGTTGGACCGGGAACATCCCCGAGCAACAGCCTCTCAGCTCCTGCAGGCATAGGTGTCCGGGTCTGGCCAGATGTTGCGACATCTCATCGGGACTGGACGCCAACACTGTGAGAGAGGCAACCCGGGAATGAAAGTTCTAGACACCACACCACACACTCCGCGCTATCGCATCGGAATTGACCCTCTTCGACGATGTTCACCAGCAGCTGGACATCGATGCCCACTCTGGCGCGCTCGCAGAAGATCTGAGTCCTGTTTCCGGTACGTTTGAATCTCAGATCGTCGTCGGCGACATCGCGAGAGCCCGCCGATCAGCGACAGAACGCCGGAGATCTCCCGCGACATCACAGATCGGCTGGACATCCACAGAGGTGAGGCGGCCGATCAACCAATTGTCTTGCGTTGAAGGCGCCGGAGAGAGGGGCAACAAGGCCGCCATCGGAAAGAAGACTCGATCTGACAGGAGCGTATTGATGCACCAATTGTCAGAAGACCGGAGTCGGAGGTGGAAAGGAAGGGACATGAGAACACGATACTCCTTGCTTGTTGGCGTCCTGGCACTCTCGTTGTTGGGGACGGTCGGGACAGAAGAGGTCTCCGCAAACGGATGCACCGGTGGCGAGATTTGCTACTGGGGTGAGGACGCATACACGGGCTGCCACTACGAAACGCTGGCCGACGATGACTACCTCGGCGAGAGGTGGCACAACTGTGGCACGGCCGTTGTCAACCAGGGCACGAACTCGTTCAAGAACCGCGGTCTCTATTGCTCCATTGTGATGTACGACTGGAGTAACTACAACGGCGGCCACAAGTGGGCACAGCGCGAGGGACTTGGCGGGTTCTGGTTTGACTCGAACCTGGGCAACAACACGTGGTCGGGTTCAGTTGGAGGCTCGTCCGGAACGATCATGGAGAACGACATCACCTCGCACGACTTCTGTGCGTAGTGAAAGGAGTTGACGCGATGAAACGTACAAACCGATTCACGCGCCCCGGACTGGTTCTGGCGGCCGTGGCAGTAGCCCTTCTGAGCGTGACTGCAGCGGGGGCACAGAGCAATCGACAGGCAGACGGCGAACTGATAACACCGCCCACAACAGTGCCGATAGCCGAGATGGAGCAAGAAGCACAGTCCTACAGCATACGGCTTGCGATTCTCGACGGAATAGCGATCGTCGATGGCTCAGGAGTCGATGCCCAATTCCAGAACGCGGCGCGTTCCACTCTCGAAGCAAGGTGCTCCGGGCAGCCAGATGGCCTCTCCCCACGTGGAACGACACCAGCTCGTGAGGCAGCAAGCCGAATCCTGAGCAGTCTGGGCTGCGAGGTGTCGGTGATGGCGGTGACCATTGAGGATGATGGCACGTCGAGCGGTGTGATCGCTGTGCTGGATTCGAAGGCCGTTGCTGAGCTTCAAGCGGCCGTCGGGGAGGGAATCGAGGTCGAGGTCGACTGGTCCGACTAGCAGCGCATATGGTTTCGCATCCCTGCGAACCTCGGTCTGTGATACGGAACGGAGTGAGATCTTGATCAGTCCATCGAGGTCGCCACACCCGACATGTGGAGCGGCGCGGTCTGATCGGGGATCGAGGGACGTAATTCGCCTGTTGGTCCTTCTTCTGGCTCTCATCGTCGCTGGTTGCTTTAAGGGCAACGATGAGTTGCCGTCATTCGATCTTGAGGTCGTGGCCTCTACACCTCAACGCTTCGAGGCCAAGAACTCCGCGGGGCACAGGGTCATAGTCGATAGCGAGGCGTCGTACATCGAGCTTCCATTCGACAGGTTTGTCCTCCTTCAGTTCAGTGCCGTCGGCGACCGGTTTGACGGCGCTGTGGATGTGCTCGTCAACCAATGCATGGAGGAACTGGGGCTGGATTTCAGGTTCGATGAGCGGCCCATCAGACCGTGGGGCAGTAACCACATGCGGCGGTACGGGATATTCTCACGCGATCTGGCAGCACAATACGGTTATGCCAGAGTGCCAAGCCCCGAGCTGGATGCGATTCAAGAACGCCAGTCTCACCCACAGAGCGACGAGGTTCAGGACGCCCTCCTTGGTGGCAGCACTGCCACCAAGGACAACGTTCCCATACCCGAAGGTGGGTGCATGAGGTTCGCGTCGGACGCCCTCGGCGGCCCTGCGGTACTTGGTGATCCTACGTTCGGCTTGGCGCAGTCGGTGAGTGCGGCAACCCTAGAGATGGCACTCGAAGACAAGCGAGTGCGGGCCAAGGTCGAAGAGTGGTTGTCCTGCATGGCGGATGCAGGAGTAGAGGTAGCGCAGGAACATCCGATATCGCTTGCGGCATCAGTCGGGAGGTCTGGCAGCGAGGTCCGCGGTGACGAGATAGACATCGCGGTTGCTGACGCCGACTGCAAGGAATCGACGCGGCTGCTGCAAGTGTGGGCCGCGGTCGAGGCCGAGATCCAATCTGACTTCTACGTCGAAAACGAAGAATCGTTGGACCGTTTGAACGAGGCTCTCCTCGAACTCGTCGAGAAGAGTTCGGCGGTGCTCGGTGTTGAGGTCCCGGACGTCGATCTGCTCAGACGGGACGCAGCGCGATCTGACTGAGAGTTGTTTGCCTGGACCTTCGGCGGCCGCATGTCGCGGCAGGATAGGTGAGTGAGACCGTGGTGGCTCGTCGCTAGGTTGGTCTGCCGTCGTCGGTGCTTTCGAGGAACCCGCGGCGAGCGGCTGCGACAAGGCCTTGGGCGCGCCCGTGGACTTCCATGGTGTCCCAGAGTGAGCGTACGTGGCGGCGGGCGTGACGTTCGCTGCACGCGAGTTCTCGGGCGAGGTCGATCATTGTCCCTCCTGTAGCGAGGTGCGTGAGGATTGTCCGGTCACGATCGGAAAGCGTCTGAGTGCGCGGAGATACAAGTCGGGCTGCCACGACTTTCGCGAGGTACTGAGGTACTGGGTAGTAGCCGTGTGTTGTGGCGGTTAGCACGGCGCGCAGCTCCTCGATCGATATGTCGGGTGATATGAGCGCGCCGTCACCCGCCCGCATACTGCGGCGGATAGTTGTCTCTTCGACATCTGCGACGATAACTTGCGCGCCCGACGCACGCGGGAGAGGCGGTACGTGCTCCTTCACCATGACGAGATGGACATCGTGGGCCGGCAGTCGCGGCTGAGCGTCATCGATAATGGTCAGATGTGAAGCGACTGCCCGGATTGTGTCGATGAGGCGCGGAATAGCGGCAACGCCGCGAGAGGTCGCGATCCTGAACCGCGGAGACGTCGAACGCCGAGTGCGCGTTGTGATAACCGGAACCTCCACGCCGTAGTAGCCCTCCTCAATGTGTTGGTGTCCAGTCTCGATGGAACATCGCGCGACATTCTGACCGAACCCGGACACCCAACAATACAAATGGGGGGTTGCCGCTCGCCGGCGGTCCTCGGTCGACGAGGAGGTTCATATGAGCAAACAAGGATGGCGTTGGCAGCTGGGGCCCTTGTTGATCGTGGTGTTGGTCACGACGATTGGCGTCGTGCCGGCTCTGGCGGTGCCACAGGACGACATAGGTCTGTCTGAGGATGCTGAGACCGTGGCGGTGTACGACGATCGGATCATCGACATGGCCAAGGATTGGGAGGGTGCAGGAGCGTGTCTGGTATGGCCCGAAGCCATTGATACGCCCGAGTGTTTCGACACCGAGAAGCAGATGAATCGCCGGATTGCTGAACTTGAGAAGCTGACCGGAAACATCCAGAGTGCAGCGGTTGTCGGTGGCGGTCCAGAGGCTCGGGGTACGAGCTGTTCGGGATATCTCAGGCTCTACGACGGCACTTCCTACACCGGGGCTGTGCTGTACCTTCGGGGCCGGTACCAGTGGTTCGATCTTGTGTCGTTCAACTTCAACCAGAAGACGTCGTCATTCAAGATTGGGCCGTGCTCAGCGTATTTCGCCGACTACGCCGCTGGAGGCGGAGACTGGTATCCAACATCTCAGACCCAGGCGTACGATGTGGCAGCGACGATGGTGAGTGGGTGGAACAACGATGTGTCGTCGGTCTACATCACGTGATGTAGGCGTAGCTCACCGGAGGTGACGTGGCTTCTCGCCGGAAACGCCAAAGGCTCGACGATGCGCAGAAGCGTCGTGCGTTCGATGAGCTGTACGACTCAACGTTCGACCAGATCCTGGCGTATTGCCGACGGCGCTCCCTCCGTTTAGAAGACGCCGAGGACGCTGTCGTTGAGACCTATCTGACGGCGTGGCGGAAGATCGACGAGGCTCTCGAGGCCGAATCGTCCAGGGCGTGGCTGTACGGGGTTGCATTCCGAGTTACGGCGAACCAGAGACGTGGTAGAGACCGTTTCAGTCGCCTGATCGGGAGGCTCGCCGAGATCCCTCACCGCTCGGTCGTCGACTCAGCCGAGGATGTGGCGTTGACTGCCGCATCCGCCGATGCCGTGTACGCCGGTTTGGCGACACTCACCCCGATCGAGCAGGAACTGATCCGTCTCTCGGCCTTGGAGGGATTCTCACACATCGAGACCGGTGCCATCGTTGGCCTATCCGCGTCTGCGGTGCGGACCCGTCTCTACCGGGCCAGGCAGCGACTCAGAACACGTCTCGACATGGATAGCCGACGCGACATCGGGGAGCGGCCGGACACCGCCAATGATGAGGAAGGTGTGTACGGGCCACCAACCTGGGGGGATGGGCAGACAGACGAGGAGGAGCAGTGAACAAGCACAATCGCGACGTGTTCGATGCTCTTCGAGAGGGCGGCCCAGCTTTGGTGCACAGCCCCGAACACGATGCCGTGCTGCGCCGAAACATCAAGGCAAGGGTTCTCGATGCTGACCGTCGGCCCCTACGCGCCACACGGCGCAAGATCCTCGTCGTCGCTCTGCTCGTCGGCACGGCACTCCTTGTGACTGCTGCTGCTCTCTATCTGACACGCGAGCCGTCCGATCCGCGAGGCATTGCGTGCTACCAGGAAGCTACACTTGACGCGCCACAGTTCATTGTCGACGCGCCCTCGTCGCTACAGCCCAGTGAATGCGGGCCTCTGTGGGACAACGGCACCCTCACCAATCCAGCCGTCGCACCGGGAGGAGAGATCCCCCAACTCATCGGATGTGTCACCACAGGTGGAGGGCTTGCCGTCTTCCCCAGCGACGACAACCAGCTCTGTGACCGGCTCGGACTGGCGAGATATGAGCAACCCACTCGAAACGACGGGATCGACCTGAACCAGCGGTTCCTCGACCTCTTCTCGACAGGGGGATGCATGACGATCATCGACGCCCAACTCCGAATCGAGGACATCCTCGCCGATCAGGGAATCGACGATTGGTCTGTGACGATCAGCACGCCAGCCTCAATCGAACGACCCTGCGCCAGCTTCAGCCTCGACGGGGATGGTCGCAGGATTCTGCTTATCCCGATTCCCCGCCCCAGCGGTGAGTAGCACCCGGCGAACCCGTAGGCTTGCCGATCCGTCTCCACCAACGCGCGCAACTGGAGAGGCATCCGCGTTCCCGGTCCGGAGGGGTGAACTCCACGTTGCGATACCGCGAATCGGACCCATGTCACGATGGACGAAGCTGTTTGCGATTCGATCCACGCACCTTGACCGCAGGAGACCGTGCGCACGCCAGCATCACCTTTTGCCAGGGCGACCAACACTAGGCGGGCCATGTCAGCTCGCTTTGGCCAGCGCACCCACTCCTCGTCGCCGGACGTAGCAGACGGCAGTCGACCTTGCCTTCTTCCTCCATACGGTGGACTGGGTTCTCATCCTTGAAGCGATCTGGTGGAATCACGCGACTCTGCAGTTGCGTTCAGTGCCCAAGACTCAATACAGCGCCGGATCTTGCAGCTGGATATTCGCGCGCCTTGGGCACCGGTTCGGACACCTACAGAGTGACGGACGATCGCGTGCGGTCTCGCCGTACGTACAGATACTGCATATGGGAAGAGACTATGAACAGATCCCACATTCATCTGAAGCGATCCAGCGGCTGGCTTGTTGCTGTTGGAGCAGGGTTGTTGACCGTCGGCCTCCTAGCTCTACCGGTACTGGCCATCAACCGGGGGATATCCGATGGTGCACGAACAACTGCGACGGCTGATCGGATGGCAGATGCAGGCGATACAGACCCGATTTCGGCGCACCAAGAAGCCGCGGTATCGAACCAGGCGCCAATCGCGAGCAAAGCCTCTGGCACGCAGGACCGTCCGGTGTTCGAGGCGGCCGACCTGCCAGAAGGATTCCGGCTCGCGGAAACCTCCGATGGTCCACCTGTCGTCGGCGGTACAGACCGGCACTATCGAGCGTATATCCGTGGCACGGACCCAGATACCAGCGAAAACTGGGCAGTCGTCAGGGTGAGGATTCGCTACGAGTCGGGATTCGACGCGGATGCGTGGCTCGCAGCATGGCTTGAGTTCAAGAGCGATGAGGGCGACGGTCCACTGATGCCGGCCAGAGCGCCGCAGAAGATCACGATTCGGGGCACGTCGAATGCGTTGGCCGAGCTCCCCACGGAGCCGGGAATCACGGTGATTCGGTGGCTTGAGCAGCCCGGCATCCAGATAATTGTCACGGGAAGCGGAGTGACGTACGAGGAACTGCTCAGCATCGCTGAAGGCTTGAAAGAGGTTCAGCCATGAGTCGATTCCGCAACCTGATGACTGTCGCTGTCGTCGTTATCGCTCTTGCAGTGTTGGGAACGGTACCCGCCATTGCGCATTCGATGGATGGATCCGGTTCGAATCAGACTTCGCATTGGAGCTCTGACGAACACCTGCTCTGCCGCCCCGCCGACTGCTCCGGCGAGGTGAGCTCGGGCAACGTCGTCGGCGTATGGCAGATTGTCCTGTGGGCCGAAAACTATCTCGCTGCATGTGGAAGTGCGGGCGTGGACGGAATCTTCGGGACAACGACACGTAACGCGACAAGATCGCTGCAAACGTACTGGAGCCTGACTTCCGATGGAAAGGTGGGCAATCAGAGCTGGGGAAGAGCGGACAACAACCTCGTGTGGGAGGACTTTCCGAACGGCAAGGAATTGTCATACGATGCAAACAGATCAAGCAGCACTGTGTACTTCTACCGACCTGTCTCTGGCATTATCTACAAGATCGCCTGGCAGTCGAGCACTACATGGTGGAACACCGATCACTACAACCGTTCCATAGATCGCTGCTGATACCGCACTCGGCGCCCGGAACGTGGACCAGATCCTGATCTGCACCCAGCATCGCTCGAGCGGCACCACTGACACCAGCGTGGGGCTACTAGAATCACTGGCCAAACCGGGAGAGCCGGGCGGTGGATGGCGCGGTCGCTGAGGCACGCCGATCGGCCGAGCCTCAACAAAGGGGAAGCTGGGCTGGCCGGTGGTAGTGTGCAGACCGAACTCTGGCTTGGCGAGACCAAATGGAGGCCTCTCGTGCGCGCTTCGACACCAAGCGTGGTGCGGCGCGAGGTTCTTCGCAGCCAGCAGGCGCTCAGACCTCGTCCGAGTCGCCCGATTCGTATCGGTTGGTAATGAGCCAGTTGAAGATCTCGTGGCGGAGGAACGTGAACTTGCGACCGCCCGGTTTGCGATGGGCGGGGATGATCCCCTCGCGGACCCAGGCACGGATGATCTGCTCGTTGGTGTTCAACAGCTCAGCAAGCTGATGGGTGTCCATCACCGCCGGCACCTCGGGGTACCAGCGGTCGTAGTCGATCTCGTCAGTCATGCCCCGTCCCCAAGTGTCTCCTCCGATTGCTCCTCGTCGTCGACCGGCGGCTCGTCCGGATCGACAGGGATCATCGTCGCAATGACCTCGTCGCGAAAGAATCGGAACTGCTGGCCCCAGCGCATTGCGGGGAGCTCCCTACGGTGGACCTTGTCACGGACATCACCAATCGTGCAGTGCATCATCTCCGCTACGAGGGCGGTCGTCAGGATCGGTGGATAGAGTCGACGCAGCTCGTCGGCGGGGTCTGAGGTGTTCATCTCTGCTCAATATTACTCAACGTTGTGCCAGATTGGAACGATCCTGACGTGCCGAAGCAGGTTCTTGTCCGTATCTTGTCCGTGACAGGACGAGAAACACCGCGAAACGACGAAAACCACTGAAGCCACAAACCCTTGCTACGACTCGGTTTCCGGCGATATACCCTGGTCGCGCTGAACGTCGGAGCCGTCTGTTAATCCGTTTGTCGTGGGTTCAAGTCCCACCCCCGGAGCC
>VAPA010090689.1_pt1 | contig 18148 bp, 18 predicted proteins | sample 3395041 | NCBI WGS metagenome assembly VAPA01 (sample SAMN08290432, study PRJNA428436) | hydrothermal vent metagenome | isolation source: Deep-sea hydrothermal vent chimney | place: Indian Ocean: Southwest Indian Ridge | depth 1973 m m
CTTTTTCTTTTCCTTAAACTCTGAATAACTTACTTCACTGCGTTCATGGCATTTCAAACAATCAGCATCTTTATGTCTGCCCTCAAGCTTGAATCCCATATATTTTTTTGCTTCATGACTGAACGTAGTTTCCTTCCAGACGTTCTGCACTGAATGACAGTCGTCACATGTCCGGTCCTTGAACTGTCCCTTGTGCAGATCATAATGGCAGTTGTTACACTCTTTGTATTTAACAGGTTTGAGTCTCAACGTAACTCTCTCGACCCTCTTTCCGTCTTTCATGAAAGTTGATCTCTCTTCAGGGTGGCAAAGCCCGCAGGACGCCTTCTCATGTTTACCGGAAATCCTGAAGTCACTACGAAGCGGGTCAGTATGATCAAAGTCTATCTCTTTCCATCCTTCAGTTATATGACACCCCTTGCATGTTTTTTCCTTTAGTTCCGCTTTGTGAACTTCATCATGGCAGTCATTACATTTTTCATATTTAAGCGGTTTAAATTTAAGGATCTGAAAAACTTTGTCCTTATAACCTGTTTTGTCTTTAATTGAACCTTTAGGGTGGCAAATCTCGCAAACCGTAGATTTGGGATGACACATCTGACATTTAACATCTGAGTGCTTGCCTGTTAATATAAATTCTGAGTTATTCTGATGATCAAACCCCAGGGCCTTCCAGCCCTTAAAGCTGTGACATTTACTGCAGTCTTCAGACACTGTCTTATAATGTGTATCAGCATGGCAATAAAGACATTCCGGCGTAAGGTCCATATATGTTTTATCCTGCTTGTGACATTTGTTACATTCGAGTTTATGCTTATCTATCAAGTTAAAACCGGCTATTCTATGATCAAATTTGTCCTTGTCAAACTTGATGATATCTGCGTCTTCGCCTTCATGCTCCTTGTGACAGTCTGAACATTCATTTCTCGATCCCGCATGAAGGCCTCTGCTGCTTTTTATGCGTTCATCTATTTTTTTGTGGCAGACCAGGCAGGCAGAATCATCTATTCCTTTAAATAATTTGTGGCATTGAAGGCAGTTAACAACACCCTCGAGTTTTTTATGAACATTCGACAGTTTGCCGGGGGAGCTTAACAGCGCGAATGCGCTAATCTCACCTGCGAACAGGAAAACCCCGAATATTAGCAATATTACCAACTGTTTTCTGATGCACTTTCCCTGAAGCAAAAGGGAAACTTTTTTTTTCAGTCCGGACAACAGTACACCCTCCCCTTAAGACCGATTACTCATAGTTTAGAAACTCTTATCAGTGGCCGAATTATAATGTAAAATAACGTTTTTTTCCAGTAATCCCTGATCCCTGATCCAGTCTCTACACTAAACATATAAGAGTTACTGCCTACTCTTTATTAGTATTTTATATTATAATATTTTATTCTGTTATTATAATCACCTATACATAACCGTTGAAAAAGATGCATCTTAACGGTTTTTTTAGATTTGCCGTTAAGCATATACAGTCTGACATGAATGAAAATGATATTTCTTCAAAAAAAATAAAGCGTTTCCAGAAATCCGAAAGATGGGTCCACTGGGCGATAGCCATTCCATTTATCGCCTGTTATGCTACCGGTTTGATCCTCGCTTTGTTTTATTACAACAAACCTACGCGTCCTTTTCGTGATATTTTCTCAATCATCCATCAGATATCAGGTGCTTGCCTTATTATTCTTCCTGCGTTTGTGATAGTCAAAAGCAGAAAAGATTTCAAACTTTATTTGTATAATGTCAAGCAGGCCTTTGTCTGGACTGTGGAGGACTTTAAATGGTTATTCCTCAAGGGCATAGCTACGGTCAATAAGAAAATCGATCTGCCCAAACAGGGGAAATTCAACGCCGCTGAAAAACTGAATTTTATGATCCTGACATTCACTTACCCCTTATATATTCTGACAGGACTGTCAATATGGTTTGCAGGCAGCACGGTTCTGTCATGGCTGGTTCATGTAGGCATGGCCGTTATTGCCACTCCTTTCCTGTTCGGCCATATCTTCATGGCAACTCTAAATCCGGACACGCGGGTTTCATTGTCCGGTATGATTACAGGCTTTGTCGACCGTCACTACGTAAAACATCATCATGCTCTCTGGTATAAAGAGAAATTTGAACAACCCGACGATTCCGTTGATAAACATTAGTTAAGAAATTTGCATAGATAAATGCCTCAGGCACAGAAGGACTAATTGCGCTGAACACAAAAAGTGTTTACAGATATTGTAAAAGCTTACACTGTCTTCTTCCATAGTCGGAAGCTTGCCCGCCGATCTTTTTGGAGGGTCAGGAGTTACGTTTACAAAGGTAAATAAACAGGCCCGCTGCCTCCTGATCCCCGTAATCGACGGACATTAAATTTTGTTTAAGGTTTTCAGTTTTGAGGTATGACAATAACTCCTCAAGGTCCTTTTTTAAATGTGTCGTACGGGCATCAATCACCAGCTGACCTATTTATTCAGCAGAGAACGCCAGACGTAAATGATGTGCGGGACGGTTGAGCAAAATTAGAGCGATACCTTAATCAGGCGATAATATTGACTGCAAGCCTTGCTTTATCAGGCAAAATCCTGATCTTGTGATAAACAGTAGATCCGAATATTTAATCGCATTCTAACTTTGCGATGCTGTCCTGTGCATCAGACAGACCTTATTTATGGATTAAACCGGCCTGAACATAAAAAAAACAGAAGCTTGCCCGCCGATCTTTTTGGAGGGTCAGGATTTGTGTTTACAACTGCTGTAAAGACAAATACTGACCACTGCAACTAATACCTGTTGTTGAAGTAATCATCAAGGATCTGCCTGTGGTCAAAGGCTATTTCATCAGGAAGCGAATCCCTTGTAAATATCCCCACTTCCCCGGCATCGTCACCCGCTTTCGGTTCTCCTGAAGCAGTGGCAATAAATATTGTGGAGACAGTGTGGTGCCTGGGGTCCCGCTCAGGGTCGGAATAAGTATGGAACTGTCTGCTCAATTTAATGTCCAGTCCGGTTTCCTCAAGGGCCTCTCTGCGAACAGCGTCTTCAAGTGATTCACCGTAATCTACAAACCCGCCGGGGATTGCCCATCCGGGGGGAGGATTCTTTCTCTTGATAAGTATTATCCCGCCGTCAGTTTCTATGATAACATCTACCGTACAGAGAGGGCTCCCGGACGTGTCACGCATTAATCATTCACCCGGGGGCTGTTGGCGCATTATATCAACATCTTTATCAGGTATGATCGTAGATATCGCGTGTTTATATATAAGCTGCTGCTTTTCCTGCTTGATAAGAATTACAAAATTATCAAATCCCTTTATTATTCCTTTGACGCGAGCACCGTTTATCAGATAAATTATCACCGGAATTTTATCCTTTCTTAAAGAATTAAGATAGTGGTCCTGAAGACTGCGGTTTTTGTCCGCCATAGGGGTCCCCTTGTCCTGATGTTTTTCCGGTCAGTTCAATAGTTGCTTTTAACATAAAATAAATCCTCCCGAATTTCAACCCCGCCGGAAATCAGATATGCATATATTCCTGCCCAGCCAGGAGTTTTCTAAAGGGTTCGACATCAGTTACAACTTTTCCATAGATATCTTCCGCATTGATAATTCCGGTTATATCCACCCATTCGACACCGGGCTCTTTATTGAACCATGTATACTGCCTTTTGGCATAAGCCCTGGTTCTTTTCTTTAACAGATCCACAGATTCTTCCATGCTCACCCGGCCATTTAAAAAAAGCTGCATTTCCTTATATCCCAGCGCCTGCAACGGAGTCCGGCCGGGATTTGTTTTCAATAATGATTCCGTCTCCTGCAGCAGGCCTTTCCGCATCATGGTATCCACTCTCTGATCTATCAGTCTGTAAAGCTCTTTTCTTTCTCTTGACAGTCCAATCTTGATGAAGTTATAAGCAGTCCGCGTTGTTGACATGTCCTGAAGCTCCGATATGGTTTTCCCTGCCTTCAGAAAAACCTCAAGCGCCCTTATTATCCTTCTTGTATCATTGCGGTTTGTCTTTCCAGCTGTCACAGGATCAACATCTTTCAGCCTGTTATAAAGATAGCCTTCACCATAGTTCTTTTCCTCTTGTATTAATTTATCCCTGAGTTCCCAGTCTGCTCCAGGGCCGTGAAAGAGCCCTCTCGTCAGTGCCCTGATATACAATCCCGTGCCCCCGACAATTATCGGGGTCTTTCCTTTACTTTTCATAGAATCGATTATCTCAATCGCCATTGTCTTGAATTTACCGGCGCTGAAAGATCTGCCAGGAGACAGGATATTGATCAAGTGGTGTTTTACCTCATCAAGTTCACGCTGTGACGGCTTTGACGTCCCTATATCCATACTGCTATAAATCTGCATGGAGTCCGCACTGATAATTTCCGTATTCAGGGCCTTTGCGAGGATAATGGACAAGGCTGTCTTGCCGACACAGGTGGGCCCGACAAGGACGACCACCGGAGCGGTATTGGTAGATTTTAGGCTGACCGCGTTAAGTCCCATGCGGGTATTATAATACCGGAAGGTTCCTTAAAGCATGCTTATTCTTAAACTACGTCAGGAATTGATTCATATGCCGCGGGTAAAGAGAAGTAAAAGACAAAAAAAAAGTTAAAACCTTATTGAAACAGAATAAAAAAGGTGATGAGATCTTAATCAGATAATTTTTTCAGAATGTCCTTTGCCTTCTGATGCTTTTCACCCTCTTCTTTCATAACAAGCCTGTAAAAATCACATTTAAGGCAATTACCCAGTTTCATTGCAAATGTTCCCTGAATTACCCCGCCGCATAAAGTCCCTGCCACAGCCCAGCACGCACGGCCTGCGTTCTTACCCTGATTTACGCCGTTTGCCCTGATCTCTGTAGTCGCAGCGCAGATACCCAGTTCATCCGACTTGGCACCACCCGGCTCTCTGCCGCACTTTTTAAATTCCCAGCAATTAATTTTCTTTGTCATAGGGTTTTCCTCCACACAATTATCGCCACAACAAAGCCTCTAAGGCCAAGCTCAACTATAGCCGATCAAACTGAATCCCATATGCTAATCATACTATACTTCATATTTACACAGGTTTTCAAGGACTGCTGTTTCAGCCGGGCCTACTGATAAACAAAGACCTTTAGAAGACAGCGTTTTACTTTCTGCGACAGGGAAGTATACCGGCCAGACCTTTTTAGTGTTTTTTCAGATAAGTTCTACCGCGTAAGCCGGTATTTAAATATGGTCCAGAGTATTCGACAGCCCACGGAAACAATCCCCCTTATATCTCCTGTTATCTTTGATTTGCCGTGTCCTTTCCTGTAGCTAACAGGCACTTCTGTTATCCGGTACTTTTTTTTGACCGCTTTTATCTGCATTTCAAGTGTCCAGGCCAGATTATCATGCAGATTCAGTTCCAGCAGCCTGCTGAATTTAATGGCCCTGAACGGGCCCAGGTCCGTGTATTTGAAACCATAGAGCAATCTGATCAAAGTAATTGCCAGCAGGTTGCCGAAACGCACAGGCAAACGAAGAGATCCCGGTTCGGCTTCACCGGCAACCCTGGAGCCAAGAACCAGATCATAATCCTCTTTAATCACCGGTTCGACCAGCCTGATAATTTCCTTTGGGTTATCGCTGTAATTTCCATCAAGAAAAACAACTATATCAGGGTTTCTTTCCCTTAGGTATTCAACGCCTTTAAGACAGGGATACCCGTAACCTCTTTTAGGCTCAAACAAAACAGTCGCTCCCAGACCCTTCGCTATGGAAGACGTCCTGTCGGTACTGCCATTATCTATCACAACCACCTCGTCAACCAGGCCTGGAGGTATATCGTTAAATACTTTAGGAAGAGTGTCCTCTTCATTCAGTGCCGGGATGATAACACAAATTTTTTTTGCCTGCATGATTAGCATTATAACAGATTTAATATCAGCATCCACATCTGTCCAAAATAGAATTGTTATCCTGTTTATGAATATTTCAGACAGCAGTGATCGACATCTTTAATTGACAAAGGAATAAACATCCATTACATTTATCCTATACACCGGTCATGGACGATCCACGGAAATAGCCAGGCAGAATATTTAATTAAATATATTCAGGAGGCAGGCAAATGGGAAATACCACGGTTACACTTGTTAATAATATGCAGTTTGTCGGCAGTGCAGATTCAGGGCATGCGGTTGTAATGGATGCCCCGCCGACGGTCGGTGGAAACAACTCAGCTCCGAAACCCATGGAGCTTTTGCTTATGGCATTCGGCGGCTGCACAGGAATGGATGTAATCTCAATACTGCGAAAGAAAAAACAGAATGTGGGCAAATTCGATATCAATCTCAGCGCTGAAACAGCTGATGAGCATCCTCACAGATATACCTCAATAAATATTGAATACGTAGTGACAGGGAAAGACATATCTGACGAGGCCGTAACGCAGGCCATTCAGCTTTCTCTGGATAAGTACTGTTCAGTTGCCGCAACCATTGGTGAATCAGCTAAAATATCAAGTTCATACAGGATCATTCACGAGAAGGGGGAAGTCCATGTTAGCGGAGACTGATTCAGGGCCGGAATAAACCTGCTTCCGGCAATTTTGTATACTGACGGAAAACAGGAGAAAAAAATGAACAACAAACTTCAGCAGACAATCGCAACATGTGGTTTCATAGGTCACCTGCCTTACGCCCCCGGCACTTTCGGCTCGGCGCTTGCCCTTTTACTGGTATTTGTCATCAAGCCGGACAATCTGGAGCTGCTTATTATATTTCTGCCTGTCTTCCTGCTTGGACTGATAACTTCACATACAGCGGAAAAAAACCTTGGCAGGGACAGCGGCCATATTGTAATAGATGAATTCTCAGGATACCTGGCCGCGGTTTTGTTTATCCCGAAAAGCACCGGTTATCTCCTTGCGGCATTCCTCCTGTTCAGGATATTTGACATAATAAAACCCCCGCCCATCAGGAAGATGGAAAAACTCTTTTGCGGCGGCACGGGCATTATGCTTGATGATATTATGGCAGCGGTCTATACTAATATCTGCTTACAGATATTCATGCTCATGTTCTAGATAATTACGACCGGCCAGGGATGTTGCCGACGGCTGCCAAGCCATCCGCCAACGGGCAATTATATACTACTTTTTATTGTCTATTCTGTGATATGCTATTGATAATAAACGGATTAGGGATTTTTCTGTTACGGAAAAAAACTGTTTATCTTTGAGAAGTTTTTTGGCCATAGAACTGTCCGAAGCGGTAAAATCCGCACTGTCAGGACTTCAGCGTAATTTCAGGAGTTGCGGGGCCGACATCAGATGGGTTAACCCGGACAACATTCATCTTACACTTAAGTTTCTTGGAGAAATAACAGAAGAAACTGTCAGGGATATTGTAAAACTCATGACACTGATTTGCAGCCGCAATAATTCTTTCCAACTGGATATCAAAGGCATAAACGTCTTTCCCGGCTTGAAATCTCCCCGAGTGCTTTGGGTAGGCGTCGAAGACCTCGACTCCCTGAACACACTTCAGCAGGAGATAGAGGAAGGAACGACATCATTAGGATTTAAGAGAGAGAATAGGAAATTTAAGCCGCACCTTACGCTTGGGCGGTTCAGATCCTCAAAAGAAAAAGAAAGCATTATTAAAGCATGCAGTCTTCGCAAAGAAGATGTTCTGGGCTCAGTGGACGTTAAATCTGTATCTTTAATGAAAAGCGAACTGAATTCCTCAGGTGCGCGTCATTCTATTATCGCAGAGCTGCCCCTGGCCGGGAAGCATGCCGGGTAAATTTGATGTTAATAAATAAAAAACATAGAATATTAGGAATAAGGAGGCAAGATGTCTAACAAAGAGCGTACAAAAGCTCTGGAAATGGCCATTTCCCAGATAGAAAAACAATTTGGCAAGGGTTCGATAATGCGGCTGGGTTCTGAGGGAATCGCAGAAATCGCAATCATACCGACAGGTTCTATCGGACTTGATGCCGCACTCGGAATCGGTGGTTTTCCAAGAGGAAGGGTCGTTGAGATCTATGGGCCTGAATCGTCAGGGAAAACTACTCTTGCCCTCAGTGCGGTCGCTGAGGCTCAAAAAACAGGCGGCGCGGCCGCTTTTGTTGACGCGGAGCATGCCCTTGACGTTACTTACGCCACAAAACTGGGCGTTAAAATTGATGACCTGCTTATCAGCCAGCCCGACACTGGCGAACAGGCGCTGGAAGTTACCGAGACACTGGTCCGCAGCGGAGCTCTTGATATAATAGTTATAGATTCTGTCGCAGCCCTTGTTCCAAGGGCGGAAATTGAAGGAGACATGGGAGACAGCCTGCCCGGCCTCCAGGCGAGGCTTATGAGCCAGGCCCTGCGAAAGCTGACGGCAACCATATCCAAGAGCCAGACAACAGTAATATTCATAAACCAGATAAGGATGAAAATAGGAGTAATGTTCGGAAGCCCCGAGACGACAACGGGCGGCAATGCGCTCAAGTTCTATTCATCGTGCAGACTTGACATAAGAAGGATAGAAACCCTGAAGTCGGGGCAGGAAGCAATCGGCAACAGGGTAAGAGTAAAGGTAGTGAAGAACAAGGTTGCTCCACCGTTCAAACAGGCGGAATTTGATATATTTTATAGTGAGGGCATATCACGTGCAGGCGAACTTATTGATCATGGTGTCTCAAATGGCATAATAGAAAAATCAGGGTCATGGTATTCATATGACGGAAACCGCATAGGCCAGGGGAGAGAAAACGCAAAGGGATACCTGAAATCAAACCCTGAGGCTTCTGAAAAAATTGAAGCAGCAGTTCTGGAAGCATATAACCTGAGGAGGTAACACATGTCTGCATATATCGACGAACTCCTGAAAAAAGCTGTAAAGATGGGAGCATCTGACGTACATATAAAAGTAGGTAACGCCGCAATAATCCGCATTAACGGTGAACTTTCATTTATGCCCGGCGAAAAGAGGCTCTCCTCCGAAGATACCATGGAAATAACCACGCATGTCATGAGCGCCCATCAGAAAGATGCGTTCAAAAAAAGAAATGATATAGACATCGCCTATAGTGTTCCTGGACTTGGAAGGTTCAGATGCAATGTTTTTGTGCAGAGAGGGACAATCGGAATTGTTTTCAGGATTATTCCCATGAAAATTCTTGATACTGATCAGCTCCACCTTCCTCCTATCATAAGGACAATATCCCTTGAACCGAGAGGACTCATACTTGTTACAGGCACAACCGGAAGCGGTAAAACCACATCACTCGCGGCAATGGTTGACCATATAAATTCAACACGGACTGACCATGTTATGACGATTGAAGACCCTATTGAATTCCTTCATAGAGATAAACGCAGTATTGTTAATCAGCGTGAAATCGGCACTGACACAGAGTCTTTCAGCAAGGCCCTGAGGGCCGCCATGAGACAGGACCCTGACGTAATCCTCGTTGGTGAAATGCGTGATTTTGAAACAATACAGACTGCACTTATAGCGGCGGAAACCGGACACCTTGTATTAAGCACCCTGCATACTGTTGATGCAGCTGAGACCATTAACAGGATAATATCAGTTTTTCCGCCCTATCAGCATAAACAGGTCAGGGTACAGCTTGCATCAGTCTTAAGGGCCATCATATCCATGAGGCTGGTTCCCATGGCAGACGGAAAAGGGAGGGTGCCGGCTGTGGAAATACTCAGGTCAACTGCCACTATTCGGGGATGCATAGAAAACCCTGACAAAACAAAACTGATTCCTGATGTCATTGCCCAGAGCTTCAGCCAGTATCAGATGCAGACATTCGACCAGTCTCTGATGCATCTGTTCAAGAATGAATTGATCACATATGAAGATGCATTGCGCAGAACTTCAAACCCTGATGATTTCATCCTGAAAATCAAGGGGGTTCAGACTCTGGATGACCTGAAAGAAGAAGAGGATCAGGCGATCCAAAGCCAGAAAGATCCTGAGATTGAAAGATTCTCGAAATAACGCAAAAAACTACGCCTTACTGCTTCTCCGTTATCGCTCCAGAAGCAGAAAAGAGATGCAGGAGCGTCTGAGACGAAAAAATTTCGATACCGGACAGATCAATTCGGCGATGAAGTATCTTGAAAACGCCGGTTTAATGGATGATAAGTCAGTTGCCTCAGAACTCTTCCTGTACGCTGTTGAAAAAAAACACCTTGGGAGAAAAGGGATTGAACATTTCCTCTTTATACACGGCATCGAAAGAGACCTGATCGAAGAAACTCTTGCCGGGCACTCCGGAGAAACTGAGAAAGAAACAGCCCTCAGATTAGTCAGTAAAAAAATAAAATCTCTCAAAAAATATCCAGTCCATACAGTCAGAAGAAGGCTGTGGGGCATGCTTATGCGGCGGGGATTTTCCGGCAGTACTGCCGCTTACGCGATAAAAGAAATTTCAAAAAAAGAGCGGGAATCCGCGGCAGATATCGTATCACTTCCATTAAACTCATAGAATACTGCAAATACTTTTTCGGCCCGACTCGTCAATATTACCGTATATGATCATCATTCCCCGATAAACCGGGGCAAGCAGGCAGGGCTTTTTTCTTCCCCTTTTCATCAATACATACGAATGTCACACTGGTGGAAAAGATCAGATCATCCGGCTCAGTCCCTCCACTTCCCCGGAATACTTTTACCGCATACTCAAGCGAAGTATTTCCCGAACCTGCTTTTTCAGAGATAAATCTCAGTATAGTCCCTCCCCGGACGCTCTTTCTGAACTCAACTTTGGCCAGTCCTCTTGTCACAAAATTACATCCGGGATAATCCAGGGTCGCGGCTATCCATGCGACCTCATCTACCCACTTCAGCAGATATCCTCCAAACAGATAACCATACTGATTTAAATGTTCAGGCAATACTAATTTGTGATTTTCCATATTTCCTCTTTTGATATTAACATACAGATCAGCTCCTCCTTCAATTTATTGAGAATTATGTCTAATAATCAGTTGCCCGGCCATTTTTTGTATTATACGTAATGACTATTCAATGTCAATAAATCGTTCAGGAAGAGAATCAAGGTTAATCAGGTTTTCTCTGAAAATTTTGATATAATACGGTTATTGTTCAACATCTGAGAATTAAAGGTTTTTATTTGAACTGTCATGAAAAGTAATGAGATAAGACAGCGGTTTCTGGATTTCTTCAGTGAGAAGGGGCACAAAGTCCTTCCAGGTTCCCCAATAATGCCCCGGAACGACCCGACCCTTCTCTTTACAAACGCCGGAATGGTCCAGTTCAAATCGGTCTTTCTCGGAGACGAAAAAAGGTCCTGCAAAAGGGCTGTTACGGTTCAGAAGTGCCTCCGGGCAGGCGGTAAACATAATGACCTTGAAAATGTGGGAAGGACCTCCCGGCATCACACATTCTTTGAAATGCTCGGCAATTTTTCATTCGGCGACTATTTCAAAAAGGACGCAATTAAGTGGGCATGGGACTTCCTCACCGAACGGGTCAAGCTTCCTAAAGACAAACTCTACATAACAATTTATGAAAAAGACGACGAAGCCGACAAATTGTGGCGTAAAGAAACTGATGTAAAGCCTGACATGATATTCAGGCTCGGGGCCAAAGATAATTTCTGGCAGATGGGAGAAACAGGTCCGTGCGGTCCGTGCTCAGAGATACTGATAGACCAGGGCCCTGAAATGGGCTGTGACAGGCCTGACTGCAAGGTCGGATGTGACTGCGACAGGTATCTTGAGATATGGAACCTTGTATTTATGCAGTACAGCAAAGATTCATCCGGCAAACTGACTCCCCTGCCAAAACCAAGTATTGACACAGGCATGGGGCTTGAAAGGCTTACAGCGGTTCTGCAGGGGAAAACAAACAACTTTGATTCCGACCTTTTCAGTCCGATCATTAAAAAGATAGAAAACATTTCAGGCAAAAAATACAGCGCCGGCCCTTCATCAGATGTATCAATCCGTGTTATCGCTGACCACCTGAGGTCAATTGCCTTTTCCATTGCCGAGGGTTTAATGCCTTCAAATGAGGGAAGGGGATATGTGTTAAGAAGGATCATAAGGAGGGCCGCAAGACACGGTTATATGCTGGGAATTGAAGAGCCGTTTCTTTATAAAATCCTTGACTCTGTATCTAAAGTAATGTCAGAAGCATATCCTGAACTTGTCGAAAATACAGAGAGGGATATGAAAGTTCTCAGGTTTGAGGAAGAGCGGTTTGCCCATACTCTTACTTCAGGCATGGCAATACTGGACAAGCTGATCAATACGCTGAAGAAAAACGGCAAAGATACTATCCCGGGCGGCGAGCTGTTTAAATTATATGATACATATGGTTTCCCGCTTGACCTTGCACAGGATATCGCAGAGGATAACGGCCTTAAGATCGACGAACCCGGGTTTTCCAAAGAAATGGAGCTTCAGAAAACAAAAGCAAGGGCGTCGTGGGTCAATCAGGAACAGGCGGCTTCCGGCATATACAGGGACATGCTCAGGCAGTCCGGCACTACAGAGTTTACAGGTTATGACTCATCAGAGGGAGATAGTATTGTTGCCGCGATAATAAAAGACGGGAATGCTGTTCAGGAGGCAAAAGAAGGCGATACCATAGAAGTAATACTTAAAAGTTCACCTTTTTATGGTGAATCAGGCGGACAGGTCGGAGATACAGGCACTTTAAGAGCTGGCGGCCTGAAGATCAATGTCTCTGATACAAAAAAATTCAATGACATAATTATACATTCCGGTACTGTGAAGAAGGGTACTATCAAAACACAAATGACGGTGACAGCGGGTATTGACGAACCAAGAAGAAAGTCGATCATGCGCAATCACACTGTAACTCACCTTCTTCATGCCGCGCTCAAATCCGTTCTCGGCGACCACATCAAGCAGGCCGGTTCGCTTGTTGCTCATGAGAGGCTAAGGTTTGATTTCAATCATTTCTACGCGGTGGACAGCAGAGAACTTCAGGAAATTGAAGATATTGTTAATGAAAATATCATGAAAAACTTACCCGTTAATACAACATTGACCACTCTGGACGATGCTATTTCCAAAGGCACAGTAGCCCTTTTTGGCGAAAAGTACGGAGAGAAAGTGAGGGTTGTCAGCGCGGGAGATTTCACCTCTGAACTCTGCGGCGGAACCCACTGCAGCGCCACAGGACAGATAGGGATTTTCAAAATAGTTTCAGAGGGAAGTGTAGCCGCGGGGATTAGAAGGATAGAGGCTGTCACCGGATTTCATGCCCTTGAATTAATAAGGGCAGAAGAAAACGAATTAAAGAAAGCCGCAGACCTGCTTAAAGTCAGCGAGCTTAATGTCTCGGACAAACTGAAGAAAATAATTAATGAAAACAGGGCCCGCGAGAAAGAGCTGGGAAAAGCCAGAGGCAAAGCGGCTTCGCAGAATTTGGATTCCATAATTAAGAACACCATGGAAGTCAACGGAATCCAGGTACTCTCCTGTAAAATAGACGGCCTTGATATGAAGACACTGAGAGATCTCGCAGATAAAATCCGCGACAAGATCGGTTCAGGCGTTATTGTGCTTGGTTCTTCTCTGGACAGCCAGGCATCCTACGTCGCTGTAGTAACAAAAGACCTGACAGGCCGGCTCAACGCAGGAGAGATACTTAAGGCTGTAACCGGGGGAAAGGGCGGCGGCAGGCCTGATATGGCCCAGGGAGGGACAAAAGATGTTAAGGGCATTGATAAAGCTGTAAGTTCGGCAGTTGATATTGTCAAAGATAAATTGAATTGAAATTAGACGAAAAATATCAGATAATTAGGTTAAGCCCAACTATAAGTCTGTGCTTGTTTGTCCTTAAATTTTAATAATGACAGAGGTTAAGAAGATAGGAAGTTAAGAGGCTAAGAGGTTAAAACTTACAAAACCTCATCTTCTCAATTTCTTAATTGCTCAACTTCTTATCTTCTGCTTGTAAAGAAGGAGGATACTATGCCGGTATTGGATTATATACATAAGGCGCTGCTTGCGGGCCTGGGTGTTCAGGAATCTGTAAAGGAATTGGTTGATGAGCTTATCAAAAAAGGCGAATTAAGCGAATCCCAGGGGGTTGTTCTGATAAAAGAATGGACAGATAAAGTTGAAAGGTCAGGGGAGAATATTGGCAAAAACTTTTCTGATCTGATCAGCAAGACCCTTGAAAAAATGAAGGTACCGACCCGCGACGAGGTCGAAGAACTGCATAATAAGGTCAGGGCACTTTCAGCCAGGATCAATAAGCATGAAGAATCTGCGCATTCCAAAGACTGATATATGGCAATAACCGGCATTTTAAAGTTCTGGCACACATATAAAAACATTGGCAGGATGGGACAGATCGTCAATGTTTTCCTCAGACACGGGTTCGGGCAGTTTATCGAGCAGATTAATCTTCAGCGATTCATTCCCCTTAGAAAGAGATTAAAGGCATTCGGCCACTGGCCGTCTGTTGAGAAACGCACTGCCCCTGAAAGATTGAGAATGGCGTTCAGTGAGCTGGGTCCTTCTTTTATTAAACTTGCCCAGATCCTTTCATCAAGGCCGGACCTGATAACAAATGCATATGCAGACGAGTTCAAAAAACTCCAGGACAATGTCCCTCCTTTCCCGACTGATGAAGCAAAAATGACTATTGAGACAGAGTTGAACATACCACTGAAAAACATTTTTTCCGAATTTCATGATACTCCCTCTGCCGCCGCCTCTATCGCACAGGTTCACAATGCCGTTCTTTCGACTGGTGAAAAAGTCATCGTCAAGGTCCAGCGGCCAGGCATCAGGGAACTGATAGAAACCGATATCGCTATACTTGGAACTATTGCCCGTCTCATGACCAGACACATTCCTGAAAGCAGAATATTTAATCCTGAAGGCATTGTTGATGAATTCTCCAGAACAGTCAAAAAAGAGCTGGATTTCAAAGCGGAGGCCAGGAACGCCCAGCGTTTCAGGAGAAACTTTGCGGAAAACAGCGGCATATGTATTCCTGCCGTTTATCCTGACATACTCTCGGAAAAGGTCATAGTGATGGACCGTCTTGAGGGAGTTAGGATAGATGATATAGCAGGTATTGAATCGCTCGGCATTGACAGGGCTGATCTGGCAAAAAAAGGTGTAAACGCGTATTTCAAGATGATATTTGAAGATGGTTTTTTCCATGCCGACCCTCATCCCGGTAATGTTTTTGTAATGGCTGACGGAAGGATCGGACTTATGGACTTTGGAATAGTAGGCTATTTAACTTCCGATGTTATGGAGAACATTGCCAGCGCTTTTCTGGCATTCTTTAACAGGGATTACAATAAACTCGTTAACCAGTACATTGAACTCGGCCTTACAGAAGAAGATATTGACGTAGAAACCTTCAAAAAGAAATTCAAGCAGGATCTTGTGGATATCTGTGAACCTCTGTACACTATGTCACTGGCTGAGATTAATTTTGCCGAATACCTGCAGATTCTTACTCACCTCGCAATGAAACACGGCCTGAGGATACCCTCAGACCTCCTCTCAATGAACAAGACCCTCCTGATACTTGATAACATAGGCAGACAGCTTGACCCTTCTTTCAATTTTATGGCAACCGCGGAACCATATGCCGCCAAACTGGTAAAGAGGCGTTTCAGCCCCCAAAGAGTCGTTGATAAAGCCAGGGAAAATCTGTCAGATATAAGCGATCTTCTTATCACAACTCCGAAGCATGTCAACAGGCTGCTGAGAAAGGCCCTGAAGGACGGGATAGGGTTTAAGGTAAACACTCTTGGGATGGAGAAACTGATAAAGGACATAGACCGTTCAAGCAACCGGCTTGCTTTCAGTGTAATCGTAGCTTCAATTATCGTGGGTTCTTCTCTGCTCATACAGTCAGGCATAGGGAAGAAGATCTTCGGGCTTCCAGCTATAGGCGCAATAGGATTTATTGTTGCGTTTGTGCTCGGGATATGGCTTTTAATATCAATTCTGAGATCAGGGCGGTTATAAATAAGAAGCTAAGAGGCTGTTAAAGACAGAGGTTAAGAAGATAAGATGTTAAGACTTATAAAACCTCATCTTCTCAATTTCTTAATTTCTCAACTTCTTGATGTAGCATCTTCTCAGCTTCTAATCTTCTGCATGTAAAACAGGAGGTATGATCATGACAACTGATGAATTAAAAAAATACTGCGATCAGGAATTCGAAAATATTAACACGATAACAAACGAACTTTTTTCTGTTTACAGTCCCGGCAAATCGGATTATAAACTTGCTGAAGAAGCGGCAATAGCCGCTCTCACCGTTAATATCTACAGCGGCTGCGAAAACATCCTCAAACAGATGCTTATATTCGATAAGCTCGATATCACAGATTCACCCGGATGGCATGAGAAAGTGCTAAAAAAAGCCGGCGAGATAGGCATATTGCCTCCTGAGCTTTTTCAATCATTCCTGAAATATCTGGCGTTCCGGAACTATTTCATCTATACGTACGTTTTTAATATTAAACGTGAAGAACTTACCGTTCTGGTTGACTCGATACGCGATGTATTGGCAAAGTTTAAATCTGAAGTTTACGAGTACATACAGACCATTTGAAGTATCGCGGTTTTCAGCTATTAGTTGTTGGTTTTTGTGGTCACCCTCCATAAAAACTGGAGGGCAAGCACAATGTAAGGATTTACTTATTATCATAATTCGTTCACCACGCCTGCAGGCAGGCAGGTTTACTGTGCATTTATGGTTGTTAGACAAACAACTAACAGCTAACAACTAATTACAATTTAAAGATATCCTTCCTTTTCCACATCAGCCATATCATTCCAAGCAGACAGAATTTAGCTCCGATGCCCAACGCGGCCTGCGTTCCTACATAATATGCCAGACTGCCTATCGCAAAATTACCGAGAGTTGCCAAACCGAGAAAAACCATGGTAAAAGAACTCATCACCCTGCCTCTCAGCCTGTCAGGAACATTGAGCTGGATAAGGCTGTTAGCTGTTGCTATCTGGTTGATCGCCGCCAACCCTACAAAAAACAGCATAATGTATGAAAGCCAGACAACTCCTGAAAAAGAAAAGATCAAAAGCGCGGACGCAAACGTTATCCCGGAGACAGCCAGTAAAACACCCTTTCTGCCATAATCTCCACGTGTCGCAAGTATAACACCCCCGGTAAAAGCGCCTGCACCGGAACATCCCATTAATATGCCGAGGCCCGCAGCACCTGTCTTCAGTATGTCCCTTGCGTAGACAGGCAGAAAAGTTATGTACGGGAACCCGAAAAAACTGATAATTCCCACTGATATGATCAGAGTATGTATCTTCGGCTCGCTGAATATATATTTTATTCCCTCTATCAGCTCTTTCCTGACACCTGGTTTCTCAGGAGCTTTGCCCTGTTCATTATCAAACTTCATTTTTAACAGCGCAATAATCGCCGCGAGGAAACTGAGGGAATTAATATAAAAGCAGGCCTCAAGTCCGATATAGCCTATGAGCATACCGGCAATGGCCGGACCTATGATCCTCGCTCCGTTAAAGGCTGTTGAGTTAAGCGCGATCGCGTTTATCAGGCTCTTCTTTCCCACCATCTCTATAAGGAATGACTGCCTTGAAGGTATATCAAAAGCGCACGTAGTTCCAATCAGGAAGGCGATTGCCAGTACATGCCACACAGTAACAACACCAGTTGTAACAATTACTGCCAGTGTAAAGGCAAGGATCATAAGTATAGTCTGAGTCATCAAAAGTATTTTCCTCTTGGGGAATCTGTCTGCTGCTACTCCTCCGGCTAATGTGAACAAAAGGATCGGCATTGATGCGGCGGAACCTACAAGCCCGAGATAAAACGGAGAATCCGTAAGTTTCAGTACCAACCAGCCCTGGGCCGCCGAATGCATCCACGTCCCTGTCAGTGATATTATCTGTCCAAACCAGAACAGCCGGAAGTTCCTGTATGTCAGTGCTGAAAAAGGCCCGAAAGATGTCATCCTGATAATATAACACACCCGGTAAGGGCTGTTTCCCGGCTTGTCTATTAAATCTAAGAACAGGGGGACTGCTTCTTATGCGCTGCTCCTAAGAAAGAGCAGAAATGTAATGAATTTATATTAATTATGTGTTCCCTTTGGAAACCCTAATGATAGGATTAGCTTATTTAATC
>VAPA010485629.1_pt1 | contig 18070 bp, 20 predicted proteins | sample 3395041 | NCBI WGS metagenome assembly VAPA01 (sample SAMN08290432, study PRJNA428436) | hydrothermal vent metagenome | isolation source: Deep-sea hydrothermal vent chimney | place: Indian Ocean: Southwest Indian Ridge | depth 1973 m m
AAACGATTACATAGCCACCTTGGCCATGTGTCTCCCGAAGAGTATGAAAAACAGTATTTAACTGGAAGCTAGAAGTCTACAAAATTGGGGGAAGATCAATAATTCTTGTAGTAAATCTTGGTGTAGTGACTCAACATGAGTAATTGCGAGTTCAGTAGGAAGCTTTATCATTAACGCGCTCTTACACAGCTTTTAATAATTCATAACAAAAGCTTAGACTGAGTTAATAAAATTGCCATTTTTTAAATTAAAAAATAGTAAATTTTTTTAGTAGGTTAGAGGAAAAATAAAAAAAGAGAGCATCTGCTCTCTTTTAAAATACTTAACTTCTCTATACAAGTTATAGAGCATAATAGTCAGCAATTTCCTTAAACTCTTGCGTTAATGTTTTGGCATTAATCAAAGGCACACTACCTTGCTTAAATTCAGGTTTAAAAATCGCTCGCACAGCCCCTGCCTGATCAACCATCACCACCGAAGCACTATGGTCGACAGCATACTCTTGCTCATCGCTATCATTAATCGCATAAATTAAGCCAAGCTCCCGCACAAAAGGAAATAGCTGTTTATGCGACCCTGATACAGCTAAAAAATCAGTATTAAAATAATCAATATAAGCTTTGCGTTTAGCCGTTGTATCTCGCTTTGGATCGACAGCAACAAACCACACCTGTACGTCATAATCGTTGCTCAATTGCTTTTGTACACTTGTAAGTTTTGCCAATGTCATAGGGCAAATATCAGGACAGCTGGTGTAACCTAAAAACAGTAAATTCCAATGCCCCTTTAATTGACTATTATCAGCAGGATTTCCATGTTGGTCAGTTAATAAAAAAGGGCTTATTGGCTTTGCCTTCTCATACACAAGCGCAGAAACATCAGGGGCAGACTTCTCACTACCGCAACCGATGATAATAAGGCTAAGGCATACCATTAGCGCAGCTAAAAAATGCTTCATACAAGAAACCACTTATCAATAAATAGGGCGATAAAGAGTAGCATTAAATGTACGATTGAAAAACGAAATAAGTCCATTGCCGTACCCTCTTTAGGCGCAAACTTAAGTTTTAGCGCTTTATAGATAAAAACAGCATTTAAGGCACTTGCAGCAAATAAATAAATAATCCCCGACATGCCTATTAGGTAAGGCAGTACACATACTAAGGCCAGTAAAATTGAATATGCCACTACACATGTTTTGCAAAACTCAATGCCGTGAGTGACAGGTAACATAGGGATTTTTGCCCGCTCATAATCACTTTTACGTGCAATAGCCAGCGCCCAGAAGTGCGGCGGTGTCCAAGTAAAAATAATCATCACTAATAACCAAGGCGCAGCTGCCATGTGCCCTGTTTCTGATACCCACCCTAATAAAGGTGGCATCGCACCAGCAAGTCCACCGATGACAATATTTTGTGGGGTTGCTCGTTTTAAAAAAGAAGTATAGATAAAAGCATAGCCAACCAAAGCAAACAGCGTAAGCACAGCAGTTAGCGTATTCGCCCAGATCATCAACATAATAAACCCAAGTACGCCAATGGTGGCGGCAAAACTAAGAGCATGCAGCTTACTTAAGCGGCCTTTTGCAACAGGGCGATGTCGTGTGCGTGCCATTTTGCTATCAATTTCACTATCAACGACATGATTTATTACTGCCGCAGCTGCAGATAATAAACCTATGCCTAGTAGACTTACTAATTGAACAAATACATCCCTTCCCATATCAGGTGCAAGTGCTAATCCTACCCAAGCTGTGAGTACTAACATCGCAACAACTTTAAATTTGCTTATTGCTAGATAGTCCTTCAGTAATTCAGTGATCTGCGCTATTACTGATTTTTCAGTTGCTAAAATAAGTGCCATCCCAGCCTCCTAAGTTCTTGCTTTTAGATGAAAACAAAGTCTAACCATGCTCAAAAGCAACAATGCCGCCATTAAGTTATGAGCAAGTGCGACGCCTAATGGAAAATGCCAATGCACGACGGCAAGACCCAAGCAAATCTGGCATAACAAGGCCACCAGTACTGTTACAGTGCAGTGCTTGATCTTTCGAGAATAGGATTTCGAAAAGATTCGCCACATAATCAACGCAAGCACCACACACGTTACCAGTGCCCATATGCGATGTAGCAAATGTATAGACATGCGTGCCTGTTGAGATAACACGCCATACTCATAGGTACTGTGCTCGAGCGGCAGCTGAAACACACTTGAGAGTGAAAACGGCTGCCCGTAACTACATAGTGGTAAACCATTACAGTGCGGGGCTGCATAATTAGCCGCAAGCCAACCACCTAAAGCTATCTGTAATACCAACACCACTAACCCTATCAGCGCTAATCTGTAATAAGGCCTCGCCCCTGCATCACCGCCAGTAATAGGCTTAGAGGTCAGCCGCAAATATAGTAAAAACACTAAAGATAAGATGCTAAACCCACCCAATAAATGCCCCATAACAACCAAAGGTTGCAGATTCATGGTCACTGTCCACATTCCTAGAGCCGCTTGAAAAACCACCAGCAATAAAAGTGCTAGCGGTAGTTTCACTGGGGTAGTGGGGTATTGACGTTTCAGCCAAGCAAATACAAACAACGCCAATATAAATAGGCCTAATGCTCCTGCAAAATAGCGATGAATCATTTCTTTCCATGCTTTTGCTGCTTCAAACATCATATCTGGATAATTCTGCTCAACATGCAAAAGTGCAGTTTCATGCTTTGGCACAGTTAAAAATCCGTAACATCCAGGCCAATCAGGGCAACCAAGCCCTGCATCACTTAACCGCGTATATGCCCCAAGCCCCACCACTAAAACAGATAGAAAACACGTAAATAAGACTAAATATTTATAATTTTTATACATTATTGCCCCTTACCGAGTATTAACTTGAACGTGCGTAGTTGAGTAGTTTTTTTAAATCTTTCAGTAAGCCTTTTTGAATTAACCGATTCTCTTCAGGTTCGTTTTTATAGGGGTAATGCAAAACAACCAGTCCCATATGATCGACTAAATATAAGTCCCCCGCTTGAAGATCTGCGTTTTCTTCTAAATGGCGCCAATTCGCTGCTGTTTTTTGCTGCCGACTTAACACAGCAACATCCACTTTTTGCTGATTTTTTCCTAGAGCAACGTATAAGTTTTCAAGACTCGCAAGCTGCTTTTCACACCTTGATTGGCAATCATCTGGATAGTTAAGTGCAATTGTCCATTGCTTAGGATCACCTTGCTGCCAATCAGCGAGTTTTACTTCGGTCTTTAACAGCTCACCATGATTACTAGAGCCACTTGGCAACCACTCAAGCTTTAATGCTGCAAAGGCCAGAATAAGGGGCACAAAACAACACAGAGCAAACAAACTAAGTGGATTTATTTTCATGATGTCTCCTTCTCATCGCAAAATACGCAATAACAACACAGGCCAAGCCAATTAGCAGCCATTGCACTGCATAGGCGTAATGTTTATCAGGACCCATCACAACACTTTTGTAATGGGGTGTTGCTAAGCCGTCTGCTTCTTTACGATAACCAATAAAGGCGTGTAACGGCTGCTCTAGTTGACGGCTAAAAATGGCTAAATCGACTCCCTGAATACGTTTAGGCCAACCACTTTCTGCACCAATCTCATCCGCTAAAGTAAAGCCTTGAAGCTGGCCTTGTTTTATTTGAACTGTCGCTGTAATAAGCGCACTGCTAGGCCAAGCCACTGCTGGCAATTGATTACGATCAGCGGGGGCTTTGAGCCAACCAAAATTAACAATTAAAGGGGCTACTTCTCCTTTGATGCTTACAGCTGCAAGTAAGTCATAACCTACTTGCCCTTGATATATTTGATTATCAAGTAGCCAGTAATGTTGTTTATTAACCACCCCAGAGACTTTGACCTGTAAGCCCGTTTTGTTAACACCATCGGGTAAACTTTGCAGTGCTTGCCAATCCATAACACCTTGTTGGCTTGATACAGCGAGTTGACTTAATTGCTGCTGTTTTTGTTCACCGCGTTGATACTGCCAAACACTTAAACGCAAACAAATCAGCACCACAAACACCACAACGCAAATTGCGATAATTGAACTAAGCTTTTGTTTACGCCATAAAATTAACTGCATCAAGGAAACCTAAAATGATAAAAATCATCATTGTGTTGTTATTGTTATATATTGTGTTTAACCTTTTTCGAGCACTGTTTGTAATGATGTCAGCAAAACAGACCGCACGACCTATGTCACACTATTTAGGACGCAGAGTACTTTTCTCTGTTGTTGTGTTGGTGATCATTATTGCCGCAATGAAATTGGGCTTTATTCACACCAACCCATCACCTCTTCGTCACGCTACAGCACATACACAAATACAAATAAACACAGCCAAACCACATCAACAAAATGCCAATACCAAGCTGCGGCCTGAAACGCAAAATGCTTTTCACGACTAAAATGACCTTTGAATATACGCAACAGTACGACAAACAGAATTACCGTCCCCAAGGTCACGTGCATACCGTGAAAACCAGTTAATAAAAAGAACGTGTTGCCATATACACCCGCATCTAGGGTTAAACCGAGATCCTGATAAGCATGCATATATTCATATACTTGTAAGCCTAAAAAAACGACACCTAATAACACGGTTAGCGATAAGAATACTTTTAGCGCACCTCGCTTATTGTTTTCCATTGCCACATGAGCAAAGTGAATTGTGACCGAGGAGGTAAGTAAAATAAGGGTGTTAATTAATGGGAGCCCTTGCCAGCCCATAGCCTGTGTTGTGTCACCACTTGGTGTGGTTAAAAGAGGCCATACGGCTTCAAAGGTTGGCCAAAGTACTTCGTTGGTCATGGCATTGTTACCAGCCCCCCCCAACCAAGGTACAGAAATCATACGGGCATAAAAAAGTGCACCGAAAAACGCCATAAAAAACATTACTTCAGAGAATATAAACCAGCTCATGCCCTGCTTGAATGAACGGTCCATTTGTGCTGAGTAAAGCCCCTTCTGCGACTCTTCAATAACGTTCCTAAACCAGCTGAAAACCATATAAATTAATATCGCAATGCCTAAATACAGTACATATTGACCACTGCTGCCTTCGCCACTGACTTGCATTACAGTTAAACCAGCGCCAACAGCAATTAAAAACATCGCAATTGCACCGACAATCGGCCACGGACTTTCAGTTGGTACATAATATTTTTCGTAATTCTGACTCATTTTGTTTGCTCCTAATTAGCAATTAGCTTGGCGGCTTCATCGTTTTTAGCCACAACCTGCCCGCTAATATCAAACACGGTATAGGACAATGTCAGTTCTTCAACATCATCCGGTAGCTCAGTATCGACATAAAATAATAAGGTAAACTCGATTTCTTCACCTGCTTTCATAGGCTGTTGATCGAAGCAAAAACAGGCTATTTTGTGTAAGTATTTAGCTGCTTTTCCTGGTGATACCGAGGGGATTGCTTGCATTATTTTGTCTGTGCTGCTGGTATTCTTAGCACTAAACTTAACTTCACGCATAGCGCCTGGCTGCACAGCGACACTGTACTGCTGGGACTCAACTTTAAATGGTGCTCCGCTTTGTGCATGTGTTGTAAAGCTTACATCTACCGAGCGTTCAGTATTAACTGTGTCACTCACTACAGCCTTCTCAAGAGAAGGTTTGCCATTTAAGCCCGTAACATCACAAAACACGTCGTAAAGCGGCACCAATGCAAAGGCAAATGCAAACATACCAAGGCATGCTAGCAGGAGCTTTTTGAGCAAAGGTGCATGATTCATTACTTAATCTCCGGCGGTGTCTCAAAGGTGTGGTAAGGTGCGGGCGAATCAACTTCCCACTCTAATCCCTCTGCACCATCCCATACCTTTGCAGGTGCTTTTTCGCCGCCTCTGGCACATTTAAATACCACCAGCACGAACAGCAGCTGTGATAAACCAAACGCAAACCCACCAATACTAATAATGGCGTTAAAGTCTGCAAATTGCAGAGCATAATCAGGAATACGGCGTGGCATGCCAGCAAGGCCAACAAAATGCATTGGGAAAAACAGCACATTGACACTAATCAGTGATAACCAGAAATGCCATTTCGCCAAGGTTTCGTTATACATATTGCCAGTCCATTTTGGCAGCCAGTAATAGGCTCCCGCCATAATAGAAAATACAGCGCCTGTAACGAGTACATAGTGGAAGTGTGCGACCACAAAATAAGTATCATGATATTGGAAATCAGCAGGTGTGATCGCGAGCATCAAGCCAGAGAAACCTCCCAAGGTGAACAATACGATAAAAGCAATGGCAAACATCATGGGGATTTCAAAACTAATTGACCCTCGCCACATGGTAGCGACCCAATTAAACACTTTTACGCCTGTCGGTACCGAAATCAACATAGTGGCGTACATGAAGAACAACTCACCCGCAACCGGCATGCCTGTGGTGAACATGTGATGTGCCCATACGATAAAGCTAAGCAGCGCAATCGATGAAGTTGCATACACCATAGAGGCATAACCAAATAGCTTTTTACGTGAGAAAGTCGGCACGATAGTAGAGATAATACCGAACGCCGGCAAAATCATGATATACACCTCAGGGTGCCCAAAGAACCAAAAAATATGCTGGAACATCACAGGGTCGCCCCCCCCTGCGGCATCAAAAAAGCTGGTCGCAAAGTATTTATCAGTGAGCACCATGGTCACCGCACCGGCAAGCACAGGCATCACAGCAATCAATAAGAATGCGGTGATCAACCATGTCCAAACAAACAATGGCAACTTCATCCATGTCATGCCAGGGGCCCTTAAATTTACAATGGTCACGATAACGTTAATCGCCCCCATAATTGAGCTAATACCCATGATATGTACAGCGAAGACAAAGAGTGCGGTGTTATCGTTACTATAAGTAGTCGACAGTGGCGCATAAAAAGTCCAACCGAATGCAGGGCCACCTCCAGGCATAAGCAATGAAGCTAACAGGATTAAAAAGGCAAAAGGTAGAATCCAGAAACTCCAGTTATTCATCCTTGGCAAAGCCATATCAGGTGCACCAATCATCATTGGCACCATCCAGTTGGCCAATCCAGTAAAGGCAGGCATAACAGCCCCAAATACCATGATCAAACCATGTACTGTCGTCATTTGATTAAAAAAGTGTGGATCAACAAGTTGCAGACCCGGCTGGAAAAGCTCTGCGCGGATCACCATTGCCATCGCACCACCAATTAGAAACATGGTTAGTGAGAAAATGAGGTATAAACTACCAATATCTTTATGGTTTGTTGTATATAACCAACGCTTGAAACCCTTAGCAGGGTGATGGTCGTGATGCGCATGCTCAGTGGCTTGCTCATTAATAACGTTACTCATTAGTTCGCCTCCGCTGCTGCATCAATCGCTGCTTGAATTTGACTCGGCTGGATAACATCACCCGTATCATTGCCCCAAGCATTTCGTTTATACGTAATGACAGCTGCAAGCTGCTTAATTGAAAGCTGTTTATCGAATGCTTGCATTGCTGTACCAGGCTTGCCATGAAGCACAATATCAATGTGATCTTTAACATCACCTAGTACAATAGGGCTACCTTTGAGCGCAGGAAATACGCCTGGTAGCCCCATACCTGTTGGCTGATGACATGCTGCACAGCTAGCCATGTAGACTTGCTCACCTAGTGTCATTAACTCTTCTTTCGCAAGTGTTTGATCAAGTAATGCAGCATCCGCTGCTGCCGCATTCGCTTTTTCTTGTTTGGCATCAGCTAACCAAGTTGCAAACTCATCTTCAGGTAATGCTTGAACCACAACAGGCATAAAACCATGATCTTTACCACACAGTTCAGCACATTGGCCCCGATAAACACCAGGTTCGTTAATTCGTGTCCATGCTTCATTGATAAAGCCCGGGTTTGCATCTTTTTTCACCGCAAAATCAGGAACCCACCAAGAGTGAATAACATCGTCAGAAGTCATCAAAAAGCGTACTTTTTTATTGATAGGAAGAACCAGCGGCTTATCGACTTCAAGTAAGTAATTTGCTGTCTTTTCAGCTTGGTTATCTATTTGATCTTTTGGTGTCGACAAAATCGAGTAATAGGCAATATCTTCACCCATATATTCGTAATGCCATTTCCATTGAGAGCCCGTGACCTTAATGGTGATGTCCGCCTTAGAGGCATCTTCCATGGCGATTAAGGTTTTTGTGGCAGGCACAGCCATGGCAATTAAAATCACAAACGGAATGGCAGTCCAAAGAATTTCAACTTTTGTGCTTTCATGAAATTGGGCAGGCTTTGCCCCTTTTGATTTTCTATGATGTATTAAAGCCCAAAACATCACCGCAAAAACGATGACGCCGATTACACAACAGATAATAAATATCGTCATGTGTAACTCATAAACATTATTACTTATATCAGTTACCCCTTTACGCATATTAAATTGACTATTTGCCAATGCTAACTGCGGTAGAGACACTAATATAAGCCACAAGGCATAACGCATTTTACCCATGTGACAGCTCCTTTAGATGCTATTGCAAGACGCAAAGCGAAAAGGCGTACAGCTAGGTGCCCATTCGTATTTTTATTGTTAAGAGCAAACACGTACCAACACGACAGAAATCTGATACAAGCTCATCGTTTAACACCACAGCACATTATTTTGTGTCTTTTTAGTAAAACGGTGTTAACACAATGTATTAACCAATTAGTTAAAAAATGAACAATAAGCAAGTTTTTAATCTAAGAAATGTTTATTTTGGTGCAAAAATAACAACTATAATCAGAGCGTTATTTGTAAAAAAAGGGGAAGAGCAAAAACTCAAAAAGAAAGGAAAACTTCGCTATACATGGACTCCCAGCAACGCTAAGGGGTCACAAATCGATGCTAAATAGGTAAAAAGCGGCGTCGCACCAAATTAAATCAGTTTGACGCACCATTTTGGAAACATCTTACTCAGTACAATACATCAAAACAAAAAACGAGCGTGACTGAGAACACTAAAGTTACTTAAGTATATTAGCGTTACATCCAATCAGCATTACGAATAACGCCCACTGCCAATCCTTCAATATTGAAAGATTCGTGTTCGAGATCAACTTCAATCGGTGCAAACTCGTCATTTTCTGCATGTAGGAGGACTTTTCGACCTGCTTTTTCTAAGCGTTTTACAGTCACATCCTCATCAACACGCGCAACGACAACTTGACCATTTTCAGCCACTTGTGTTCTGTGTACTGCCAGTAAATCACCATCCATAATGCCTATATCTTTCATACTCATGCCATTAACACGTAGTAAAAAATCTGCAGCGGGCTTAAACAAAGATGGATCAACCTGACAATGGCTCTCTACATGTTCCTGCGCTAAAATTGGCTCACCTGCGGCAACACGACCAATTAAAGGGAGTCCTAGTTGTTCTGGCTCATCTTCTTCAACTAACTGAATACCACGACTCGCACCAGGCTTCATTTTTATCATGCCTTTTTTAGCCAGCGCTTTAAGATGTTCTTCAGCAGCATTGGCACTTTTAAAACCAAGCGTTTGAGCTATTTCGGCACGAGTTGGCGGCATGCCTGTATCTTTAATAAATACTTTAATAAGTTCTAATATTTGCGATTGGCGTTTCGTTAATGGGCGCATACAACTGGTTTTCCATACAGTACATTTAACTGTGAGTATATACAGTTATCTGAAAATCGCAAATTTAAATTAGCCACCTCATTTTGCTACAAAACTAACATTGAACAGCACAGTTATATGCAATATGGTAGTAGCTTTAATTAGCTTGCTAAGGAAATACCATGAGCATTTGGCACCAGCCAATCACTTTGGAGCAATGCCAGCAATTTACACAAGGCATTACAGGTGAAGGAACTTTGATGAAAACCATGGGCATTGAAATAACCGAAATTGGTGATGACTACCTAGTTGCCACCATGCCCGCTATACCAGCCCACCATAATCCAATGGGGATGGTACACGGAGGCGCAAATGTTGTGCTAGCTGAGACTGCGGCCAGTTATGCGGCAAATTTTGTTGTTGACTTCGAAAAGTTTTATTGTGTCGGCCAAGAGATAAATGCCAATCACCTCAAAGCATCACGCAAAGGCGTACTTACAGCAATTACACGCCCTATTCATCTAGGGAAAAGAACATCGGTTTGGGAAATTAAAATTAGTAATGCGGCAGGTGAACTGTGCTGCGTATCACGTATGACCGCAGCAGTGGTAGAACGAAGATAGCGAGCTTAGCTCTGAACCGGGTAGATGGTAATTTCGATCCCTGCGCCAATGGCAGAAATACGTAATAAGGTATCTGCGTGCAGGGCTTGATTAAAACATTTTGGCGAGTCACCTGACTCAAAACCAATATCAAATGTTCGTTTTGAACACGAAAGCCACTGTTTCAATGCATTGCGTGAACATGACTCAATTAATTCGCATAATTGATTAATTGCTTTATCTGGCGTGCTAATGTCAGCTGTTGCTTCAATACGAGCAAGTTGACGATATTCATCTTTGTCATAATGTAAGACCATGGCGTTTTTCTTTAAATCAGCCACCAGTGCACTTATATCGTGTTTTGATTCAAGCTCCAAGTCTACATTTAAAAATTGAATTTCCGACATACCTTCGTTTTACCCTCTATTAATAGCGATTGGAACTTTAACGCAGTTTTGTCTATATACCAAATCTAGAATACAGTTAATGCGACATTATGCCGCATTGGCAGCCTAATTTAAGCTTTTACAATAGCGCCTATACAAAAATAACAAATGGTTTTCTATGAATAAACGTATGTTCAAATATGCCCGCAAAGTGCATAAATGGTTAGGTTACTTGCTCGCCATACAAATCTTTTTTTGGCTGCTGGGTGGCTTGGTAATGAGCGTCATTCCACTTGAAAAAGTACATGGCAAACACTTAGCTAAACGCAGCCTCAGTAATCCATTTAAAGTACATGATTACATGGCATCTATTGATGCAATAACAACTCAGTATGAGCAAATTAGTGATATAAAATACAGCCACTTACTCACAAAACCCACTATTGAAATTGCCACTTTAAACGGTACATTTACCTTTGATGGTATAACGGGTGAGGCAATGGCTAGGCCAAGTGAATCTGAGATTATTGAAAATGCTAAAGCACACCTACTCATTAGTGCAAAGACCTCTCAAGTACAGCTTTTAGCAAAAGGACCCAGAGAAATTGCATACAAAGCGAATGTTTGGCAAGTCAGCTTTGATGACTGGCTGACAACCACCCTGTATTTAGATAGCACTACAGGTAAGGTCGTTACAGTACGCAGCACTATTTGGCGTATTTTCGACTTTTTCTGGATGTTGCATATTATGGATTACGACGAGCGCGAGGACTTTAATAACCCCTTACTTATAAGCTTTGCAGCCACCAGCGTACTGTTTTGTCTTTCTGGCATTTTATTATTACTACAAAACCTACGTATAAAACGCCGTAAGTCAATTTCAATTATCAGTAAATAATCCTACCAGCATCGGCACCACTGTTTTGGTGCCTTACTTATAACTTGTCGAAGTTTGAATTGTTCGGACTGATTATCTCGATAACAATCAAACTCTTTTTCTTTTAGAGCTATCACTCTACAATAGCAAATCCTGTAGTTCACACATGTGATGGATATGCGTTTATTTTTCTCTTTACTATTTTGCCTTGGGGTGTGTTTTACTACCTCTGCGGAGCAATTTTCTAGCTTTTCTAGTGCCAAAAAATATCTAATAAAGACCTTACCAAACGATACTAAGAGCCTATATTGTGATTGTGATATAAAACGTGAAGGTAAAAAGTTAGTGCCTGATCCAACGCGATGCGGCTACCTGCCGCGAAATGCTGTCACTCGTTCTGGTAAACAAAATATACGGGCACACCGTATTGAGTGGGAGCATATTGTACCTGCTTGGGAGTTTGGTCATCAACTGCAGTGCTGGCAAGAAGGGGGTAGAAAAAATTGCCGAAAAGTGAGTAAAAAGTTTCGTCAAATGGAAGCTGACATAAATAACTTAGCACCGGCCATCGGTGAAATTAATGCTGATCGCTCTAACTATCGTTTTGGTATGGTAGCCAATAACATCAAACAGTACGGAGCATGTCCTGTTAAGGTTGACTTTAAACAGCGTGTTGTTGAACCGCCAGTTTATGCTCGAAAGCGCATTGCAGATACTTACTTCTATATGCAAAAAACCTATGGACTCGCTATTTCAAACAAACAACAGAAGCTCTTTGAAGCATGGCAAAAACTTGAACCTGCAGACTGACATGATGCGCTGAAAATTTATACACTTATTTACACTATTTAGATCGCCCTTTATTGTCATCGCGTATACTTACTGATACTTTTTCAACAACTGTTTACAGGAAAGTAATCTCATGTTTAAAAGTAACAAACTCGCGCAGGCGACTTTTTTTCTCTTTTCAAGCCTTTATTTAACGGCTTGCGGTGGGGGTAGTTCGTTAGACTCTGACACAGATACAGTAACTCCACCTCCCGCTGACTCTTCCACTGTTTGGACAGCCGGTACATTTGCGCCACCCAGCGAGTTTAAAGATCAATGCGCCGTCCCTCGCACAGGAAATGATCCATTCAATGAAAATCAGCCTTACCCCGACACTGCTGGTTCTGAGTTTACAGAAAAAATGTGGTTACGCTCATGGAGTGATGAAACATACCTTTGGTACGATGAAATCGAAGACAACAACCCTAATGACTTTAGCTCAGTTGCAGCCTACTACGCTCAACTGAAAACATTTCAAACGACAGACTCAGGCGCTAACAAAGACAACTTTCATTTTAGTCAGCCAACTGAAGATTTTTTCAAAGAGTCGCAATCTGGTGTTGTATCGGGCTACGGAATCAACTGGGCTTTTCTTAGTAACACACCACCTCGAATACTACGCATTGCCTATTTAGAGGATGGCTCACCTGCCGCCAATGCGGGTTTACAACGCGGTGATACGGTTTTATCGGCGGATAATATAAGTATTAACGACAACACCGAAGCTGGCATTGAAATTTTGAATGAAGTACTGTTCAACCCCACAGCTGGCAGCACCCATAACCTTAAACTACGAAGCAATGATGGTACTGACAAATCAATCAATGTGGTAGCAGGTAATATAACCCAAACCCCTGTGCAAAATGTGAATACACTGATCACTGAAAATGGCACCAAAGTTGGTTATATGCAGTTTAATAGTCACATAAGCATCGCCCAGCCTGAGCTTATTAATGCTGTTAATAAGTTCAAAACCGATATGATCGATGAGCTTGTGATTGACTTTAGATACAACGGTGGTGGCGTATTGGCTCTTTCTGCACAACTTGCTTACATGGTTGCAGGCCCTGCCAATAGTAGAGGTTTTGACTATTATCAAACCATTAGGAACGACAAACAACCCAATGATACGCCCTTTCCATTTATTGACTTTGAAATTGATTATTCAACTTTTCAAGCGACTAACAACACACTCCCCGATTTAAACTTATCAAAAGTGTATGTGCTTAGCACTGAAGGAACTTGCTCGGCATCAGAAGCATTTATTAATGGGCTCAAAGGCATCAACGCAGAGGTTATTCTAATTGGTGATAAGACTTGTGGTAAACCGTACGGGTTTAATCCAACTCATAACTGTGCAACAACCTACTTTACTATTCAATTTTCGGGAGTGAATGAAAAGGGGTTCGGTGAATATTCAGATGGCTTAAAACCGACTCCTACTCCGCAGTTTGACGCTGACGTGCAAGGTTGTCTGGCTGCAGACGATTTTAACCATCAGTTGGGCGATAAAAACGAAGGTTTATTATCTACAGCACTTTTCCATATCGCGAATAATCGCTGCCCTATTTCAACTCAAACAGCAAAAATCAAACAGCCCAACACCTCAGTCAATGCGTTAGCGGATACAGGCTTACCACTCGTTCCTAAACAACCGCTATATAAAGAGAATATGGACTTAACACGCCCCTTACCAACAAAAGGAAATAGCGATGAGTAAAAAATACCTCTTTATTTCATCATTACTGATGAGTTTAACTGCGTGTCAAAGTACCCAAGCAAAGCAACCGCTAGATGCGACGTTAACTCGCATCAACCCAGGCGTGATTACCGAGTTACAACAGGCCATTCAATCAGCTAAAGGGGGGGCTTTAGTGACCTTAGCTGATGATGTGTTCACCAAAAGTGCTGTGCTTTTAATTGATCATGGTACAGGAAAAGGACCTGATGGATTGCCAATAATGGGCGCCCATTCAATTCCTTCTGAGAAGTTTCTGTTGCAAAAAGCAGGCGAGCAATGCCTGCTTTACTACCCCAAAAAAGAGCGCCGTATTCCACTTCCTAATGTAGAGTGCGAAGTTAACTAACAATCAGGCACAGCACAGGCTGCGCCCTTATCATTATAGGCTTTGATGAGGGCCAAACACCTCATAGTGAATGCGCTCACTTGCAACCCCAATACTTAGCAGCTGCTCTTTTATCATTGTCATAAAGGCGACTGGACCACACAGGTAAAAGTCACCTTTGCTAATTGGTAAGCTATCAGCGATATGGTTTACATCCATCAAGCCCGCAAAATCTCCCCCTTTGCCATCTTTTAACCACGTAACACAATGCAATGAAGCGTGCGCTTGTTGTTGCTTTATTAAATACTCTTTAAAGGCAAACTGCGCCTCACTGTCGCAAGCATGTAGGTAATGGATTGACTGATTAGGTTGATTACCTAATAGTGTTTCTAGCATCGCCATCATTGGGGTTTGACCAACACCCGCTGAAATCAATACGACAGGCGAGTCGATTTCGCGAAGCACAAAGTCGCCTGCTGGAGGATAAACTTCAATTACCTCGCCTTCGCGCAAGCTATGTAAATGGTAGGAGACTAAACCTTCTTGCTTTACGCTAATACGGTAGTTTTCGCCATTACTTTGCTGCGAAATAGAGTATTGGCGAATTTGAGTATTATTACTGTTTTCAGGTTTAACTTTAATACCCAAATACTGCCCAGGTAGATGTGACACCACCGCTTTACCGTCACAAGGAGTCAGAGTAAAACTACAAATATGCTCTGACTCGATATGCTTATGTGAAATAGTAAATAAACGTGTACCAAACCAACCCCCTTGGGCTTGCTTAGTTTTGTTGTATAGTGCCATTTCTTCTGTAATACAGACATCTGCAAGCAGTGCATACGCTTCTCGCCATGCATATTCAACCTCAGCGGTAAACTGCTCAGGCAACAACTCCTTAAGCGTTGCAATTAAGTGACCACCTACAATCGGATAGTGCTCAGGTAAAATGTGATAACTAGTATGCTTATGATTTATACGCGCTAAAGCGTCTTTCAAAACAGCAAGATTATCAATATTTGTAGCATAGGCAGCTAACGCATTAAACAACGCAAATTGCTGAGAGCCTGATTGCTGATGGGTCATATTAAAAATATTTTTTAACTCTGGATTATAACTAAACATACGATCATAAAAGTATTCAGTAACCTGAGGGCCCGCCTCTGCTAGCAACGGTACTGTACTTTTAACAATCTCGATCGTTTTTTCAGACAACATATAGTTTCCTCTATTTATAAAGGGAGTAATTAACCCACGCGGCCATCTACACGACGTTTAACTAAAATGGGCACGCAATGAAATAAGAACAATAAAAAGCCAGCTATCCACAGCATTGCACTCAGTTGCCATGCCAAGTGGTGACCTATCAAAGATACAAGGAGAGCGCGTATAATCGCAGCAACGGCAATACACACAAATGCTAAGGTAATGATAAATGGCACTTTTAGGGGGCGGCCGGTATGACCATGAGACACACGAACCATCATAGCTAAGATCATTAAGCCAATCGTACCTACAGTGATAAAATGCAGCGCATCTTTAAATAAAATGAACGAACTATAGTTGCTCAGTGCAATTAGGAGTAAACCTATGCTCAAAGCCCAATATGAAAGGTGTAGTGACCATAACAGAGGTACTTTTAGTATCCCCTTTTGCCACCAAGCGACACTGCGATAAAAATGCAAACAAGCAAGCCAAGCAAAAACCCAACCTACGCTCATTTGATTAAAGAATAATTGACTAAAGAAGAACCAAGCAATAGCAAATATAGAGCTTACAACAACCAGTTTATCAAGCCTTGGTAGGCGAACTTGCTCGGTAAGATTCAACCCTCGCGCGGTGAAAAATGGCACAACACGGCCTGCAACAATACCAACCAATAAAGTCATCACAATCACCGCGGTATCCGCAACACTGAGCGCAAAGAGCATATTTTCAGCAATCACCAATGCCAAAAAAATAATATTAAGAGCACATAGCATGGAGGCAATAGTGATAAACACGTAATTCTGCTTACTACTTGCTTTGAGCAACATATTACTAAGGGTAATAATGCCGGCTAACCACCATATAAGCTGAAACACTCCCACCACATATAAATTAAAATTCGCTGTTATTATGGCAGGTAAAAAGAAACTCAAACGTGCTAATAACCACACACCTGTCATTAGACAAAGCTTGCTGCCACTGACACTAGGAACACCAGTCCAGGTTTGCGCTGCTGTCAGTAAAAACCCCATAGCAACAACACCTGAAAAACCAAATAGCATTTCATGGGCATGCCAAAGCGTAGCTGGTACAGTTAAATGCCAGTTGGCATAACCGCTTAGCATGAGTAACCAATAACTCATAGAACCCACGGCTAATACAGCAGCAACCAAAAAGTAAGGCCTAAATGCCAATGCCCAAATAGGCCATTGACTGACTTGATGAGCCTTTACTTTTTTTGGCATTGGCTCTGTTAAATTAATGACTTTCATTACCACTCTCAGCGTTTAATTTCCCCAGCTATTGCACAGTTCAAGCCAAAAATAAAAGCCATTAAATATCAGTCAACTATATTTAATCGCTTGATAAAAAAGTCAAAATGACACACCATTAAAAACATCAATAAAACACATTCAGGTCAAATTGACATGGCGATCAAAAAATCCCTTCTTGATGTTGCTCTTGCCCTTACCAAAGCAAGCAGTGTTGATTACAATTTCAACTATTTATTGAATTGCATTAATGATTGGCTTGAATGTGATGCAGTTGCCTTATTATTGAAACAAGGTGATGTGTTAAAACCTGTAGCCCTACATGGATTGTCGGACGATACGTTAGGAAGGCGCTTTAAAATAGCGGAGCATCCGCGCTTATTTGAAATATGCCGTGGCAGTGAACCGCTAAAATTTGCCAAAGATTGTGGCCTACCCGACCCCTACGATGGTTTATTACAAAGCCAGCATGGCGACTTTCCTGTTCATGCCTGCATGGGTGTGCCGCTGCAGAGCAGTAAAGACAACAGCGAACTACTCGGTGTTTTAACCTTTGATAGTTTAGATGAACATGCCTTTGACGCTTTAGCAATGAATGAGCTCAATCAACTAAAACAGCTAGCAGCAGGTTATGTTGAGCATGCCCTAACCTTGCAGCATCTTATGCAACATGCACAGCACAGCCATCAAGTTGCACAACAGCTTAATCTTGAAGCGCTGACGCGAGAAGGTGTCGAAATTATTGGTAATAGCCAAGCAATGCTGACCCTTAAAAATGATATCCAGCTGGTGGCTGCCTCAGAATTCAGCGTATTGATACAAGGCGACACAGGCGTCGGTAAAGAACTCGTTGCGCGCAATATCCATTTAAACTCAAAACGCCGCGACATGCCGTTGATCCACTTAAACTGCGCATCGTTACCAGAGAACTTGGCTGAGAGCGAGTTTTTCGGCCACAGTAAAGGCGCATTTACTGGCGCACATACTGCGCGCCAGGGTAAGTTTCAACTCGCCGATGGTGGTACGCTATTTTTAGATGAGATTGGCGAGTTACCCCTTGCGATGCAAAGTAAACTACTACGCGTATTACAAAGTGGTGAAGTACAAACGGTGGGGGAAGATCAAAGCCGTTATGTTGATGTCAGAGTGATTGCAGCAACCAACCGCGATTTAAAACAAGAAGTCGCTGCGGGGCGCTTTCGTGCAGACCTTTA
>VAPA010190310.1_pt1 | contig 18056 bp, 19 predicted proteins | sample 3395041 | NCBI WGS metagenome assembly VAPA01 (sample SAMN08290432, study PRJNA428436) | hydrothermal vent metagenome | isolation source: Deep-sea hydrothermal vent chimney | place: Indian Ocean: Southwest Indian Ridge | depth 1973 m m
GGAACGCTCTATACGGCTGATCTTATCAAGTCCGCAGGCGCGGCAGACGGCAACAGCATTGGTTGACCAGGCAGTTGAAAAATTCATGCGGGGACCGGCCTCAAGAATAAATTGACGATTGACGACTGACCCGTAGGCTTCGCACGAGGCGAGCGATTGACGATTCAAAAAGCTTTTATCAGAGAAATTCTCTGGAGCGAATGTCTCTGACAAAAGCCAGCAAAGGATTTCAAGCTCCGCTGACGTCAGCGGCTCGCGAACTTCTATGTTAAAGCAGTACTCTGTAAGCAGATCCCTGATCTCAGGAGATATTTTCTGCTGAACAGCGGATAACAATTCTTTTTTTTTCGCTTCGGACAGGACCGGAGTCCGAAATAAATGTAATAAGCCCATTATGCCTGGTACCTTTTTGGTTGTATTCGATCTGGTGTTGTCAAAGCTTCTAAAGTGTTCGGCCTATATTTTACCTGAATCCGTGAGGAATCTATACCTGCCCGCCGGTAGGCGGCAGGACTGCTTGAAGGAAATGATTTTAATACTTTGAAAAAAAATCTTCAATAGTGTATTATTTTTTTCTGGTCTATGTTCATAAACAGCTGTTCTTAAACATGCTAATTTATCGGAATCAGGCCAATAATCTTGCCCCGGATGTGAAATCCGGAGAAGTATTTTATTTACTGCCAAATGAAGGAAATAGTACTTAAAACAGATATGCCTGATGTGGGCAGCCCGAGACGGGGCAAGGTTAGGGATATTTATGACCTTGGCGAGCATCTGCTGCTTGTTGTAACAGACAGAGTATCGGCCTTTGATGTTGTACTTCCAAACGGCATTCCTGAAAAAGGCAGAGTGCTTACCGCCATATCTGTTTTCTGGTTTGAAAAAATGGCAGATATGGTCAAAAACCACATTGTGGCAGTTGATGTAAAAGACTTTCCGCGAAATCTGCAAAAATACAGTGACGTGCTGGAGGGCAGGAGCCTGCTGGTAAAAAAGGCTGAAGTTCCGCCGGTTGAGTGTATAGTGCGAGGTTATATTTCAGGCAGCGGCTGGAAATCATACCAGGAAGACGGCACGATCTGCGGAATAAATCTTCCGCAGGGACTGGTTGAATCTTCAAAAATTGAACATCCTGTTTTCACACCAAGCACAAAGGCCGAGTCAGGCCATGACATAAACATTTCCTTTGAAGAAACAATAAAAATAGTTGGGGAGGAAACCGCGTTGAAACTCAGGGACCTTAGCCTCGGCATTTATAAAAGGGCAAGAGACCTTGCAGCCGGAAAAGGCATTATCATTGCAGACACAAAAATGGAATTCGGTATTTATAACGATGAAATAATCCTGATAGACGAACTGCTGACCCCTGATTCTTCGCGTTTCTGGAGCATAAAAGATTATGAGCCGGGAAGGAGCCAGGACAGTTATGACAAGCAGATTGTCAGGGATTATCTTCTTACTCTTGACTGGGACAAGACCCCGCCCGGGCCTGAGCTTCCGGAAGACATCGTGAAAAAAACCTCTGAAAGGTATCAGGACATATTAAAGATACTTACGGAACAGGCTGTTTGATTCAGCAATAGACTCCCTTCCTGACTTCTACATTTATTATGGTTCAGGGCAATCATGATTTCCTGAATACTCTTTTGTATATATAATCCACGTTTTTTAAATAATACGACAGATTGAAAAGACTCTCCATATCTTTTGATGAGAGATATTTTTTGATCAGAGGGTCTTTTCCCAGGATTTCTTTGAAATTTATCTTTTTTCCCCAGCTCTGCATGGCATTTTTTTGGACAAGATTATATGCTTTTTCACGGCTGAGTCCTTTTTCAGTAAGTTTAAGAAGTACCCGCTGAGAACAGAAGAGCCCGTAACTTAGGTCGATATTATCTTTCATTCTGTCAGGATACACCTGAATACCTTTCAGAATTGTCCTGAGCCTGACGAGCATGTAATTTATTAGAATCGTACTGTCCGGAATTATGATCCTTTCAACCGAGGAATGGCTTATATCCCGTTCATGCCATAAAGGGATATTCTCCATGGCGGCGAGCGCGTTGGACCGGACGATCCTCGCAAGCCCGCTGAGGTTTTCACTGCCGACAGGATTGCGTTTATGCGGCATTGCTGACGAGCCTTTTTGTCCTTTTTCAAAAGGTTCTTCAGCTTCAAGTACTTCAGTCCTCTGAAGATGTCTCATTTCAACAGCCATTTTCTCAATCGCACCTGCAATTAGTGCAAGTGTGTTCATATATTCGGCATGCCTGTCCCTCTGAATAACCTGGGTAGATACCGGAGCCGCTTTTAACCCGAGTTTCCTGCAGACAAACGTTTCAATAGAAGGCGGGAGACTGGAATAAGTTCCGACAGGCCCTGAAAGCTGTCCATAGCCGATGGTTTCCCTCGCTGTTTTCATACGGACAAGGTTTCGCTTCATTTCTTCATACCATAGTGCAAAAGTGATCCCGAATGTAGTGGGTTCCGCATGAATTCCATGACTTCTGCCCATCTGCAGGGTCTTTTTGTATTTGTGCGCGTTGGATTTCAAGACCTTCATAAGTTCCTCGATGTCCCTGATAATAATATCCGCAGCCTCTTTCATAAGGACGGCGAGAGCTGTGTCCAGTATATCCGACGAAGTAAGCCCTTTATGAATAAAACGGGCGTCAGTCCCCACATATTCACTTACAGATGTTAAAAAAGCGATTACATCATGCTTGACTGTTTGTTCGATTTTATCTATTCTTTTGACATTGAATTGCGCCCGTTTTTTTATTGTCCTCAGGCTCTTGACAGGAATCCCCCCCAGTTTTGCCCATGCCTCGCAGGCTGCGATCTCAACATCCAGCCATTTCTGAAACCTGTTTTGCGGCTCCCAGATTTTGGCCATTTCCGGCCTTGTGTAGCGTGGTATCAAAATGATCTCCCGGCAGTAAATTTAAAATGCAAAATTATCATCTATCAGTGTAAAATTTTAAATAATTAACAGTCGTTAATTGCTAATTTTCACCAGTTACAGTCCCCGTGCAAGCCTTGTTATAAGGTATTCAGGGAGCCCGGCGTTTCTCATTTTCGTTTGTGTAGATACTATATCATAAGATGCCCTCTTTATTTCGATACAATTTTCATCCAGCAGGACATAAGATGCGTCAGGATTTCCATCTCTCGGCTGGCCTACACTGCCCGCATTAACAATATATCTGTGATCTTTCTTAATTTCTGCGAATTCTGCATAACGGGTTATTTTATTTTCCGGCGAGCGTTCTACTATAACAGGCAGATGGCTGTGGCCCGTCAGGCATATTTTATCGCCAAAAGAATGAAAATTTTGCTCAGTATTTCCGCTTGCCAGATAATGCCAGCGTTCAGGCTCCAGGGGTGTTCCGTGGACAAGCAGGATTCCACTAAACTTTTCAATAAGAGGAATACCCTGAAGGAATACCCGGTTTTCATCATTGAGAACATTATGAGTCCATATGACGGCAGTCCTGGCATAGGAATTGAAATTCCCGATGGATGTCATACCCACAGCAGCCCGGTCATGATTGCCCGCAATCATGACCTGTGCTTTTTCCCTTAAGGCCGCTACACATTCATTTGGGTTCGGACCATATCCGACACAGTCTCCCAGAAAAAGGACATAGTCAACTGTATTTTCTATATTATTATAGACAGCGTGAAGGGCTTCTAAATTGGAGTGCACATCTGAGATAACAGCGTAACGCATTTTAATAAACACAGATGATCGCTGATATATTACAGATTACCACAGATATCTTCATTTGTACTTTTCATCTGCGAACATCTGTTTCTTTTTATCAGTGACTATCTGCGGTTCTTTGAGATTTTCGAATTTTATCCAGAATTCCGTTTATAAATGCTGATGAATCTTCAGTTGAGTATTTTCTGGATATTTCAATGGCCTCGTTTATTATGACAGAATGTGGGATGTCTATTCCGTAAATGAGCTCATGAGCGGCGGCTCTGAGAATATTTCTGTCAACAACCGCCATTCTGTCGATTGACCAGTTTTCAGCGGCTTTTTTAATAATCTCGTCTATCTCTTCAAGATGTTTAATCGTCCCGCGCACAATACCATGAGTGAACTCGATGACTTCAGGCTCTTCGTTATTGTTTTCCCAAAATTCTTTAAGCAGTTTTTCATCCAGTTTGTTCTTGGACAGGTCGAGCTGAAAAAGCAGCTGCAAGGCATATTCTCTCGAGCGGCGGCGTTTCATCATACAGAACCCAGAACCCAGAACACAGAACCCAGATTTGAGGCATTTATATTTTTTTTATCTGTGTTCTGCTTGCCCGCCGGTAGTTTGGAGGGTGTTCCGGCTTTTATGCTCATAGTTTTTTCAACAGCTGTGCCATTTCAATTGCAACCATTGCGGCATCCCAACCTTTATTGCCGCTCTTTGTTCCCGCCCTCTCCACAGCCTGTTCAATGGTATCAGCAGTTATAACGCCGAAGGCTATTGGGACGCCGGTATCCATAGCGGCGGCGGCTATGCCTTTAGCGGACTCAGAGGCAACATATTCAAAATGCGGTGTTGCCCCGCGTATTATTGTTCCCAGACATATTACGGCATCATAAGTTTTTTTCCCGGCGACAATTTTCGCAGTTAGCGGGAGCTCAAAGGCTCCGGGCACTTTTATAGTGTCTATATTTTGATCCGCAACACCATGCCTTAAAAGCGCGTCTACTGCTCCGTCCAGGAGCTTGTTGGTTATAAAATCATTAAAACGGCTGACAATTATAGCGAACTTCAGGCCCTTTGCCTGAAGCTCTCCTTCATATTTTTTCATAACTCCTCCATAAAGTTCACGGTTGTTTATATATTTTAGCAGTTATCTGCCCGCTGCGAGTTACACACAACGCATTACGGTAGTTTATACTTTATTAAGTAAATGGCCCAGCTTGCTTTTCTTGGTTGTAAGATATTTAATGTTTTTTTCATGCGGTTTTATTTCTATCGGTACCCGCTCTACTACACGCAGATGATATCCTCCCAGCCCAATGATCTTTTTCGGATTATTTGTGATTAAGCGCATTTTCCGTATTCCGAGATTAACCAGGATCTGCGCGCCTATCCCGTAATCCCTCAGGTCAGGTTTGAATCCGAGTTTTACATTTGCTTCAACAGTATCAAGTCCTTTATCCTGCAGTTCATATGCTTTTAATTTGTTTTCCAGGCCTATACCCCGGCCTTCCTGCCGCATGTAAAGGATCACGCCTTTACCCTCTTTCTTTATCATGGCCATGGATTTGTGCAGCTGGTCTCCGCAGTCGCATCTTTTTGAGCCGAAGACGTCACCAGTCAGACACTCGGAGTGTACCCTGACCAGGACCTTGTCACTGGGGGAGAGCTGTCCTTTTATCAGAGCAATATGCACAGAGCCGTCAACTACACTTTCAAACAAAACCGAGATAAACTCGCCTCCGAAATCAGTGGGCAGTTTTGTTGTGGCTACCCTCCGGACAAGGCATTCATTGCGCATTCTGTATTCAATCAGGTCTTTTATGGTAATTATTTTAAGGCGGTGTTTACGGGCAAACTTTGCAAGCTGCGGAACCCTGGCCATTGTGCCGTCATCATTCATTATCTCGCATATAACCCCTGCAGGAGACAGACCGGCAAGTCTTGCCAGATCAACAGAGCCTTCTGTCTGTCCCGCACGTTGAAGGACACCCCCCGGCTGAGCCCTCAAGGGAAATGTATGTCCGGGTCTGGCCAGGTCCCCGGGTTTGGCTTTGGGTTTGATGGCAGTAAGGATAGTCCGCGTCCTGTCTGCCGCGGAGATACCAGTGGTCACACCTTTTTTGGCTTCAATGGATACAGTAAATGCAGTTCCAAAATGAGAAGTGTTCTGATCAGACATCATGGGGAGTTGAAGTTCATCCACTTTTTCAGGGGTTAAAGACAGGCAGATAAGCCCCCGGCCATATTTAGCCATGAAATTTACGGCCTGCGGAGTTATTTTATCAGCGGCTATTGTCAGATCACCCTCATTTTCCCTGTCTTCATCGTCAACAAGAATGACCATTTTACCTTTTTTAATATCTGCAATAGCCCCTTCAATTGCGTTGAATTTAAATTTGGCGCCGGATCTGGATACGGTTTTTGCTTTTGATGCCCTGGGTTTAGTCATTTATGAATCCTTTTTCTTTTAATAAATTATCGAGCTTTGCCTTGTCTTTTTTCCCACAGACAAGTTTTTCAATATATTTCCCAACAATATCAACCTCAATATTGACTTTGTCGCCTATTCCTTTCTCCCCGATATTGGTAGCAGTAAGCGTATGAGGAATAATGGCCACACGGAATGACCGGCTGTCAAGGTCTGTTACTGTCAGACTGATTCCGTCAATAGCCACAGACCCTTTTATGACTATGTATCTTAATATCTCCGGAGATGCCTCAAAAGTATAAAAAGTATAATCTCCGGCATTTTTTTTGTCTGTTATAGCAGCTGAACCGTCTACGTGACCTGTCACTATGTGACCGCCGAGGCGGTCAGACAACTTCAGTGCCCGTTCAAGGTTAACCTTGCCATTAACCTTCAACTCTCCAAGGTTTGTGCTCCGCATTGTCTCAGGCGATATCTCGAACGCAACACTACTGCCGGTTTCAATAACCGTGAGACATACACCGTTGACAGATATGCTGTCTCCGATCTTCAGTTCCATTGCAGATGCAGGATCCAGAGTTAGTTTTATTCCGCCTCCTGCCTGTATCAGGGATCTGACTTTCCACGTGTTTTCAACAAGGCCTGTAAACATTATTTGCCGGAATTCTTTTTACTTGTGTCAATGGTGAAATAATAGGTTTTTTGATACAGTGTGAAAATATCAACGGTTTCTTCCCAGGATGTTTTTACATAATATCGTTTGTCATCATGTGTTATATGAATATCGTCCTTTTTAACAGGAAGTTCGTAATCATTCACAATACTCATCACTGTCTCCTGGACAAGCCCAGGCCTTTCTATGGCTATACGCATGTATTCTTCAAGATTGCTTTTGACGGCATAGTAACGGTATTGCGGTACGGCAAACAGGTATCCACAGTAGATTAATACTATTACAAGTGTTATGAAGAAAATAACCTTTTTCATTGGTACCTCCTTTTTGTAATGTTTATTATCCCTTATTTATCTGCATCACTGTCTACCATAGTTTATCGTTAATTGGATTTCAATGCAGAAGATCACCGATCCTGTACCATCGCACTTTATTAAATAAAGTGCCATTGCTGTCCCATGACCAGTATATAATAAAAGCCTTGCCTTTAATATCATTAATATCTACAAATCCCCAGAACCGGCTGTCATAACTGAAGTCTCTGTTATCACCCATGACAAAGAACTTGCCGTGCGGAACGATTTTCGGGCCAAAATTGTCTCTTGATGCAGTTGTAGCCTTATCGTTATGGACCGCGAAAGATTCTTTGACAGCGACATTGTTAATGAATACTTTTTTGTTTTTTATTTCGACTTTATCTCCGCCAACGCCAACCACCCTTTTAATAAAATCCCTGCAGTCATCTTTAAATAAATATACAGGGTTGTTGTTGTTCAGGACATTTTTAAACCTCGAAGAGGCATTTTTGAAAAAGCTTGTGCACTCCTCGACATCTCTGTTGCCGGGGAAGGAAAAAACTATTATGTCGCCGCGTTTTGGCTGTTTTATGACCAGATACCGGTTATCAATGAACGGGACCTTTAGCCCAAATGTGAACTTGTTAACCAGAATATGATCGCCAACGGATAAAGTCGGAATCATGGACCCCGAAGGTATTTTAAACGCCTGGATCACAAATGTTCTTATGATAAGGGCCAATATTATTGCGATAATTATGGCCTCAGTATATTCTCTGAATTTAGATTTCTTCTTTGCCAATCTGCCTCCTCTCATATCCGTATGAGTAAATCGTAATACATGATGGGTATTTATTATACTGATTCAGCGCATGCCACGCATGACGGCCTTATTATTTTACCTTAAGCACGGCAAGAAAAGCCTCCTGAGGTATTTCAACACTGCCTACCTGCTTCATTCTGCGTTTACCTTCTTTCTGTTTTTCAAGAAGCTTTCTCTTCCTTGTTACATCACCTCCATAGCATTTCGCAAGGACGTTTTTCTTCAAAGCCTTAATATTTTCTCTGGCAATTACCTTGTTCCCTATAGCCGCCTGAATTACAACCTCGAAAAGCTGTCTCGGAATGACCTGGCGCAGTTTTTCAGCAATCTGCCTTCCCTTGTAATAGGCACTGTCCCTGTGAACTATAAGAGAAATCGCGTCGACGATCTCTCCATTCAACAGAATATCGAGCCGTACAAGTTTAGCCTCCCTGTAACCAATGAATTCATAGTCCATGGAGGCATATCCTTTGGAAAGGGACTTAAGTTTATCATAGAAGTCCCATAATATTTCACATAAAGGAAGTTCATATGTTATGATGACCCGGTCCCTGCCGATATAACTGAAGTCCTTCTGTATACCTCTTTTTTCCTGGCAAAGCTCAAGAATCTGCCCGACATATCTCTGAGGAAGAAAGACGGCCAGTTTGACGAATGGTTCTTCAAGCTTTTCATATTGTCCGGGGAGTTTGGAGGGATTATCAATAAATATCGTTTCATTATCGGTTTTAATCACTTTATAAACGGTGGTCGGGGCAGTGTTGATAAGAGTAAGCCCAAACTCCCTCTCAAGTCTTTCTTTTACAATTTCCATATGTAAAAGCCCAAGGAACCCGCACCTGAAACCAAACCCAAGGGCAATGGAGGTTTCGGGCTCGTAATTAAAAGACGAATCGTTTAATATCAGTTTATTAAGAGCATTCTTCATGGTTTCGTACTGACTGCTCTCAGTTGGATATAGCCCGCAAAAAACCATGGGTTTAATGTCTTTATAGCCGGAACAGGGTTCAGAAGCAGGGTTTTCAGTCCCTGTAATTGTATCGCCTATTTTTGTGTCTGATACATTCCTGATTCCGGCCACAATATACCCTACCTCCCCTGTTCTGAGACTGCCGACAGGTTTTTTGAAAGGAGTAAAGACACCGACTTCACTGACCTCAAATGATGTTTTTGCTGCCATAAGAGTGATCTTTGATCCTTTTTTTACTTCTCCGTCAAAAAGCCGCACAAGTACAACTACACCCTGATAGTTATCGAACCATGAATCAAAGATGAGGGCTTTAAGAGGATGGTCCCGGCTTCCGGATGGCGGAGGGACTTTATTTACGATAGCTTCCAGGACTTCAGGTACGCCTGTACCTTTTTTTGCGGACGTCAAGATTGCGTCAGAGCTGTCAATGCCTATGGATTCTTCTATCTGTTCCTTTGCCTTGTCCGGCTGCGCGCCTGGAAGATCTATTTTGTTTATCACCGGAATGATCTCAAGGTTATGTTCAACCGCAAGATACGCATTCGCAAGAGTCTGGGCCTCTACTCCCTGTGAGGCGTCAACCACCAGCAATGCGCCTTCACAAGAGGCAAGGCTTCTGGACACCTCATATGAAAAATCAACATGGCCGGGTGTGTCTATGAGATTCAGGATATAATGTTTTCCATCTTTCGCCTTATAATCAAGCCTTACTGTCTGGGCCTTGATAGTAATGCCGCGTTCTTTTTCAAGGTCCATGGAATCCAGTATTTGATCTGCCATTTCCCTGCTGGAAAGAGCTCCCGTATATTCCAGTATCCTGTCGGCAAGCGTGGATTTTCCATGGTCTATATGGGCGATAATGGAGAAATTTCTTATATTACTTTCAGACATGTAAGCTGTTATGAAGGTTGTAGCGGATTAATTTCCGAGGATCCGGAACGGCCTATAGTTTGCAGTATGAGGCCCGCCGCTCCTATAGAGGCCCCGTCTTCCTTAAAAACGCTTTTAAGAATTTTTATATCGGCAGATAAAGATTTAAGAGACCTTTTTAAGAATTCTTTTTTCATTTCTTCGATGAACAGGTCCCAGGCGCCTATAAGGCCCCCACCAAATATTATGGCGTCAAGGCTGAACAGGTTAACGAGGTTACCTACGCCGATACCGAGATATCGTCCTGCTTCCCTGAAGACATCTCTGCTGAGATTATCGCCTTCAAGAGCTGTCTGATACACAAGTTCAGGTGTTATCTTATAGAAATTGCCGTCACAGCATTCAGACAGCAGGCTTTTTGCGCCTTTCTCGAGCAAAGATATTGCCAGGTCCTTGACCGCCCTGCCGGAGGCATATGATTCCAGACAGCCGAAACTGCCGCATGAGCAGATGCGGCCCTGAGGTTCAATTACCATATGTCCAATCTCGGCTGACCCCTCGAAGAGTTCTCCGCGATAGATTATTCCGCCGCCAAGGCCTGTACCGAGAGTGAGTACGGCGAAATTTTCATAGTCCTTGCCGGCACCGATCCATTTTTCTCCAAAGGTATATGCATTCGCGTCATTTTCAACTGTTACAGGCAGGGAGAACTCCTTTTCAAAGGTCTCTTTTACCCTGAATCCATTAATCTCGGAAATATTCGGAGATTCCAGGACAATGCCGTTTTTTCTGTCTATCGGCCCGGCAATCCCAAAGCCAATACCAACAACACTGTCGTCCAGGATATTACGGAGAATCTGTTGGATAGCGGTTTTAATCTTATCCGGAGAGCCGCCGCGTTCTGTTGGCGTGGGTTCAGCAAAGCGGTTCAGGATATCTCCCTTCTCTGAGACCTGTACGGCCTTGATATTTGTACCTCCGACATCGATTCCGATCGCGCTCTTCAAAATACGGTTCTCCCTTTAAATAGATATTACAACCTATAATGTTATCACATGTCGAAATATAGTGTAAACCATGTCGATTGCCGGCCTGTCGTGTTCAAACACTACTGCCGGTATGGACTTAAGAAATCCGGGCTGTCCGTTACAGTCTTTAGGCTTTTAATTTACTATGGCTTTTTGGGGTATAGAGAAAGGTCGGTCCTGCAGACAGTGGGCCTGTAGGAGGACAGATCAAGGATTCCTACGCGTTTCTCAAGCATCTTGGCAAGCCGTGACATTCCGAAACATACCGTGAAAAAGCCTGCAGCCACGAATACATATGCTGCCAGCATCCTGTCCGGCTGGCGCTGACTGATTATCACGCCGGTCTGTATAAGTTCGATAACACCGATAATATATATAACAGAGGTTTCTTTAAAAAGGGATATAAAGAAACTGACAAAAGAAGGGAGCATCATTCTGAAAGCCTGCGGAAGAATGACAGTCCTTGCGGCCTGGAACCTGGTCATTCCGCTTGATAAGGCAGCCTCCATCTGGCCTTTTGGAACCGCCAGTATTCCAGCCCTGACGATCTCTGCCTGGTAGGCAGTGGCATATATGGTTAACGATATAACAGCGCTCCAGAAAAGGGAAATATTTACTCCTAATACGCTGGGTATGAAAAAAAAGAACCAGAAGACAAGAAGAAGAGAAGGTGTCGCCCTGATCGTTTCGATGTAAATAATGCACGGATGGCTGATATATCTCCTGCAGGAAAGCCTCCCCATCCCAAAGACGGCACCTATAAAAAAACTTGCCGTAAGGCAGATCAGAGCTATGAAGATATTAATCGCGAGTCCGCCAAACGGCCCTGCCGGATAGGCGCCTATCAGGTAGAATTTCCAGTTGCCGAACTGTTCTATCAGATGGTTCATGATATTAAATAACTTCCATATGGGTTATGCTTTCAATGTCGATTTTGTATATTTTTTCAAGAATAATAATGATGCCGCCCAAACACAAGGAAAGGGTAATATAAAAAGCTGTTGCAATAGTAGTAGCTTCAAGTCCGCGGAATGTGAGTGATTCTATCTGTTGAGTTGCCCATGTAAGCTCAGGCGTGGTTATTGCCATACACAATGATGTATTCTTGAAATTATGTATCATCCTCGTTCCCAGCGGCGGAAGGATCTTTCTGAATGTCTGCGGCAGAAGTATGTATTGATACTGTTGAACACGGCTCAAACCGGTTGATATGGCAGCTTCTCTCTGGCCCGGGGGTATAGCCAGAAGGCCGCTTCTGATAATGTCTGATACGTAAGCAGAGTTATCAAGGGTCAGGGCAATGATACTTGCCAGTATTGGGTAATGGATGTATGCGTTCAGCCTGTCACCCAAAGCTGAAGGTAACAGCTCGGGGAACATAAAGTAAAAAAAGAGCAGCCAGAATAACCCCGGGATATTTCGGAACGTTTCAACATATAATTTCCCCATAACGCGCAGGGGTTTAATGCGGGATTTCCTCATTACAGCTATCAGAGTGCCGAGCAGCAAAGATGTAATAAAAGTTACAAAAGCGATCAGAAGAGTAACCTTAATACCTGTGATCATCCATTGCATATAGGGGTCCCGGAACGGGATGCTCCAGTCAAAATTATATTTAAGATCAAACATTATCTGTTCCGCTGATATTCTGCATATCATTGGAGAAAGGAATATGCAGGATCTTGCTCATGAACTCTCTTGTCCGGGGGTGTTTTGGATTTGTGAATATTTCGCGGGTGTCCCCGATTTCCAGGATCTTTCCGTTGTCCATGAAGACCACTCTGTTGGCAACTCTCTGGGCGAAGCCCATCTCATGGGTTATTACAACCATGGTCATTCCTTCCTGCGCAAGCGACGTCATGACATCAAGGACCTCATTTATGAGTTCGGGATCAAGGGCTGATGTCGGTTCGTCAAACAACATTATCTTGGGTTCCATGGCAAGGCTTCGAGCAATGGCGACACGCTGCTGCTCGCCGCCGGATAACTGCGACGGATACGCGTCGCATCTATGGGAAAGGCCGACCTTCTCAAGTAGAGCCAGGGCTTTTTCTTTTGCCTGTTTTTTGCTCAATCCCCGAACTTTTTGAGGTGCAAGCATTATGTTTTTAAGTGCTGTCTTGTGCGGATAGAGATTGAAGTGCTGAAAAACCATTCCGATCTCCGCCCGCAAACGGGTCAGGTCTGTTTTTGAGTCGGAAAGGTGAAAATTATCAACGATTATTTCACCCTCGTCAATAGGTTCAAGTTTATTGATTGTCCTGAACAGTGTGCTTTTGCCGGCCCCGCTGGGGCCGCAGATTACAATAACCTCGCCTTGTAAAATTTCAAGACAGATGTTGTTTAGGACCTGCCGGTCTTCAAACCATTTATTTACATTAATGAACTTGATCATTTTTCTTCTAATTTATTAGAAAACGATTTAGTATTTCAGAATATTTTTCCTTTGTCAAATATTTTTGCAGTACTTCTGAATACCGGATAGTTTATAGAAATATTTTAAAAAGGAGAAAGGTTACGGAGGAGCCAAGCAGGGCGCCGAGAATGACTTCCCATGGCCTGTGAACGCCGGAAGTTACTCTGCTTTGGGCGACCAGGACGGCAAGGGCAAGGATAAGAAGGAAAGGTACAAGGGCTTTGCTCAGAAAGGTAACAGTTACCCATACGGAAAAGGCAACTGCAGCGTGACCGCTCGGCATTCCGCCTCTCAGAGGAAGACCTTTGCCGAAAAATGCCTTGGTAATTATAACCAAAATCAGCACTACTATTACGGCGATCACCGCAATGTCCTCACCCGAATGTTTGGCAATTGTCAGGCCGTTTTCAAAAAGGTTCTGAATGTAGGGCAGCAGGGTAATGTATCCGATCAGCGCGGCTCCAACAGCGGTTATAAGCACAGCGCCGGCAGAGATATCTTTTATTATCTTTGCCCTTTCATCATATTCTCTGAAGAGAATATCAACCGTAGCCTCGACAGCCGTATTGAGCATTTCAACGGAAAGTACTATTATGACGGCAATAGCGATAGCTATAAATTCAGATCTGCTGATTCCCAGTGTAAAACTCAAAATAAGGACAAGCACTGCAGCGATAAAATGATAACGCAGATGCCTCTGGGTCTTTACGGCATGTAGAATGCCCTCAATGGCATGGTTGACGCTTTCAACCCATTTTTTTAATGGCATTTAATATCTCTTTTTCTTTTTTTCTCATGTCCGACGCCCTGTATCGCGAGTCCTCATGGTCATATCCGATCAGATGAAGGATACCATGCACAAGGAGACGATTAATTTCATCATGAAGGCTAATACCTGATTCTCCGGCCTGGGCCGCCGCTCTTTTCGTATTAATTACAACATCACCCAGCACAAACCCGGAAGTTCGGAAATTGGGAAATTCCCTGGATTCTATCTGAGGGAAAGACAGGACGTCGGTGGCCCTGCTTATCCCTCTGAAAGAAGAGTTCAGCTGAAGCATTTTCTTATCGCCTACGAATAATATGCTAAGCTCAGCCGCGGGTTGTTCTAACAGGGAAAGAATCTTCAGGGCTGCCTTTTTTATTTTTATCCTGTTTAGACGTTTGAGTCTTTGCTGGTTCTTTATCAGGATGGTCATCTTCTATTTCGAAACCCGGGTAGGCAATACGTTTGTGAAACATGCTGTTAAGAAGATATACAAAATGGCTCTTGATCTCTCTAAGGTCTTTGAGTGTCAGTTCACAGTCGTCCAGCTGGCCGTCAAGGAAGAAGCGGTTGATGATCCTGTCAACAAGGGCCGCGATCCTCGCCGGTATAGGGTCTGTAAGTGTTCGGGAGGCGGCCTCAACAGCATCAGCCATAAGCACGAGTGCGGCAACTCTTGTTTGCGGTTTTGGACCGGGATATCTGAAGTCATTTTCAGAGGGCGGAGAAGAACTGTCCGCCTGCTGTTCCTTTGCTTTTTCGTAAAAATAGGCCATAATTGAGGTCCCGTGATGCTGCTGAATAATATCTATTATTGATCGCGGCAACTTGTGCTGCTTTGCAAGCTCTATCCCCTCTTTAACATGCGACATCAGGATAAGGCTGCTCATTCGCGGGGCGAGTTTTTCATGCCTGCTGACGGGCATGATCTGGTTCTCGATAAAATATTCGGGCATTTTGGTCTTGCCAATGTCATGGTAATATGCGCTTACCCTTGCCATCAGCGGATTGACCTCTACTGCTTCGGCAGCGGACTCAACCAGGTTGCCGACAATAATGCTGTGATGGTAAGTTCCCGGAGCCTCTACCAGGAGGTTTCTCATCAACGGCTGGTTAAGGTCAAGGAGTTCAAGCAGACTTATGTCTGTTGTCAGTTTGAACAGATATTCAAAGAGCGGTAGCAGCGCGGATACCAATGTTGCAACAATGAGACCGTTGAAAAAGGAAAGTCCGACTGCTATCAGGGAACTAGTCATTAATAACTGCTGCTGATAAAAAATAATCAAAGATGTGAACATACCCACAAGACCTACCGAAAAGCCGGCTTTCCATATTGCCGAGCGTCTTTTGCACCTTATGACCCCGAATGCGGCGGTAAGTCCGGTTGCAAAACTAAAAATAGAATATGAAGGGTTGTTAAGCCAGATACCGGCGAGAAGACTTGTTATGACAGAGAAGATAATGGCTGTGTGAATATCTATCAAAAGGGCTGCGAGCATGGAGCCCGCAGCAAGAGGAATAGCATAGATAGTAAACTGGGGGTCAATATTGCCAAGCCATAACGTAAATCCTTCCAGAATATAATCGAATACTCTCCCGTTTATTAAATTGCCCGATAACAGAATGCCTATGAGCAGCAGAATAGAATAATTCTGGTCAATTGAAGGTTTGTATCTCATCAGGTCCTTGTACAGAATGACCAGTAAAAGACCTGTAATAAAGAAAATGCCTGCCGCGGACTCCGGTGACAGTATTCTGCCCCAGATGATCGAAAAACTAAGCATCAGCGAAAAGAATACCAAAAGGGAGATCTTTATCAGGAGAGATTTATTGATTATCTGTTTCTTTTTATTTTTTGATTTACCGCTCATTGGCAGACCTTTCAAATTTATCATAAGCCCTGATAATACGCTGCACGAGCTTATGTCTGACCACGTCCGTTTCGGAAAAATATATAAAACATAATCCTTTTATTTTTTTCAATATTTTTTCTGTTTCTATAAGGCCCGAAGTCTTTCCTGATGGAAGGTCAACCTGAGTTATGTCGCCTGTTATAACGGTTCTTGAATTAAACCCTAACCTTGTAAGATACATTTTCATCTGCTCCGAGGTTGTGTTCTGGGCCTCATCAAGGATAACGAAAGAATCGTTCAAAGTTCTGCCCCTCATAAACGCAAGCGGGGCTATCTCTATTATACCCCTTTCTATCAGCCTGTGCGCCTTTTCAGCCTCCATCATATCAAAAAGCGCGTCATAAAGCGGCCTTAAATACGGGTTCACCTTTTCATACAGGTCACCGGGAAGGAAACCCAGCTTTTCCCCTGCTTCAACAGCCGGCCTGGCAAGAATGATTCTGCTGACCTGTTTTTTCAGCAGGGCATTTATTGCCATTGCCATTGCCAGATAGGTCTTTCCCGTGCCGGCCGGGCCAATGCCTAATACCATATCGTATTTCTGAATTGCCTCAATGTATTTTTTTTGTGTTCTCGAGCGCGGGACTATAAATTTCTTTTTGGATGATATCGGGATAGTACTCAGAAAGAATTCTTTTAATGATGCAGACGGGTCTTTGGTTTTTGCGGCGTCAAAGGCTTTAAATATGTACTTTATGTCTTCAGGATTAACGATGTAGCCGTTATTGTTTAACAGCTGCAATTCATTGATAAACTGTTTTGCCCTGTTTACATCTTTTTGCCCGCCCTGGAGGATGATCCTGTTACCCCTGATAGATGCATCAATGCCAAGGGCCTCTTCTATTATTTTGAGACTCTTGTCAAGCCTGCTGTAAACCAGGGGAAGATCTTTTTCTGCTCCGAGATCCAGATCGAGCTTAACCGTGGATATTCTCCTTTACAATCAATCGATTTAGTGGCATTCCCTGCTGTAAATAAGCATAGCAGGAACAGGAAGAAAATTCAAAAACTAAATTATTATCATTGAATCGCCGTAAGAGTAAAACCTGTATGCTTTTTGTATGGCTTCCTGATAAGCTTTCAAGAGAAGCTCCGGCCCTGAAAAGGCGGACGTCAGCATTAAGGGTGTTGATCTGGGGAGATGGAAGTTTGTAATAAGTACGTCTATCGCATTAAATTTGTAGCCGGGATAAATAAAGATGGACGCCCTGTCGGCTCCAGACCTTATCCTGCTGGGGATCTTCGAGGCAGAAGCTTCAAGTGCTCTTGTGACAGTAGTACCTACTGCAATGACTCTTCTACCGTCTGATCTTGCCCGGTTAATCGAGGCAGCTGTTATTTCCGGAATATTATAATACTCTTCATACATATGATGATCTTCAACATTGTCGGCTTCAACCGGTTTGAAAGTTCCATGGCCAATCTCCAGGGTGATAGCATGTATTTCTACATCTTTATCTCTTATAGCACTCAGAAGGTTATCGGTAAAATGCAGACCGGCTGTAGGAGCTGCGATAGCGCCTTCGTTCTTTGCGTAAATTGTCTGATAACGTTCCGAGTCTGATGGAACAGAAGGTCTTTTTATGTAAGGGGGAAGAGGCATTACGCCTATTTCATGCAGTGATTTTTTAATGTCATCCCCGCCTGATCTTCTGCTATTCCTCTCCAGCTTAACCATGACTGTTCCGTTTGAGCGGGACACAGAGGCTGTGATCCCGTGTGAAAGTACCGCCGTGCCTTTAGTCAGCCCTTTTACGAGGGCTTCCCACAGATTGGTCTGAAGCTCTCTCAGAAGTAATATCTCTACTTTTCCTCCTGATTGTTTTGTACCATAAAGACGGGCCGGGATTACTTTTGTATCATTAAGAACAAGTACGTCGCCGGGCTTAAGATAGTCGGTAATATTCCTGAACTGTTTATGCTTCATATCCCCGGAGTTCCTGTTAATAACCATAAGCCTGGAAGTGTCTCTCTCGTCAGCGGGGTATTGGGCTATAAGGCCTTTGGGCAGGTTATAATTAAATTCTGAAAGTTTCATAATACTAAACACAGATGAGCACAGATTGTTTGCTGATAATCACAGATATAATCTGCTTTCATTCAACTCAAGCTGAAGTTACTGCCCTGAAAATGGGAACCCATTCCGTCAGATTCGCTCAC
>VAPA010198620.1_pt1 | contig 17979 bp, 18 predicted proteins | sample 3395041 | NCBI WGS metagenome assembly VAPA01 (sample SAMN08290432, study PRJNA428436) | hydrothermal vent metagenome | isolation source: Deep-sea hydrothermal vent chimney | place: Indian Ocean: Southwest Indian Ridge | depth 1973 m m
ATCGATTTGAAGGACTCACGCGTGTATTCGGACTGGCTGCGCTCGACCAGTTGCGGCACGCGCATTTTTGCATCGTCGGCGTCGGTGGCGTTGGCTCCTGGACGGCCGAGGCCGCGGCGCGTTCAGGCATCGGTAAAATCACCCTGATCGATCACGACGATATCGATATCGGTAATACCAACCGCCAAATTCATACCCTGGTCGACACTCTGGGTGACAGCAAGGTCGAAGTGCTGAGGAAGCGAATTCTACAGATCAACCCGGACTGCGCCTGCCTGGCGATAGACGATCTGGTGACGCGTGCCAGCCTGGGGAAGTTTAATTTTTCCCGGTACGACTATGTTATCGACGCCATCGACCATGTTCATCATAAGGCTTCGCTGGTACATCATTGTCGACGCAACAAAATTCGCTTCGTTTCCACCGGAGGTGCCGGTGGACTTAGCGATCCGACCAAAATTGAAATCGCGGATTTAACCCGGACCTACAACGACCCGCTACTGGCAAAAATGCGCTCAAGGCTACGTCATCAATTCGGGTACAGTCGTAATCCCAAACGCCGGTTCGCCATCGATTGCGTTTTCTCAACCGAACAGGCGGTCTATCCGACTCCCAATGGCGGAGTTGGGTTTGCCAAAATGGCCCATAATGAGCGAACCACGCTCGACTGCGCGACTGGCATTGGGTCCTTTGTTGGTGTTACCGCGTGTTTTGGCTTTACCGCAGCGGCGCACGCGATCAAGAAATACCTGGGTCGACTGCAATGAGCTTTTCGTTTTTGGGGCAAATGTCTGCTTAACACTGTTCCTGGGTTAAATTCTTATTTAGGCGTTTACCGTGCTTATAGCCCTTCCAGTAGGCGTTTTTAACATCTTCCTGGTACTCTTCGGGTACGCCTTCAATGAATTCATTATAGTCTCGCGTAAAAACCTTTTTGCTCTGGCATATTTCGGTTTTGAATGCGAGTTGGCCGCTTATCTCGGCGATACGGAGAAACCTTAGTTTAGGGGTTTCGTCTGGTTTTTCTTCAACTACTTCCTGTTTGGCAGCCTCAACTGGCTTCAATTCCTGTTTCACATTCGACTCTTCTACCTTTTCAGTGCGAATTCGTGACTGGGTCAGGCGTTTACATTCGTCGTCGGATAGTAACTTCGCTTCACTTTCACTTTTGTTAAAACCCTCCTGAAACGCATCGCGCATCGCATCGCGACTTTCTTCCGGCATCTGCTGCAGGCGCCGAGTAAACTCGCTCAATACGCTGGCGTCTTCACACTGCAATCTCGAATAGCTTAGAGTTCCGAGAGTCCTGGCCAGTCTCACCACCGCCGCGCTTGCTGTTTCACGCGCAGCAGTGATAGCTGCTTGATCGTCTGCGCCTTCGGGGTCGCTGGACGTTTCACCGATCGCCTTGTCCATGATCACCAAAATGGAATTCAGTCCCTGGTCCTGAATTTCAGCCCGGCCCGAAAAAGACAACCCAATAAGGGCACAAAAAAGAAATAATGTTGGTCGATTTGTTTTCATGAGTTTTTCTTCCCTCTCTATATATTCAATTAAATCATGTCTGACCTAATTCCTCCAGCGACAAGCGGTTCATTTTGCACCGGATCATGAATTCAAGGATAATGCGGTCAAATTTTTTGCCGATACGATTTCCTTGAAACACCCACTTGCCTCCCACTGGTTCAGTCCTGCCGCTTTGTCTGCTAGAACACTCGATCCTGAGGTGCGCTCGTGGTTGGATGATCAGGGTTCGCTAACCAGGCGAATGATGGCTTTTTGCCCTGGCAAGTTTTCGGTTCGCGTTTTAAGCCAGTATTGGGACAGGGCAGAAATTGAAGAATCCAGGCTGTTACAAATTCCACCTCGGCAAAAAGTCCTGCTTCGCCAGGTACAGCTGCTCTGTGGAGACAGGGTCTGCGTATATGCGCGCTCGCTTATTCCGCTTAAAACACTGAAAGGAAAACACCAGAGACTACGTTATTTGGGCAATCGGCCGTTGGGTGGGTATCTGTTTGCAAACCCAGGCCTGCGCAGGGAAAAACAGCATCTTGCCAGTGTGTCTCCAAAAGATCCCCTGTTCAGAATAGCATTGTCTGGCAGCACCCCGTGCGGTCAACAAATTTGGGGTAGACGATCGTTGTTCAAGATTGATCAAAAACCCCTTTTGGTGAGTGAGTTTTTTCTTCCCGCATTATTCGTAAAATAGTCCAGTCATGGCAAAAACGCCGCACAAAATTGGTTTCGTCAGTCTGGGTTGCCCGAAAGCAACGGTTGATTCAGAGCAGATCATCACCCAACTCAGGGCCGAAGGGTACGACATGGTTCCGGGCTTTGATGAAGCCGATATGGTGATTATTAACACCTGCGGTTTTATCGACTCGGCAGTTCAGGAGTCGCTCGAAACCATCAACGACGCCCTGAACGAAAACGGCAGGGTGATCGTCACAGGCTGTCTGGGCGCCAAATCAGACTTGATTAACGACCGCTTTCCGGATTTACTCGCGGTTACCGGTCCGCACGCGAAAGACGAGGTAATGCAGGCCGTTCATCAGCATCTGCCCGCACCGCACGATCCGTTTTTCGACCTTGTTCCGAAACAGGGAATCAAGCTGACACCTCGGCACTACGCCTACCTGAAAATTTCAGAAGGTTGTAATCATCGCTGTAGTTTTTGCATTATTCCCTCGTTTCGCGGGAATCTCGTCAGCCGTCCTATAGACCAGATCATGCAGGAAGCAGAAAATCTGGTAGCAGGTGGGGTAAAGGAAATTCTGGTGATTTCCCAGGATACCAGCGCTTATGGCGTTGACCTCAAATATAAAACTTGCTTCTGGCAGGGGCAGCCCTTAAAAACCCGTTTTCTCGACCTCGCCCAGGCACTAGGAAGCCTCGGTGTCTGGGTGCGTTTACACTATGTTTACCCTTATCCGCATGTCGACGATGTTATTCCTCTAATGGCCGATGGCTTGATACTGCCTTATCTGGACATTCCCTTTCAGCACGCCAGCAAACGAATTTTAAAGTCGATGAAAAGACCAGGAAATCGCGAGCGGACACTGGAAAGAATCCAGGCCTGGCGAGGGGACTGCCCAAACCTCGTGATACGCAGCACCTTCATCGTCGGGTTCCCAGGCGAAACCGACGATGATTTTCAACAATTACTTGATTTCCTCGATGCTGCGCAACTCGACCGTGTCGGTTGCTTCATTTATTCCCCGGTCGAAGGCGCGCTTGCGAATCGATTGCCGAATCAAATTCCCGACGCGATCAAACACCACCACTACGACCTGTTCATGCGCCACCAACAGAAAATCAGCAGGCAAAAGTTACAGCAGCGGGTTGGTCAATATCTGCAAGTAGTGGTGGAGCAAGCCCAAACCACTGGCTATACCGCGCGTTCCTACGCCGAGGCACCCGAGATTGACGGTGTCATTTATATAGAGACCGATCAGGCGCTGGTCACAGGAGAGTTTTACCAGGTCAGGGTTACCGGCAGCGATGAATACGACTGTTACGCGAAATTACTGCCTGTCTAGCCCGCACATGGCGCGCTGTCGAGCCTGCAAAACCTGCGCACTTGCCCTCCCTGGCAATAACCGTCCCCATGCTATACCCGGGTTAACCTTTCAGTTCATCCGGGGTTTTAGCAATAATGGTAAGCGCGTGCAGTGCTCCGGAGGCAATTTCGTCATCGACGCAGGCGTATACCATTTTATGTCGCTTGATCGGTGATTGTCCTGCAAACGCATCACTGACAACCTGAACCACATATTTGCCATCACCGCCCGACACTTCGACCGAGGCAGAAGGCATGCCTTGCTGGATTAATTGTTCGATTTTATCGGGATTCATTATTTCAGCGTCTCATCGTGGGTTAATTACTATCTGGTCATCGTGAACACCCAGCACCGACTGACCATGAATAAATTCCAGCAATCGCTCGCCGGCGAGTGCAAAGCGCCATCCCTGTGAAAGCCGACTGTTTTTACGATTGATAATCAGATTGTCTATGTCCTTGCGTGTAGCCAATGTTGCCAGGGCGATTTGATTATCTTCTGCTATCACTCTACACAATGCCATCATACAGTCACCTATTGCCTGCTGGTGGCTTGACGGTGCGTTTACCGTGTCGGGATGCGGCCATTCGGATGGAGTCTGGTTTTGAGCATCCCGGATAATCGTCAAAATTGACTGGCCATGTTGTGCAATAAATTTTTCGTTCAGTTCACGGAAGGAAGATAGTTCCTCGAACGAGGCTGGTTTCAGGCGGGCTATCTCGATTAACAGGTCATCTTTTGCTATCCAGCGCCTGGGGCGGTCCTTTTGCTGTGCAACAGCTTCGCGCCACTGGCATAGCTTACTCACGATTTGCAACTGCACGCCTTTCAGTTTCTGCACACCTTTCAGACGTTTCCACAAATCTGCCGCATTACCTTGATAGCTTGAAACAGCGGACATCGCCTGCAGGTCTTTCTCGATCCATGCATTACGCCTCTTTTCATCTAAATCGGCTTTCAACCGCTGGTAAAGCGGTAAGAGATAGCGCACATCGTCCATCGCATAATCTAGCTCTTCATTAGACAACGGGCGCTTGAGCCAGTCGGCCCGCGTATATTTTTTATCTAGCTTGACCCCGGTAATCTGATACACCAGAGCGGCGTAACCGATCTGATGGTTGTAGCCGAGTACTGCGGCGGCCAGTTGTGTATCAAAAACAGGCCCCGGTACCTGGCTAAAGTGTTGAAACAATATCTCAAGATCCTGGCTTGGAGAATGGAATACCTTGGTCAAATTTTTGCGCCCCATCAAGTCGATCAGGGGGGTGAAATCATTAATCGCTAGTGGGTCGATACAAGCCATCTGCCGTTCACTGGCAATTTGAATCAGCGCGAGGACAGGATAGTAAGTTTTTTCGCGCACAAACTCGGTATCGACGGCGCAGTATTCAGCCGCCTCAATATCGTGGCAGAAGTCGACCAGCTGCTGATCGTTATCGATGTAGAGATAAGGCATGGTTGGCTCGCATATTGAGTGAAGGACAGGTAAGCACTGCACGAGATGGAAATATGATATTAATACCTAATCCTCTACTATCATTGTCTGAAGACGAAAGTAACCGCCACGTTCGTGTATTGTGTGGGCTAGTTCAAAATGAATTTGCGCCGAATATCCCTTAATATTACAAACACCCAGGGCCAGATCAGCATACCGATAAAAGGCGCACTAAAAAAAACCAGTATCGGTACCGGCCTACCCACAATTCCCTCGACCCAAGCCACGATCATCTGGCCGATAGCGAGCAGTACAAACACATAGGCAGCCTGTTGCGGTAAGGGCACCACGCGGACGCGCTGGTAAAAATTTATATTGATATAAACGATTATAACCAGGGCCAGGGCATGCTGCCCAAGCAAGGTGCCTTGCGCTACGTCCACGAATAACCCGGTAATAAAAGCAGTCCAGAGCCCGACTTGATTCGGCAAAGCCATACTCCAGTAAATTAATATCAGCGCAACCCAGTTTGGACGATATAACTGTACCCAGTCGGGCAGGGGCATGATCATCAAAATTAAGCCGATTATCAGGCTCAGGATAATAACGAAGTGTCGTAACTTGGGCATGATTGTAGACGGGCTAACTGGCCGGTTTAATAATTAGTACTTCTCGACTGCTGTCGAGACGAGCCCTGGGTTTGGCTGTAATCGAAACAAAACCATAGGTCAAATCCTGCCTAATCTCGGTAACCGTAGCGACTGGATAGTTCGCTGGAAAGCGGCCGCCAAGCCCTGAAGTAACGAGTTCATCGCCTACCATGATGTCCGCTGTGGCCGGTAAAAAACGCAATTCCAACTGGTCGGTGCTCCCATTTCCGAATGCTACACTTCGGGTACCACTTCGAATAAATTGTACTGGAGTCGCGTGCTCCGGGTCCGATATCAGGATCGTTGTGGACGACTGCTGATTGACGTAGATCACCTGTCCCATGACACCGAAGTCATCGATTACCGCAAAGCCAATTTGCACGCCATCGTTACTTCCCTTATTGATCTCTATTAGCTGGCGGTACGGGTTTTGATCGACCGAAAGCAACTCAGCAACAATGACTTCGTCAGCCAGATTTCTCGATGCTCCGAGAAGCTTCCGCAAGCGTGTATTTTCAGCCTGTAATACCTGCATTTTTTGCAGTCGCGCGTTAAGTATTCGTCCTTCGGCCTGTAGGGTTGCATTTTCGATCAGTAAATCGGTGTGTGATATATACCAGTCGCTCACCCAATTCCCGGTAAGGCCAGGCAGGCTGACCAGATATCGTAACGGGGACAGGGCCAGCGAAAGCTGGGAACGGAAAGCCTCGAAATAGTTTTGCCGATGGTCGACAACCATCAGGGCAACACTGATGCTTACTAGCAACAATAAATGTATCGTTGCACTACGCGTCTCGAAAAGTCGTTGCCTCATTTGCGAAAAATGGGGTCAAATTTATTTAGTTTCCCCATCCACAATCACCTTTGGTTAATATCATTAACAGCATCGCTGATTAATCGACAGTGCTCAAAGAACTATTCTATGGCGAGAAAATCAACTCCGTGTTCATCGATCATTTCCAGCACACGGCCTCCCCCTCGTGCGACGCAGGTCATCGGATCCTCGGCTATGATAACCGGTAATCCAGTTTCTTCCATGATCAGACGATCCAGGTCACGCAACAGAGCACCACCACCGGTCAGCACGATACCACGTTCGGCAATATCAGAACCGAGTTCTGGGGGTGTTTGTTCGAGAGCATTTTTTACTGCACTGACAATCCCGTAAAGCGGATCCTGCAGCGCTTCGAGAATTTCGTTACTGTTGAGCGTGAATTTCCGCGGGACACCTTCGGATAAATTCCGCCCATTGACTTCGAGTTCATGCAAGTCCTTACTAGGATAAGCTGACGCAACTTCTATCTTTATTTTTTCCGCCGTTGCTTCGCCAATTAAAATTCCATAATTTCGACGCACATAACTGATAATCGATTCGTCGAATTTATCGCCACCGATTCGCACTGAATCAGAGTAGACGATACCATTAAGCGACATTACTGCTACTTCTGAGGTACCACCGCCCACGTCCAGTACCATCGAACCCTGCGGTTCGTCTACCGGCATACCCGCGCCGATCGCTGCCGCCATCGGTTCTTCAATCAGGTAAACCTTGCGCGCCCCGGCACCCAAAGCGGATTCACGTATTGCGCGCCGCTCCACCTGCGTGGCGCCGCAGGGCACACAAATCAGGACGCGCGGGCTGGGCCGGAAGAACTGGTTTTCATGCACCTTACGAATAAAATGCTGGAGCATTTTCTCAGTATAAGTGAAATCGGCGATTACACCGTCTTTCATCGGTCGTTTTGCAGTAATGCTCTCGGGCGTTCTACCCAGCATTTTTTTTGCCGCAGTACCGACTGCCTCGATCGACTTCGGCCCCCCCGGGCCCCGATCCTGTCGAATCGCTACCACCGACGGCTCATTGAGAACGATGCCCTGGCCCCTCGAATAAATGAGTGTGTTAGCTGTACCTAAATCAATCGACAAATCGTTGGATAACAAACCCCGAATAGCTGAAAACATGCTTTGATTTTAACCCGAATTAGTGTGTTGTGGCTTGCGCAAAAGCACCGATACCTCTGCTGATGGGCAATTATGGCTCAATTGGGTCGTACTCTAGCAATGGGCAATCAATTGGGCAAGGAAGAAAGTCCCAAAATACGGGTCTTTTGCTTATACTCGCGACCGAATTATGGTAACTTTGCCTGCTTTTTATCCGCCAAATTAATAAAATCCGATAATGAACCTGAAAATAGAAGACGTACGAAAAATTGCTCACCTCGCGCGTCTGCAAATCGACGACGCCGATGTCGATCAATACGCTACCGAGCTGTCTAATATTCTCAATCTGGTCGAACAGATGAATCAGGTCGATGCCTCTGGCATCGTACCCCTGGCACACCCGATGGAAGCAACTCAACGGCTGCGTCTCGATGAGGTTACCGAGCACGACCAACGCGAAAAATTCCAATCTATCGCTCCCGATGTGAAGAATGGCCTATACCGTGTACCCAGGGTCATAGAATGAAGCCGTACGATGACTAAATCGATAAGGGAAATTCAGCGAGGCCTGGCCGAAGGAAGGTTTTCAAGCGTTGAAATCACGCAGGATTATCTCAGCAGAATCAGGCAGCATAACCCGATAATTAACTGTTTTATCACCGTAACCGACGCGTTGGCGTTAGAACAGGCCCGCGTTGCCGATGCGAGTATCGCAAGAGGTGACATAAGAGCCTTAACCGGCATCCCGGTCGCGCATAAGGATATTTATTGCACCGACGGAGTCAAAACCTCCTGCGCATCAAAAATGCTGGATAATTTTATTGCACCATACGATGCCACGGTAATCGAACACTTCAAGCGCGACGGCGCGGTGATGCTGGGAAAAACCAACATGGATGAGTTTGCAATGGGCTCGTCGAACGAAAATAGCTATTTCGGCCCGGTTGCCAACCCCTGGGATCTGGAACGCGTTCCCGGTGGATCTTCGGGGGGGTCTGCGGCTGCGGTGGCCGCGCGGCTCACCCCTGCCGCGACGGGCACCGATACCGGTGGCTCGATCCGCCAACCCGCAGCGCTGTGCGGGATTACCGGGATAAAGCCGACCTACGGTCGTGTTTCGCGCTACGGCATGGTTGCATTCGCTTCGAGCCTCGATCAGGGTGGACCGCTTGCTCACAGCGCAGAAGACTGTGCCTTGCTACTGCAAACCATGGCTGGTTTTGATGCACGGGATTCCACCTCGATCGACCAGCCGGTACCGGATTACTCGGTTAACCTGGAGCAGAATATCGAGGGCGTGAGAATTGGCTTGCCACTAGAATATTTTGCCGACGGCCTCGATGCCGATGTGGCTCGAGTCGTCGAATCGGCGATCGAGGAGTTCCGCAAACTCGGTGCAAAAATTGTCGATATCAGCCTGCCAAATACCAGTCTGTCGATACCGGTATACTATGTTGTCGCGCTAGCCGAATGCTCGTCCAACCTGTCGCGTTTCGACGGCGTACGCTTTGGTTATCGCTGTGACAACCCGGTGGACCTTGAAGACCTGTACAAACGATCACGCGGGGAGGGTTTTGGCGACGAAGTTCTGCGCCGCATCATGATCGGTACCTACGCACTATCGGCTGGCTACTACGATGCCTATTACCTGAAAGCCCAGCAGCTCAGACGCCTGATAAAACAGGATTATGTACAGGCCTTCGAGCTGGTTGACCTGATTCTTTGCCCAACAACTCCCGAGGTCGCATTTAAACAGGGCGATAAAACAGACGACCCGGTCAGTATGTATTTGCAGGATATCTATACCATAGCACTCAACCTGGCTGGCTTACCGGGCATCTCCGTGCCTGCTGGCTTTTCTCAGGGCTTGCCGGTCGGCATACAGTTGATCGGTAATTATTTCGAAGAATCTCACCTGCTCAACGTCGCGCATCGCTTTCAGCAGGCAACCGACTGGCATCTCCAGTCCCCGGAGGTAAAATAATGACCGCCTGGGAAAGCGTGATTGGGCTCGAAATACATGCCCAGCTTGCGACCAGGAGCAAGATTTTCTCTGCTGCTTCGACAGCATTTGGATCCGAGCCGAATACCCAGGCCTGCACCGTCGACCTGGGGTTCCCTGGCGTACTGCCGGTCCTCAACGGCACAGCGGTGACCATGGCAATCAAGTTCGGCGTTGCAATCGGGGCGGAAATTGCTCCTCTCTCGGTCTTTGCGCGCAAGAATTATTTCTATCCCGACCTGCCCAAGGGCTATCAAATATCGCAATTCGAGTTACCCGTGGTTGGCAAGGGAAGCCTGGTAATCACCCCCGAAGAAGGCGTGAAGAAAAACATCGGCATCACGCGTGCACACCTCGAAGAGGATGCGGGGAAGTCGCTACACCAGGAATTCACCGATCAAACCGGTATTGACCTCAACCGTGCTGGCACCCCTTTGCTCGAAATCGTGTCGGAACCCGACATGCGCTCGCCACAGGAAGCCGTGGCTTACGCGCGCAAAATACACTCGCTGGTGCGCTACCTCGAGATTTGTGACGGCAACATGCAGGAAGGTTCTTTCCGTTGTGACGCCAATGTGTCGGTTCGTCCCGTTGGCCAAAAAAAGCTCAGCACGCGAGCTGAAATCAAAAATATTAATTCCTTCCGCTTTCTTGAGCGCGCGATCAGGTATGAAATCGAACGTCAGATCGAATTGATCGAGGACGGCGGTACCGTGGTACAGGAAACCCGGCTATACGATGCCGACAAGGACGAAACCCGTTCGATGAGGAGCAAGGAAGAGGCCAACGACTATCGCTATTTCCCGGACCCGGATCTCTTGCCGGTAACAGTCAGCGAGGAAGATATCGCGGCTATTCGCGCCGGCTTGCCGGAGTTACCCGATGAAAAACGCAGACGTTACATCGACACCCTCGAATTGTCCGAATACAACGCCGAACTACTCACCGGCAATCGAGATACGGCCGATTACTTCGAGCGAGCGCTCCCACTGGCCCCAGGTCTTACCAACCAGCTCGCGAACTGGATTCTCGGTGATTTGAGCGGCGCACTGAAACGTAGCGATTCTGAAATTCAGGATTCACCGGTATCGCCCGAGATGCTCGCCGGCTTATTGCAGCGCATTGCAGACAATACGATTTCCGGCAAGATAGCCAAGGAAGTTTTTGAAGCGATGTGGCAGGGCGAGGGCCCGGCCGATGCGATCATCGAAACGCGCGGGTTGAAGCAAATTACCGATAACAGCGCGATCGCAAGCCTGATCGACGGGGTAATAGCCGACAACCCGGAACAGGTCGAGCAGTTTCGCGCCGGCAAGGAAAAGGTGCTGGGTTTCTTTGTTGGGCAAATCATGAAACAATCGAAGGGTAAGGCTAACCCAACACAGGTTAACCAGATGTTGCGCGATAAACTCAAATAACTGGCCGCAGAACCGATGGTTAAGATCAAACGCACCTGCACCAATAAAATTATCACGCGTGCACTTCAACTTGATTCGAAACCGCTGCTGGCGATATTAACGCCCGACGCCGAGGACTGCATACCCTGTTCAGACCTGCAGCAACTGGGGGCGCTGCTCGTAAAAGAACCGGGCGCGATTGTCGTTTACAATCAACACCCACAGGCAACGCAACTGATTGGTCTCCTGCAAGCACCCGCGGACCAAATTTATCTCGAAATCAGGCAGGATACCAGGGGAGTTCTTGGGCTTCATGCCTTACGCAAACAAAATGGTCAACCAGAGACTCTGGAACTGGTTTATCAGTAGTCCGATCCCTTTCTTAGTCCAGTCAGGACAGGAGAGTTAATGCAAAAAGTGTTGCTCATCACGGGCGCCAGTCGCGGTATAGGGGCGGAGACTACTCGGCTGGCAGCGCAGGCTGGATACGCGCTTTGCATCAACTATCGCAACAGTGAATCGGCAGCGCAGAAACTAGTCGAGTATGCGCGGGCGCAGGGCCAGACGGCAATAGCGGTCAAGGCTGACGTCGCGGTCGAAGCGGACGTAATTGCGATGTTCCAAACCATCGACCAACGACTCGGTCGCCTCAGCGCGCTGGTCAACAACGCGGGCATTCTGGAGGCACAATCCACCATCGATAATATTTCGGTCGACCGCTTAAAACGAGTTTTCAACACTAACGTAATTGGCAGTTTTATTTGTGCCCGCGAAGCCATTAAGCGAATGTCGACCGACCAGGGAGGAGGGGGCGGCGTCATCGTCAACCTGTCTTCCCGCGCATCGGTCATCGGCGCACCCAATGAATACATCGATTATGCAGCCTCCAAAGGCGCCATCGATAGCATGACCATCGGTCTTGCGGGCGAAGTAGGGAATCAGGGTATTCGTGTCAATGCGGTGCGGCCTGGTCTAATATATACCGATATTCACGCAGACGGTGGAGAAGCAGGGCGTGTGGCCCGACTGAAATCAAAAGTACCGCTGCAACGAGGGGGTTTGCCAATTGAGGTCGCCAGGGCCATCATGTGGTTGCTCTCCGAGCAGGCTTCTTATACCACCGGTGGTTTTATCGAAGTTTCCGGGGGGCGTTAACAGATGGACGATAATACAACAACCAATATCAACAATGGCGCTATACCGCTAGTCTCGCTCAACGTAATCGCTTTCGATACCGAAACAACCGGTCTCGACACAAGCCGGGCGCGCATTATTCAACTGGGAGCGGTCAAGATCGACCGAGGTCTGGTCGATCCTGCACAGAGCTTTCAACAGCTGATCAATCCTGGCGAGCCCATTCCAGCAAAAAGTACGGCTATCCATGGTCTTCGTGATGAAGACGTCGCACAGGCAAAAAGGTTTACCGAGGTCGAAGCCGAATTTAACGACTGGATTGGCGATTCGGTACTGGTCGGTTACGCCAGTGGGTTCGATCTCGCCATGTTCAAACGCGAGCACCAGCTCGCTGGGCAAGAGTGGTCAGCACCGCGCACGCTGGATGTACGTTACCTGGTAAATATCATCGCGCCAAACTTACCCGGTTTTTCACTCGACACGATAACCGACTGGCTTGGCATCGAGATTCATGACCGACATACTGCTCTCGGGGACGCGGTCGCAGCCGCACAGGTGTTTCTCGCGCTGCTGCCTTTGTTGCGAGAAAAAGGAATACGCACGCTTGCCGAAGCAGAGCGGGCTTGCCAGCAGTTAAGCAGGATCACCGCCGACGAGGTGAGCCTGGGGTGGCACGAAGTGCATCAACCCGGAAAGGCCCGAAGGAGTTCTGATTCAGCTCTTGCCCGTATCGACAGTTACCCATACCGGCACCGCCTGCGCGATCTGATGCATAGCCCCGCCATTTTTGTCGATGCACAGGATAAACTGCGTAGCGTGTTAAATACGTTGATGGAGCACGAAATTAGTGCGGTTTTTGTCAAGCCAGATACTGACCATGACGAGCCGGGGATTGTCACCGAACGTGATTTATTACGCACCTTAAACCAGGAGGGTGTGGATGCATTCGATCTCCCCGCGGCTGAAATCGCGCAGTACCCTTTGCACAGTCTCGCGGCCGAGGCATTCGTTTATCGGGCCCTTGCCCGCATGAGACGAAGGAATTTTCGCCATCTCGGTGTACACGATTCACGCGGTCGCATCATCGGCGCATTGTCCGCACGTGACCTGCTACGCCAGCGTGCCGACGAAGCGCTGGTACTGGGCGATGATATCGACCATGCCGAGGATGCCGAGGCCATGGCCAGCGTGTGGGGGAATATCGCCGAGGTCGCTTTTCGCCTAAACCTTGAAGGCGTGGACGCCCGGGATATCGCGGCAGTTATTTCTCGCGAGCTCTGCGCACTCACGCGCCAGGCCTGTAAAAACGCCGAGGCCAGGATGCTAGACCAGGGATTAGGTCCACCGCCCTGTGATTACGCGATGCTGGTGCTGGGCTCTGGGGGCCGGGGCGAAAGTCTGCTGGCGATGGATCAGGACAATGCGATCGTATTCGAGCGGGGCGAAACCGATAGCAAACAGGATCGCTGGTTCGCCAGGCTGGGTTCGCTTGTCTCCGACGATCTGGACGTTGCTGGCGTTCCCTACTGCAAGGGTAACATCATGGCTAGTAACACCGACTGGCGACATTCGGTCGCCCGCTGGCAAACGACCGTCAAAACCTGGATCAACCGACAGACGCCCGACGATATTTTAAACTGCGATATCTTTTTCGACGCTACCTGCGTACACGGCAGTACCGAACTTGCCAACAAGGTGATCGATTTTGCATTCGAGCAGGGCGCAAATTCGAATCCGTTTATCAAGCTGATGTCGGTTAACGCCTGCAAAGACCGGAGCCCACTCGGACTGTTTGGCCGCTATAAACTCGATGCTGGACGTATGGATTTAAAGAAGGGCGGCATCATGCCGGTATTTTCGACCGCGCGGGTACTCGCGATTCAATACCGGGTTGACCAACAATCTACACCAGAGCGGTTGCTTGCTGTGCGTAATAAAATCGATAGCATGCACACTATTTTCGACAATCTCCGTGAGGCACATCGAATCCTGTTCGACACGATTTTGCAACAGCAGTTGATCGATCTCGAGGCGGGCATACCCCCTTCCAATTTCGTTGCGCCTTCGTCGCTCAGTGCCTCGAAACGCAAACAGCTCAAATGGGCGCTGGAGCAGGTGCCCAATGTTTCCAATCTGCTCGGCGTTCCATTAACTTCGGTGGCCTAGCCCGCTTCAGCGCTAACGGCAACCGTAGTCTGTGGCTTTTTCAACACCAGGTAATTACCGATAAGTACCAGCAAAAAACCTATTCCTGCCCCTGCGGTCCACCGATAATCTTCGAACAAAGTTGAAATCCCGAGCGCGATGACCGGAAATAGCACCGCCGCGTATGCGGTTTTGTCCGCGCCTATCCGACCAATCAGGGTCAGGTAGCTACCAAAAGCCAGTATCGATCCAAATACACTGAGATATACCAGCGATACACTGTAGCCGATCGTGGCCTCGTAACTGAAGGATGCGCCACTGAAAAACGCGTAGAGAGCCATAATCAGCGCGCCGTAAGTCATGCCCCAGGCATTGGTCTGCACCACCGGAAGGGTCTGTTGTTGGTTGCGTACCGAAAGAATATTGCCGATCGAGGCAAGAAATGTTGCGAACAGACCCAACCACAACCCCTGCCAGCTAGCCGCATTATTTTGCACGCCCGCCACTTCGAACCAGAATACCGATGCGATACCCGCGATTCCGATCAGCGCCCCTAGCACGACACGCTGGTTGATCGGTTTACGTAGAAATAACGCGCTATTGACAATATTCATCAAAATTACCGTCGAAAAAAGCAGCGCCACGACGCCCGATGTTAACAATCCGGTGGCCCAGTAAAACACCAGGTAATTGGCAGAAAATAGAAACAATCCCTGCAAACCCATAAAGAAATGCTGCGAGGGCGAGAAGCGCAAATTTCGTTTGCTCAGCAAGCAAAACACGATCAGGATAACCGCCGCCAACGAAAATCGATAGACCAGCGAAACTTCGGCTGCGACCTCACCCAATTGAAACTTGATAGCGAACCAGGTCGAACCCCAGATTAAAACGGTAGTCACATAGAGGCTGGTCGAATGCATTAACATAAGTCTTTTTTATTCTCGATTGATGATTTGGTGCGGCTAATTTTTCTGTCTTTGAATTGATTAGCGTCCATGCCCGCGTATCGGGTAAACACTGCCATCCAGCAATCAGACAGAACCTGCAACACGGTTCGGTAACTTTTTAATACTTCCATATTATATTCTGCCGGCCGTTTCTGACAGGCGTACAGCAGGCTTTGCGATTGTTCATGATTCAGCCCGGCGGCATTACACACGGTGGCGATATCCCAGTAGGGGGATGCCATCGACGCATACTCCCAGTCAATGATCCAGATTTTCCCGGATTTATCGATTAACAGATTTTCCAGCACCAGATCATTGTGCGATGGTACCAATATTCTGTCGTTTTGCGCCAGGTCTCTCAACGTCATTCTTGCGCAAACATATTCGTCTTTTAATCCTGCCTGGGCTTCTTCAGGCATCAACCCGTAATAACGCGTTAGTAGTGCATCGAGGTCGACCGTGCCCTGAAATGCCCGGGTGCTGCGGTGGAGTTTATTGAGCATCCTGGCGAGGCGGAGCCGTACTGGTTTCTGCTGTAACTCTTCGCGTGTCAGAGCCCGTGTATGAGGGAGGGTCGAAGTCAGGCACAACCCCATATGATCGAACCACACCCGTTCGGGCGCCAGCCCCATGCTGTGCGCAATTGCAGCATTATTCGCTTCGGCCCGTCGGTTGATATATCGATTGGTTTCATCCCTCGGGATACGCAATACCCAGTCTTCATGGTTATTGGTAATTCGAAAATTATCATTAGTATATCCGGGCAAAGGGTCGATTTTAAAATCCTTTACCCGAAAGCCTGCCAGCAGGGGTATGCGTTTGAATATTTTCTCTAATATCTGGTATGCGCCTTCGCTCACTTCATTATCTTAGTTTTTACGATACCGGGTATCGGATTTCATTTCTTCGTATATCTTATATGCCGTTTCTTCCATTCCGACCGAACGATATGCTCCCTGCGCTGTACGATTGTCGTGTTCGACATAAAGCCTGAACCCACAGACATTGGCTTCGTCTTCGGCCAGCGCCTTCACGCGTTGGTACAGCTGCCGATACATCCCCTGACGCCTGTTCTGCGGCCTTACGTAGACGCTTTGTATCCACCAGAAAAGGCCATTACGCCAGTCGCTCCATTCGGTGGTCACCATCAGCGAAGCTGCAATATTTCCTTTGTCTTCGATAACGAGGTAAAAACCCATCTGCGGGTTGTTTATCATCGCTTCCACACCCGCGTGAATCACTTCGGGAATTAGTTCGATTCCCTCGGTTTCATGAGCCATATTGATATTGAAATCGGCTAATGCTTGTGCGTCATCGAGAATTGCCCGACGTAAATTCATTTATTTCTACCTTTGCGCCGGACCATCTCGGCCTGTTTTTGTCGTTTGATAATATCCACCTGGGCTAGTTCCTGCACCATCATTTGCGGCGTTTCAAGACACAAACCGCCGAGTTCACCGTTGCGTAATTCGGTAATCAACAGGCGGGAGACTTTTTCAAGGTCAATTTTACCACCGGACGTCACACAACCCCGACGCCGACCGATACCTTCCAGTAATTCTATTTCGCCGGCAGGCAGGGCGTCGAGCGAGTATCGCTCACAAGTCATCTCGGCGTGGCTGTGTAGCAGAAATTCGGCGATGAACCCGGCAACTTCCTGCATGTCTAGCGCAGTATCACGAATAGCACCGGTTGCCGCAAGCCGGTAACCGCTCGGACTGTTATCTATATTGGGCCATAACACGCCTGGGGTATCAATCAGTGTCAGTTCTGCGGATATTTCAACTCTTTGCTGCATCCGCGTCATCGCAGCCTCGTTACCGGTTTTGGCGACGTTGCGCCCTGCGAGCCGGTTGATCAGGGTCGATTTTCCCACGTTGGGAATGCCGGCTATCATCGCGTAAATCATCGCCGAGCGGTTGTCGCGTGTGGGAATCATCGAGCGGCATAGTCCGGGTAATCCAGAGACCGACCCATTATGGTTATTACATACCAGTGTCCTCACCGAACGGTCCTTCTCGAAGTGGTTTTGCCATTTTGATAGTAATGTCGCATCTGCAAGATCACTTTTGTTCAACAACTTGATACAGGGTTTGTCTCCGCGCAGTCTGCTCAGCAACGGGTTTTCGCTGCTAAAGGGAATACGCGCATCCAGTACCTCGATCACGAGGTCAACCTGGGGGAGAATTTTCAGAAATTCCTTGTTGGCCTTGTGCATGTGGCCTGGATACCATTGAATCATAATACGCCTTTCGCTTTTTGGGTGGTCTGATCTTGCCTCCCCTGTTCAGTTTATCACCAAAAGGGTTAAACTTGAGTCATGACCGAGATCAAACACCGCGTCAGGGTTAGGGGCTTTGCTGCCAGGCCGGGGAAATTCCTCCTGCCTGAGTTGGCTCTGAAAGCGCTTTCGGGCTTCGGCAGCAGGAGAGACAGGCCATTTTGCTATTCACTCGCTATAATTGGAAGAAAGCAGACAATTTTCTCGCACATTGTAGTACCAGGTGGGCTATATTCATGATGAGCATCGAAACCGGCACAGGTAAACCATATCTTTACGATGAACATATCGATTTCGACGAATGATTAAACCAGCTGACATCATTGCCGAGCTCGAATCCGATTTCGTCGAGCTACACAAGTTACTCAAATTCGAGGGGCTGTCCGATAGCGGCGGTAGCGCCAAACAGGCCATAGCCAACGGCCTGGTAAGCGTTAATGGTGAAATAGAAACCCAAAAACGCAAAAAAATTAATCCCGGCGACAAG
>VAPA011015342.1_pt1 | contig 17947 bp, 16 predicted proteins | sample 3395041 | NCBI WGS metagenome assembly VAPA01 (sample SAMN08290432, study PRJNA428436) | hydrothermal vent metagenome | isolation source: Deep-sea hydrothermal vent chimney | place: Indian Ocean: Southwest Indian Ridge | depth 1973 m m
AACAACAGGTTCCCCGGCAGGTGGGGTTGTTGCGGGTTTCTTTTCGGCCCCGGCCTTTGGACTGACTTTAAGTTCTTCTTTCTCGCCGATTACTTTTCCGGCTTTTTTCTTGACGGGTTTTTTGGGCCTGTCCGCCTTTGTGGAGGGCCTGCCTGCCTTCTTATCGGCTGTTACGGCAGGCTTGTCTTTTTTCTTACCCGCTTTTTTTACGGGCTTTTTCTTTGCCGCGCCGGCTGTTGAGGGTTTCTTTTTAGGCTTGGCAGATGATGTCTTTACTTTGCCTCCGAAAATTGCTTCAAGCTTTTTAACGGATTTATCATCAACGCTTGAAGCATGGCTCTTTACAGCAACGCCCAGTCCGGCAAGCTTCGCCAGAACAGCTTTGCTCGTCACATTCAGTTGTTTCGCCAGTTCGTGAACTCTTACTTTTGTCATTTATATTTGTTAATCTGTCGGGTTTTTTTCGGGATTATACCGGGAAATATACCAACAGGACTCAATATCAATTAAGGGTTTTTTCGGGTAATTTATTTTGAGTTGTAAGTTTGATTTCATAATGTTATCATAACCATTACTTTTAATGCAATCCTCTGCTTCTGCAGTATTTGCACTTAATTATCCCGAAATATTATAGTATTGGTACAAGAATGATCATACGGTGTTCGCAGGAAGGAGGTAAACAGAAACATGGCAGTTTGTTCTGTATGCGGAAAGAAAAAAGTATCAGGTAACAATGTTAGTCATGCCAACAATAGGACTAAGAGGGTGTTTGCTCCGAATCTTCAAAGGGTCCGGTTGTCAACGGGCAGCGGTGTAAAAAGGACTTATGTATGTACCAGATGCCTTCGCTCAGGCAAGGTCCAAAAAGCGGTTTAATATAGCTTTTGGCTATCAGCCATCAGCTATCAGCTAACTTATGCAGCGTGCCGGCTCTATCCTGAAAAGATTTATCAAAGATTACGGATTGGAAGCAGGTCTGACCTTTACGACTGTAAAGGATCAGTGGACAAAACTTGTAGGTAATACAATCGCGGCACACACATGTCCGGATACAGTTAAAAACGGTACGATATTTATCACGGTTGATACCCCGCAGTGGATGCATCACCTCAGCTTTTACAAACAGGAAATATGCCTGAAACTGTCAAGGTTTAATATAACGGAAGTCAGGTTCAGTCTTGGCAGACTGCCTGAACGAGATGAGATCCATAAAACCGGCGGACACGGGATAAGTGAAGTAGAACTGACGGAAGATGACAAAAGGTTTATTGAGAATACGGTCGGAAGCATTAAGGATGATGATCTGAAAAAGAAATTCATAGGCCTGATTACGCATGCCCTGAAGAAGAAAAGGTTATAGGCTTTATTATGCCTGAAGCCCGGATCATGGGTGACAAATTCTGGATTTTAGTTATAATACAGATAATAAACTATGAAAAAGTCCCTTCAAGATATAGAATTCATTGTAGGTATCCCGTCATATAAAGAAGCTAACTCTATTGCTCATGTTGTTAATGTTATTGATGCCGGGATCTCCAAATATTACGGTAAGCTTAAATCCGTTATTGTCAATGTTGACAATAACAGCGAGGATGACACAAAAGGAGCGTTTTTTTCGACGCCGACGCAGACTCCCAAACACTATATTACAACGCCTAAGGGGGTAAGAGGTAAGGGAAACAATTTTTTAAACCTTTTTAAGTTCGCGGCGAAATACCCGAAAACACTCAAAGGTGTTGTGGTTGTTGATGCTGACCTGCGCTCAATAACTCCTGAGTGGATCAAACATTTAGGAAACCCGGTGCTCAAAGGGTATGATTATGTTCTGCCAAGGTATGCCAGACATCAGTTTGACGGCACCATAACAAACCATATCTGTTATCCGCTGCTGTACAGTCTGCTGGGAGTGGATGTGAGACAGCCTATAGGCGGTGAGTTCGGGTTTTCTCCCGCTCTAATGAACTACTGGCTCAAGAAGGACTGGAATGTTAATATCCGCAATTACGGAATTGATATATTTATGACTCTCCACGCCATCCTGGGCAATTTTAAAATGTGTGAAACCGGACTGGGCACAAAGATTCACAACGCCAGCGCACCTAAACTGGGGCCTATGTTTACACAGGTCGTTTCAACCCTGTTCGACATTATCCTTACGAAAAAGACCTGCTGGGTCGGTACGACCCTGTCCAGGCCAAAGGCCAAACGAAGATTTGGTCTCAGGAACCTGGGAGCACCGCAGATACTGAAAATAGATATAAGGGACCTGAAGGAGCAGTTAAGAGATGAATACGGCAGGAGAAGGAAGTTGATGAAAAAGTGCCTCAACGAATATACGCTCACGAGCCTTGAAACCATGGTTGAGCAGGACTATTACGATATAGACATTCTTATGTGGACACAGATCATATATCAGCTTCTGTATACATATCAGAACGGAACGGCTAAGGTTAAGAAGGATGTTGTTGAAACTTTAAAGCCTCTTTATTTTGCCAGGTCTGTAACTTTTGATTATGTAACCTGGCGCTATGATCCGATATACGTTGAAGAAGCCTTAATGAGTCAGGCAAAGGCGTTTGCTTCCCAGAAGCCGTATTTTCTTGGCCTCTATCTTCACAAAGGATCAAAACAGTGATCAGACAAGCGGATTTCTGTGCCGGTTATTCCCTGGAGAGTATGACGACAGCTACGCGGTTTCAGCGCGGTTTTCCAACACGAGTATGGGCCGTTCCTTCTTCCTGATCACGTCGCCGTTAATGACGCATTCTTTGATGTCACTCCGCGAAGGGATATCATACATAACGTCCAGCATTATATCTTCAAGTATGGCCCTCAGCCCCCTGGCCCCGGTTTTGCGCCTTATCGACTCCTTTGCTATTGCTGAAAGGGCGCCGTCGGTCAATTTCAGTTTTACATCATCAAATGAGAGCAGTTTCTTGTATTGCTTTAAGAGAGAGTTCTTTGGTTCGGTAAGGATCCTTATCAGCGCTTTCTCATCAAGCTCATCAAGACTGGCCAGTATCGGCAGTCTGCCTACAAACTCGGGAATGAGTCCGTAATCAATGAAGTCACGCGGTTCGACCTGCTTAAGGATATCGCCTGCTTTTTTTTCCTTCCGCCTCTTAAGCTCAGAACCGAAACCAAGAGCGTTACGGCCTGTTCTCTTTTCTATGATCTTGTCCAGTCCTACGAAAGCGCCGCCGCAGATAAACAGGATGTTTGTGGTATTGACCTGAACGAACTCCTGCTGAGGATGCTTCCTGCCCCCCTGAGGCGGAATATTGGCAACTGTTCCCTCAATGATCTTAAGCAGAGCCTGCTGAACGCCTTCGCCTGAAACATCACGGGTAATTGAAGGGTTCTCTGTTTTTCTGCTGATTTTGTCTATTTCATCTATATATATGATGCCGCGCTGGGCTTTTTCGATATCATAGTCAGCCGCCTGAAGGAGTTTAAGTATTATGTTCTCAACATCTTCACCCACGTAGCCTGCCTCGGTCAATGTTGTGGCGTCGGCTATGGTAAATGGCACATCAAGAAGCCTCGCGAGAGTCTGGGCAAGTAGCGTCTTGCCGGTTCCTGTCGGACCGATCAGCATAATGTTGCTCTTCTGCAGTTCGATATCAGACTGCTGAGGATTATTTATTCTTTTGTAGTGATTGTGGACCGCGACGGAAATGATCTTTTTGGCCCTGTCCTGATCTATAACATAATCTTCAAGGTGTTTATTGATCTCCTTCGGCGATGGGAGTTTAGTTTTGACAGATATATCAAAAGAGGTTTCAAATTCTTCCGCCATTATTTCATTGCATAGCCCGACGCACTCGTCACATATATAGACAGTCGGTCCTGCGATGAGTTTTCTTACTTCGTCCTGTCCCCTGCTGCAGAAGGAGCATCTCAGAGAGGAGTCAAATGTTTTCTTTATATTTTCTTTCATCCCGTACCCTTGTTATTTTTTTATTGTTACAATGACTTCGTCAACGATTCCGTACTCTTTAGCTTCCTGGGCGGACATAAAAAAGTCCCTGTCAGTGTCAACGTTTATTTTATCAATACCCTGATTAGTATGCCTGGCAAATATTTTGTTCAGGGTTTCTTTCATCCTAATAATTTCCCTTGCGTGAATCTCGACGTCTGTTGCCTGTCCTGAAAATCCTCCTAACGGCTGATGTATCATGACGCGGGAATTCGGGAGAGCGAAACGTTTGCCTGAAGTGCCTGAAGCAAGAAGAAGAGCCCCCATGCTGGCGGCCTGGCCCAAGCAGTAGGTCGCGATATCAGGTTTGACATATTGTACTGTGTCATAGATGGCAAGGCCGGATGATACGATCCCTCCCGGAGAATTTATATACATATGAATGTCTTTCTCAGGATCATCGGTTTGGAGAAACAGGAGCTGTGCAATTACAGTGTTTGCAACATTATCGTCTATTGGAGATCCGATAAAAACGATCCTGTCTTTAAGGAGCCTGGAGTAAATATCATAAGCCCTTTCCGTCCTTCCGGTCTGCTCTATTACCATTGGTATGAGATTCATTTCGTTTCCTTTCGTGTTTAAGTTAATAGCAGGGTGTCAAACCTGTTCTTCATTGCAGATTGAGGCGCAACTTACTTGATAACGGCTTTGGATAATACGAAATCCATTACCTTCCCGGAATAAAGCCTGTGCTTGAGGCCGTCCATGGAGCCTTCTTTTGTTATATATAATTTTTTCACGTCTTCGGATTTAATATCATGCTGAGCGGCTATTTCTTCCACTGCCTGTTTGATGTCATCGTCGCTCACTTCTATTTTTTCTTTTTTGCCGATAGCGTCCAGAACGAGCATTTCTTTTACGTTCCTTATGGCAGCCGGCTGAATTTTTACCCTCAGTTTTTCTTCCGGCTCGACAGCTTTGCCGTTTCTCATGGCCTCCTGCTCAGCCTCTTCGATCTGATACTTGATTTCATTATTGATCATTGAAGCGGGGATCTCAACTTCATGACTGCTGATAAGTTTCTCAACGATCTCTTTTTTATACTCATTGTTAGTCTGGGTCTGCTTTCTCTCGCGAATATTTTCACTTATCTTTTCTCTGAGCTCATCTATGCCGCCGCAGTTGAAACCTTTTGCGAATTCATCGTCCATATCCGGCAGTATCTTTTCTTTCGTCTCGGTTACAGAGACCTTGAAGAGAACTTCCTTACCGGCAATTGTCTTGTTCGGAAGATCAGATTCAAAACTGATGCTTACTTCGAAATTTTCCCCCTTCTTTTTGCCGGAAAGCGCATCACTGAATTCTTTAGGCATCGCCTGAGAGCCGATTATGAACGGATAGTCTTTTGATTTCAGTTCTTCGACTTCTTTATCATCTATTAAGGCATCGCAGTCAATGACAGCCACGTCGCCTTCCTTTAAAGGGGTTTTCGTGACTTTCAGGACGGTCCGGCTCTCCTGCAGGGCTTTCATAGCCGCATCGAGTTCGCTCACTTCTACTGAAAAAGGTCTTTTCTTTATTTCAATGCTCTCGTAATTAAGGTCTGTCAGTTCAGGCTTTATCTCTACTGTCGCAGTGAAAGATACAGACTGGTTTTCTTCAATAGCGAGCTTTCCGTCGATTTCGGGATATGTTATGGGGAATATATTCGCTTCTTTAACGGCATTGGAGTAAAAAAGAGGGACGACCTTTTCAAGCACCTGGGCTTCCACGTCTTTGCCGAATTTTTTTTCAAGGATGGATTTTGGCACTTTGCCGGCCCTGAACCCCGGTATTTTAGCAGTTGCCCCGAGTTTGACGTATACGGCCGCAATTTCCTCCTCTATCACAGAAGAGGGAATATCTATCTTGAGTTTTCTTGTTGTCGGTGTTGTTTCTTCGATTTCTTTGAGCATTTATTAATGAAAGGAGTAATTACTTCTAAATTCCTTTACAAATAAGTTTAAAATTATTTCAAATCGTTTGTCAACGAACCACATGTTTTTAAGCCTGTATTACCATGCCGGTATCCTCCGGGCAGATATCTCAAAATTATCTGTCGCCGTGTAGTGTAAAAAAAGTCTCTCGAATTGCGGATCAGGAATTGCGGGCCGGGAGCTTTCCTGGTCATATCCGGTAATCGTCCGGCAGGAGGACCGCAAAAAAACCTTGACAATATAATACATTTTTGATATTGATAGAACTATGTTATTTGGCGGCAAGAGCGGTAAAGGGGTACTTGGCCTCGACATCGGTTCTCGAGAGATCAAGGCTGTTCAGCTTAAAGAAGTCAAGAGCGGGTACCAGTTGGAACAACTTGGTATAGCAACGCTTTTGCCGGAGCTTATCGTGGACGGCTCCATTCTTGACTCCCTCCGTGTTGTTGAAACCATTAAAGGACTAATCGCTGAGAAGAATGTCCGCACCAAGGATGTGGCTGTTTCAGTGTCCGGCCATTCTTCAGTGATCATTAAAAGAGTTGCGCTGCCGCAGATGACCGAGGACGAACTGCAGGAATCGATCAAGTTTGAGGCGGAGCAGTATATCCCTTTTGATATTGAAGATGTGAACCTTGATTTTCAGATCCTTGGCCAGCGGGAGGATCAGGACCAGATGGATGTCCTGATAGTGGCTGTAAAGAAAGACAAGATCAATGAGTATATATCTGTTGTGCGTGAGGCCGGACTTAATCCTGCGATCGTAGATATAGATGCCTTTGCGCTTGAGAACATGTATGAAATTAATTATGAGATCAATGCCGAGGAAAACATAGCGCTTGTTAATATCGGCGCCAGTACTATTAATATTAATATACTTAAAGGCGGAGCGTCTATTTTCACAAGGGACAGCTCGGTAGGCGGCAATCTGCATACTGAAGCGCTTCAGAGAGGGTTTACGGTATCCTATGACGATGCGGAGAGACTGAAACATGGAGAAGCTGTTGAAGGGGTCTCTCAGGAGGAAGTATCTTCTGTCCTTAACTCTGCTTCCGAGGATATTATTACGGAGATTTCCCGGTCTTTTGATTATTTCCGCGGCGCGACCAGCCAGGAGGACATTAATGAGATAGTCCTGAGCGGCGGCTGCGCACTTATCAAAGATTTTATTCCCCTTCTTTCAGAGAGAGTAGGAGTAAACGTTAAGGTTATAGAGCCTTTTAAGAATATAGATATCCCGGATACGTTTGAGAGAGGGTATTTAACCAGGGTAGGGCCGCTTGTCGCGGTTGCCACCGGATTGGCACTCAGGAGAATCGGGGACAGATGATAAGAGTTAACCTGCTTCCTACCAAGAAACGCAAGAAGAAAACTCAGCCCATACCTTCGCATTTTATATTCGCGTTGTTTCTGACAGGAGTTGTTTGTATTGGGTTGGGATTATATTGGATGCATTTAAACGGGACGATCTCTGATATGAAGGCTGACAAAGCCACCAAGGAAAGGAAGCTCGCCGACCTGAAAATACAATTGACAGAAGTTGAAAATTATGAGAAAGCCATTGCTGTTTTTAAAGAAAAAGCGGCCACGATAGAACGGCTGAAAAAGAGCCAGGGGATCCCGTTAATCATACTTGAAGAAGTCAGTGAGCATCTTTCTAAAGGAGTATGGCTGACCTCATTGAAGAATACCGGGAGGAGTGTCAGCTTAAGCGGGTTTGCCTTCACGAACTCCGAGCTTGTTGCTTATGTTCAGAACCTGAAGTCGTCGAAAAAGCTGCAAGGCGTTACATTAATAGAATCACGTCAGGCCAAAAAAGGCAATATTAATGTGTTTAAATTCTCTTTGCAAATGCAGATGAAGGTGTGAAATGGCGCTTGATCTAAAATCAAAAAACATCCCCATATATTTAAAGGTAATAATAATAATGGTGCCTGCCATAATGTTGAGCGTGCTGTTTGTTACCCTTATCTATTCACCCAAAAACAAGGAAATTAAGGTTCTGGGTGCCAGTATTGCCAAACTGGATAACGACATAGCAACTGCTGAGGTTAAGGTCAGAAAACTTGCTGAACTCAAAGCAGAGTATGAAAAAGTAAAACTTAAACTCGTTGAGTTGCAGCAGGAGATGCCGGAAGAGAACGAGGTTACAGTGCTTTTGAAGCAGATATCCGACCTGAGCCTTAAGTCAGGGCTTAACATTCTTTTATGGAAGCCCGGAGCAAAAAAGCCTGATCCCAAGGGTGTTTATACGGAAATACCTGTAAGTATGAAGGTGGTTGCGGATTATCATGATCTTGGAGTCTTTTTCGCTCATGTCAGCAACATCAAAAGGATTGTGAATATAAAGAATATAAAGATGACTGTAGGTCGGGGGAAAAAGGCTTCTGTTAAGGGATCCGCCGGAGGGACTCCTATTGTAGCAACTTTTACTGCCAGTACTTTCTCGGCCATTTATGATGCTGCAAAATAAGGTAAAATAAGAAGAACGAAAATAATGAAAAAACTGCTTATAATTATTATTGCTCTGGCACTGATAACCCCGGCATTTACAGGGTGCAAGAAAAAACCGGCTAAGAGGCCAGGGCCAAAGGCGCAGGCGGCCAGCCCCGCGGCACAACCGCCGGCCCAGGAAAAATTAAAACCTGAAATAGAAAAAGAAGACATAGTCTATATTTACGACTCTAAAGGAAGAAAGTCTCCGTTCGAGTCGCTTATTAAGATTACCAAAAAGAAGAAGGAAGGCGAAAAGGATGTAGCTGCTTCTCCTTTTGAAAGTTTTAATGCGTCTGATTTCAGGCTTCTCGCTGTAGCCGGAAAGGTAGGGAAGTTTACGGGCCTGATCCTGGCGCCGGACAACAAATCGTACACGGTCAAAGAGGGGACAGTATTGGGACTGAATGAAGGGAAGATCAGGAAAATCAGCCTTAATAATATAGTCGTTGAGGAATATATAATGGATTATAAAGGGGAACTGAAACTTAATAAAGTTGTTTTAGAGCTCCGCAAAGGGGAGGTAACAGAATGACATCCAGGAGGACGCTACTGTTTTTTATTACATTGATTATCACTTATATTATGGCAATTAATGCCTCATACGCAAAAACCGCCGAGATAACCGGAATTAATGTGCAGGAGGTTAACGGTTCTACGGAGATACAGATAGATAGCGATTCTCAAATGTCATATACCCTTTATAATCCTGCGGATCCGTACAGGGTTGTTGTTGAGATACAGGATATCGGCCTGGGCAGTTTCACTGAGAAGATAGTTGTTGACAGGGCAGGAGTAATGGAGATAATTCCATCAGAGATCGAAGGAATGGCAAATTCTGTCAAACTTGAGATCATACTGACTGTTCCGGCTGATGTTGAACCGATTCAGAGAGAGAAAACTTTGATCCTTACGTTTAATAACCCCGAAGCGGATGCGCCGGCAGCAGCTTCACACAGTATGGAAGACGCTGGTGTCAAGGATGCGGCAGTTGTTGAGTCAATTGAAATCAGCAAAGCAAAAAACAGGGTATACGTATTAATAAGCGGTGACGGCAAGATGTATCCGGAGGCCCATTCTTCCGGTACTGATAAGCTGATCGTTGATATACCCGGTGTCTCTACATCAGTTGAATCACTCGGGACATATGCTCCTCCTGTTATGGGAGTCAGAGTGGCGGAAGAACCTGACGGCGTCAGAATAGTCTTTGACCTTTCCGATGATGCAAAACATAATATCTCATCACAAGGCTCGATGGTTATAGTGTCATTTGAGGGTTCCGGGGAGGATGCTTACGGGGCGGATCTGCCAAAGAAATTCAGCGGTTCTGCATTTATCAAGGGCGAATATACGGGGGAAAGAATATCCATTGATTTTCAGGATGCCGACCTTGTTCATATCTTCAGACTGCTTGCAGATGTCAGCGGGTATAACATAGTAGTAGCACCTGGTGTCAAAGGCAGTTTTTCCATGAAACTTGAAAATGTTCCATGGGATCAGGCACTTGACATAATTCTTAGAAACTATGGCCTGTCAAAAATAGTTGAAGACAACATTATTCGCATAGCACCGACCGCCGCGGTCGCTGCGGAAGAAGCACTAATAGCAAAAGTAAAAGATGCTGCACTAATGTCGGGAGATCTTGTAAGCAGGGTATACGCTATTAATTATGCTGATGTAGATGATATTAAGTCTGCCATTAATGATGCCAAGCTCTTGAGCAGCAGGGGTTTTATAGGCACTGATGAAAGAACCAGCTCAGTGATCATAAAGGATGTGGAATCAATGCACCCTGAATTTCAGAAAATAATTGCACTTTTGGACAAAGCGACACCCCAGGTAAGCATTGAGGCGAGAATAGTTGAAGTTACCACGAATTTCACAAGAGAACTTGGAATACAGTGGGGTGTGTTGTGGCAACCAACTCCCCAAACTGCAATCGGCGGGGTAAATGGCCTGTCCGGTGGCAGCGGATTCTTCGGTGGTTCACCATTTTCCGTGAATCTTCCCGCAGCTGTAGGCGCAGGCACTGGGGGTAATTTTGGATTTGGCTATATAAGCGCCCAAGACCTGCGGGCGCTTGATATACAGCTTTCTGCCATGGAAAGTTCCGGTAACGGAAGAATAGTATCCAATCCGCGCATTATTACAATGGACAATCAGCAAGCCAAGATCAAACAGGGTAAAAGTATACCGTACCGGACGTCTTCTCCTGACACCGGGGCGGTTACGGCATTTGTAGATGCTGACATTGAACTTGTTGTTACCCCGCATATAACTCCTGATGATACGATTGTAATGGAGGTTAAGACTAAAAAGAATGAAGCTGATTTTTCACAGGTCGGTGAAGATGGCGCGCCTTCTATCGATACAAAAGAGGCAGAGACACAGGTTCTGATCAAGAACGGTGATACGCTGGTTTTGGGCGGAGTATTCAAGACTAATAAATCAAAGTCTGTGAGTGAAGTACCGCTGCTGGGAAAGATACCCATTCTGGGATGGTTATTCAAGAAAGAAAAAGTAATCGAGGATACTACGGAACTTCTGATTTTCATCACTCCCAGGATTATAGTAACCGAGTAAGGTATAATTAAATGATTAGGAGGATTTGAATGAGAAATTATATACTATTAAGCTTGATTTTGAGCTGCTTTGTAATTATTACCGGCTGCGGCGGCAGTAATAATGACAATGTCACAGTACCTTATGACGGGTCAATAACCATTCAACCTGGTGATACAAGTTACACTTTCGGCGGCGGGAGACGTCCATTTGTAGGTACACAATATTATACAATAACAGTTAAGAATGCTAAAGGAATACCTCTTAATGATGTCGTGGTCTGGATAGATTTTGCCTGGGCTGTTCCATCTCCCGTAGGTACTATCCAGTTTTTTGACAGTGATGACAACCCCACGGACGCGCCAATGAACGCCACGACAGATGAGAACGGGGTCTATGTACTCAAGATGAAATATGATGGCGGCTGCGGCTATAGTTATTTTGCTGATCTCATGGCTCACTCAGGCTCTGTTTACGCGCCAAAGGTCAAGTTTACTGTAGAAGGTGAAGATTGTTCATAACAGGCTTATCAAGGATACATGGATAAGGAGGCTCATTAATGAAGATCAATAGAATTTTATTATTAGGAATTATTCTTTTTATTTATTCCTGCGGAGGGGACTCTCCCTATCTCTTGACAGCGCGTTCACCCGGTCAGCTGGGAGTATCAGTGGATAAACCGTTTGTAATAGGATTGCTTAATCTTCCGCCTGATGGTGATGCGACGGATGATATTGTAGTAACCGTATCAGGAGGATCAGGCTCCTATTCATTATCTGCTGGGGGATGGACACCTTTATTTACCCCTCCCCCCGCACCTACCTGGATCCCTGCACCAAGTATTACCCTTGATCCTGACATTGTTACCGCAATAACCCGCGTAAAGTTTACAGCAACCGATACTGTAAATGGGAGTGTGGGAGAAGCTGCACTAATAATCATACCACTTGCAGCCTTAACCGGGAATTTGCAAGTGCTACTTGCGGATGATACAACCCTAAACTGCGGTGACACGATAACCGTTGTTGTTCTTGGCGGTGTACCACCGTATACAATAACCGAGGGTACTGCGTTTATTTCTATAACCGGAAGTCCAGTCGGAGCAAGCGGAGGTAGCTTTGACGTAGTAGGTGACGCCTGCACCGGTGCCGGAACGAATGATACTATCGTAACAGTTACTGATAGTGAGACAGTCCCCAACACACTTGCTATTACATTCACTACACTTGACCCATAAGTCTATTAGAGATTAATTAGTTAAAAAAGGGGCGGGCGAAAAAGCCTGCCCCTTTTTTTGTTCTCTTGTGATGGGATGGGGTCAGACATGACTATTGACATTTGTCTTCTCATCTCTTAAGACTTTAAACACCTTTTCTATTTCTTTTTTCAACTCTTTCTTTTCTTTTAAGTGTCGTGTGACTATAGTGGAATCTTTTCGTATATATTCAGCAATCTCCCTGCCTTTATATCCGTATTCCTTTGCTGCAAGACTCAATATCTTCTTCCCTAATGATATATCCCTGGACTTGCTCTTTTGTCTTATTTGTTTGAGTGTAATTCCATATACTTTCTCTACTCCTCTGGATATTTCGGGTAATGTATACTCCTTCTTCCTCTTTTTATGACTGATTTCTATATCATATTTTTCCATTACGCTCTCTACAAATTCTTCTCCCCCAATGATCCTCTGGTCAATTGTGCTGTATATATCTTCTTTTTTGACTGCCAGTCCATCGCCCGTATAGGCTTTATAGAGCTTCCTTGCTTTCGTCTTGTTTTCTGAAAACATCCTTAAAATCTGATCTGTGTCAATTATGTCTTTTTTGTCTGCCTTTTTAACATAACTGTTATGACTGCTCCACTTATAATCATCCATAGTTTTAACTATTCCTGCTTTTACCGGATTGAAATGGATATATTTGATAAGTGACAGTAAATATTCGTCCTTCTCACAGAGTATGGCTTTATATCTGCCCTGAAAGAGATGGCCTATTGTCTTGTATCTTCTATTGAAATATATTGTATAACTCTGATTGATTCCCTGAAGTATTTTAGATAGGGGGGTAGCAGCAGTTTCTATTAAGAGGTGAACATGATTGCTCATTAGTACATAGGAATAAAGGTAATATTTGTATTGCTTCTTATAGTTGGTAAGTATTTCAAGATATTTTAAAAAGTCATATTTGTCTTTGAATATCTTTTGCCTCTGATTACCACGGACTATGACATGATAAAATGCCCCTTCAAATTCTATCCTTGGCTTTCGTGCCATGAGGTCAGCATATCAGGACTTAAACTAAATGTCAATAGTCATGTCTGACCCCTCTTTTTCACTTTCAATCGCTGGTATCTGTTTTATCCTTTTAAATCCGCGTTGTTTTTAGTATTATAATGCTAACATGGAAACTATATCATGAATAAATTGCGATTTCTTACATCAGGCGAATCACACGGCAAATGCCTGACAGGGATTCTTGAGGGGGTACCGTCAGGGCTTCAGATTTCCGCAAAAGACATCAATTCAGATCTCTCAAGGCGTCAGAAGGGCCACGGCAGGGGCGGACGCATGAAGATCGAATCTGACGCTGTCCAGATACTCTCAGGTGTTCGCTGGGGCAGGACCCTTGGCTCACCCATAAGCCTTCTCATTGAGAACAAAGACTGGAAGAACTGGGAAGAGGGCATGTCAGCTGATTCAAGGCATCGGGCATCGATCGAGCCTGTAACAAGGGTAAGGCCCGGCCATGCGGACCTCGCAGGCGTTCTTAAATACGACCAACAGGACGCCCGCAGTATTCTTGAGCGGTCATCAGCCAGGGAAACTGCCATGAAGGTGGCTCTCGGCGCCATTGCCAGGCGTCTGCTTGATGAATTTGGTATCAAGGTAATGAGTATTGTGACGGAGATAGGAAATATAAAATATCAGAACTCAGAACACAGAGCCCAGATCACAGATATAAAAGCAATAACATCCATGTTTAAGAAGGCTGAGAGGTCTGCTGTACGGTGCCCGGATAAGCAGGCTGAAAAAAAGATGATCAGGCTGATCGATAAGGCAAAAAAAGAGGGTAATTCACTGGGAGGCGTATTTGAGGTATTTGCCACTGGCCTTCCCGCGGGTCTGGGAAGCCACACGCAGTGGGACAGGCGACTGGACAGCCTCATTTCTCAGGCTGTAATGGGCATACAGGCCATTAAAGGCGTTGAGATAGGCTCTGGCTTCGAAATGGCGCGAAAACCCGGCTCAGAGGTTATGGACGAGGTTTACTACAGAACCCCCTCCAAACAACCGGCGGGCAAGCAGAACCCAGAACACAGAACCCAGACTGCGGGGGGGTTTTACAGGAAAACAAATCATGCTGGCGGGATTGAAGGTGGAATGACAAATGGCATGCCTGTTGTTGTCAGGGTGGCCATGAAGCCCATTCCCACACAGGCCAGGCCGCTGAGGTCTGTAGATATAATGACCAAAAGGGCGGTAAAGGCGGCATATGAACGTTCTGATATATGTGCTGTGCCTGCCGCCGGTGTGATCGGTGAGGCTATGGTTGCCCTGGTTATCGCAGATGCTTTTCTTGAGAAGTTCGGCGGTGACAGCATAAAAGAAGTAAAGAGGAACTATAACGGATATCTGAAACAGATCAGAGACTTCTGAAGATAGTCATTCAGTCATTTAGTCATTTCCATTGTTGTAGCTGTTTCTGCATTGTAAGGAGGGTAAGTTTGTCATTTAGTAATTTAGTCATTGAGATTGTCAATGAAGTTGTAATAACTTAATTACTGAATGACTTAATAACTTAAGCTTTTCGCATGAAAATCGTTCTGACAGGATTTATGGGCTCAGGCAAAACAGCTGTGGGCAGGGAACTGGGCCGGATACTTGGATACCCGTTTGTAGACACGGATGACCTGATTGAGGAGCGTGAGGGTAAACCTATCTCCCTGATTTTCAAGGAAAAAGGAGAGGATTACTTCAGGCGGATCGAGTGTGAAACCGTAAAGGAGATCTCGTTAAAGAAAAACATTGTTGTTGCAACCGGAGGCGGGGTAATAAAGAACAAAAATAATGTTGAGAACCTCAGCTCAGGGGGGATAATTATCTGGTTGAAGGCAGAGCCGGGCATTATTCTCAAGAGAATTGCCACTGAAGGGGGGAAGAGGCCGCTCCTGGATGTGGAAGAGCCGCTTGAGGAAATCAAGAAACTGCTTGCGGAAAGGGAAGGATCTTATAAACAGGCTGATGTTGTTATTGATACTAACTATATAACTCCCGGTGAAACCGCCCGGGAAATTATGGAAAAACTGAGTCTTGATATGCAGGAGGTTAATGTCGATCTGAAGGACAGGAGCTATAAGATATTGATCGGCAGAAGGCTTATACGGAATATCGGTTTAAGGCTGAAAGAGTTCAGGCCGTCGCGCGTCGCGATAGTCAGCAATAAAACGGTTTTCCCGCTTTACAGGGATATCATACTGGGGTCAATGGACGAAAGCGGCATTGTGCCGGAAATCTTTCTTATCCCTGATGGAGAGGAATATAAAGACTCATTGTGGGCTTCTCACCTGCACGGTGAACTTCTGAAGGCCCGGTTTGACAGGGACTCTCTTCTAATTGCGTTTGGCGGAGGAGTTGTAGGTGATATAACCGGTTTTGTGGCTTCAACGTACATGAGAGGGATCAAATATGTTCAGGTTCCCACGACGCTTCTCGCCCAGGTGGACAGTTCCGTGGGAGGAAAAACAGGTGTTAACCACCCTCTGGGCAAGAACATGATAGGAACATTCTATCAACCGGTGTTTGTGGCAATAGATATTGATACATTAAACACTCTTCCGGCCAGGGAATTCGGCGCCGGTATGGCTGAAATTATAAAATACGGAATAATTTCCGACAGCAATTTGTTCGATTCCCTGGAGAAGGACAAAAAGGACATATTGTCAGGCGGAAAAGGCCTTTTAAAGGCTATCAGACGGTCATGCGAGATCAAGGCCGGGATTGTATCAGAGGATGAAAGAGAGGCTGGCCTCAGGGCTGTCCTGAATTTCGGGCATACTATCGGTCACGCGATAGAGACCGCGACTGATTACAGGAGGTTCCTGCATGGGGAGGCAATCGCTATCGGCATGTGTACCGCTGCAGAACTTGCAGTAAAGCAGGGGATGCTTGATAAAGAGGCAGTATCCCGCATAAGGGGCCTTATCGGATCATATGAACTTCCGGTCAAGATCCCCGGGGATATTCCTGCTGAAGCCATGATTGACGCTATGGAAATAGATAAGAAGGTAAAGTCAGGAAGGCTGAGGTTTATTCTCCCTGAATCGATCGGCAGTGTCCGGATAGTGGAGGATATTGACAGAGGGATCATAAGAGAAGTACTGGAAGAAAGTAAATCTAATTAAAGTGGGTGCCACCCTCTAATAAGTAATTGAGTTATTAAGTTATTAGGTCAATAAATACATAATGATTTAATAACTTTTATTATGTTCGGACATATGCACAAGACAGCATCACTAATTTATAATGCGACCTTCCTCTACACAGAACAGGGAGTTTGATGATGAATGTCCGTGCGACTCCTTTGAAAGAAAACCTCGAGGAATTAACTGAAAACGTCATAGCTTCATTGATCAAACAGAATCTAATCAATTGTCGATTGCGGAGATAAAGAAGCAGTCTCCCTGTTCTTAGACCAGATAGACAAACCGGGAAGCTGGTTGGTCTGATGCACAAGACAGCATCACAAACTTATAATGCGATGAAATATCAAATCTGCTCCAACACTATATCCAGTTTTTGCTTCATAAAGAAATATTCTAAGGTGAGATAAACGCTGCGTTATGGTATCGCTATAAATTTGTTCAACCGTCCTGCACATCATAGTGCGGGGTCAACTCATAATCCCTAATTCTCAACTCTAAATTCATAATTGATAATTGTTAATTTTAAATTTTGAATTGTTTTTATAGCTCTCTTCTGCCTTCAAGCGCTTTTGAAAGGGTCACTTCATCCGCGAATTCAATGTCCCCTCCGATGGGAAGTCCGTAAGCGATCCGGGACACCTTTACTCCTAAAGGCTTCAACTGCCGGGATATATACTGGGCAGTAGTTTCACCTTTGGTGTTGGGGTTTGTGGCAAGAATGACTTCGTTAATGCCTCCCTTACTGACGCGGTCGACCAGCTCTTTGATCTTCAGCTTTTCCGGAGTAATCCCGTCTATGGGAGACAGAACGCCGAGCAGTACATGATAAAGCCCGTTAAATACTTTAGTATTTTCAATAACAATTAAATTGCTGGGTTCTTCTACAACACATATCCTGCTCCGGTCTCTTGATGTGTTCCCGCACACAGAACACAATTCATCTTCTGTTATGTTGAAACACTGACGGCAGAAACCCGCTTTTTCTTTCAATTCTATAATGGCGTTTGCCATTGATACAGCGTCTTTCTCCGGCATGCCCATAATAAAGAATGATAATCGCTGAGCGGTTTTGCGGCCTATCCCCGGAAGTCTCATAAGTTCATTTATGAGTCTTTCTACTATGCCGAGGCTCATTAGCCGAGTATGTTCCCGAGGCCCGGAATGTTAAGCCCTCCGGTAACCTTTCCGATCTCTTCATTTACCATCTGCTGTGCCCTCCGGAGCGCTTCGTTTGACGCGGCTGTTACAAGGTCCTCCTAACATTGTTATACTAAATTTATGGCATCCACAAACACAGTCATTCAGCCAATTTAATTAAGTTAACACTACATCACAATGATTAAATAGCTAATTACAAGGCATGGTGAGAATATAAGCAGTAGGTCTGTACTTCCTCTGTTGTCACTATATACATTCGATAACTCTATATACAGTGGCTGAATTGCTTTATTTGCTCTTATTTGAATACAAGTATGTTCTTTACTTTTTGTATTGTACTTAATGTATATTATATTTATGGATCATTTATATCTTCAATATTCAACCCTCATGTATTTCCCTTCATATATGGTATGAT
>VAPA010467350.1_pt1 | contig 17936 bp, 17 predicted proteins | sample 3395041 | NCBI WGS metagenome assembly VAPA01 (sample SAMN08290432, study PRJNA428436) | hydrothermal vent metagenome | isolation source: Deep-sea hydrothermal vent chimney | place: Indian Ocean: Southwest Indian Ridge | depth 1973 m m
ACTCTCTGAACGGGTTTGGAATAATTGTCAAAAGCACTTTTAATGTAAAAAGAGGTGATATTGTAACTCTGGATATTAAATCTCCTGCGATATCGGCAAAGGGAGAAGTTGTGTGGACCGGAAGACATGGAACAGGAATAAGAATTGGAATCAAAAGAATCGGGCCGTTGACAGGGTCAATCAGGGATTTCAGATTTGCAGATACTTTTATCGGGCTTCAGAGAGCTAATAAAACGGGTCTGTTTAAAACGGGTGTGGATAATGTTGTTAAAAGTGTATATTTCAATTATGGAGACATGATATTTTCCACGTCAAATCAGGAAGAGGACAGGCTCGGGGAAATGCTTGTAAGGCAGGGGAAAATAACATGGGAGCAGTACAACTCTGCAGTTGCTGAAATGGAGAGAACCGGTCAGCGGTTTGGTAAGTCTCTTATAAATATAGGTTATATATCGCCACAGGAACTCTGGAGATCGGTCAGGCAGCAGGTAGAGGAGATAATACTCAATCTTTTTACGCTGCAGGACGGATGGTTTTCTTTTCAGGAGGTTCCTTTGCCCACCGAGGAAGTAGTAACATTAAAATTGTCCGCTGGAAACCTTATATACAACGGGGTTAAAAGAATAAATGATATTAAGCGAATCCTGGGGGATCTGCCATCATGGGATAAAGTGATCTGCCTTTCTCCTGATCCCATCAACCTTTTTCAGGATATTGAACTGGACGAACATGGGAAAAGAATTTTTTCACATATAGATAATATGACGTCGCTCAAAGAGGTTGTTTCCTCTGTGGAAATTGACAAGCTCGAAGCATACAAAACCATTCACGCTTTACTAAGTGTAAGGATGGTCATAGCAGAAGACAAAGGATCTTTGTCTGACGTTCCTGATGTAGAAAAAGAGGATATCTTGAGAAACGATTTGGATCCGAAAATCAAAGAGATGATCGAGGACGTTTATTATCGACATAAAAGCCTTGGATATTACGGTGTTCTGGATATTGACAGATACGCTTCGGAAAAGGAGATCAAGCAGGCATACTTCAGTGCGGCCAAGAGATATCATCCTGATATTCACTTCAGGTTTATTGGAGCTGATTCCATGAAGGATAAGTTGACCGAGATTTTTACATATGTAGATAATGCATATAAAACTCTGTCAGATCCTAATAAGCGAAAAGAATATGATAAATCATTAATTGCCGGACATGTTTCACCCAGGCCGAAACATGGGGCTGCCGGTGAAAAATTCGCAGAGGGAAAGAGCCTGCTGAAATTAAACAAATACAGCAGTGCGGAACAGTTATTTGCGCAGGCAGTATATTTGAACGGATCTGTAGCTGAATATCACTATTATTATGGAATATCCCTTTTTAAGCAGGGAAAGTTGAAAGATGGAGCAAACGTGATGGATAAAGCGATAAAATTGGATCCGTATAATGAAAGATATATGACTGATCTGGGTATGGCGTACCTTGACTTAGGCCTTAAGGGCAGGGCGAAATCTTTATTTCACAAAGTACTTGTGATTAATCCTGAAAACAGCCAGGCCTTGAGCGGGCTGGAAAAATAATTAATTAACCCCATCTTTTGAAAAGCCTGTGGCTCATGCCTGAACTGTCCAGCATCTTTCCTACAACAAAATCCACGATGTCATCAATGTTCTTTGGTTTTTGGTAAAAGGCCGGCATAGGCGGCACTATATGTACCCCTAGTCTGGCAAGTTTGAGCATGTTTTCAAGATGAATGGCGCTTAACGGCATCTCACGCGGGGCAAGTATAAGCTTTCTTCCCTCTTTTAACATAACATCAGCAGACCTTTCGATCAGATTATCGGCGTAACCATTGGCAATGCCTGAGAGTGTTTTCATCGAACAGGGGACTATAAACATGCCATCAGTTAAAAATGATCCGCTTGAGAGAGGCGCAAAAAGGTTATCCTCATTAAAGTATTTGATTTTTTTTGAGGAAAAGTATTTCTGGATCTTTTTTTCTATGGCTGATTCTGTTTTGGCTGTCCAGTTAACGCCTGTTTCAGTCTTGATAACAAGAAATGCTGTGTCAGAGACGCACAGATAAACCCTGTGCCCGGACTTAAGCAGTTCTTTTACAAGTTTTAGTCCATAGACTGAGCCGCTCGCGCCTGTGATGGCGACAATAAAAGATTTCATTTGATTATTTTAACATATAAAGGGGGCACACTAATGTTAATTAATAAAGTAGCACGAATATTGGAATGTTGCTCAATCTGAAGCAGGCAGGTTTTTAGTGATCTTCAAGTTCTTTCAGGGTCTCCAGAATAAACGTGTGCCGATTATTCCTGCTTACCTGTTTTATATGGCAGCTCTGGCAGTTAGTCCGCGCGCCCTCTTTAAGATGACAGGAAATACAGTTCTCCTCTTTTGGAAGGGACATTTCAAAGTCATAACTGACATGTATCATGTTAGCGTGACAATCAGTGCATAGGATCTCATTATCAATGACATGGGAAACGTGATTGACCCTCAGATATTCTGTATTTTTCACTAATGTATCCGCAGGATGACAGTGTATGCATGATTTTAATCTCGCGGGATTTCTGCGCGTAGCAAAAATTGTGATATTAGAAGTGGATTCCTTTAAAAAGGATTTAAGATAATTCAGTCCGTCTATATGTGCCTTGAACTCACCAATTATTCCCGGTTCAGAATGGCAGGTTATGCAGCTAACCTGATTATGGGTGGATTTGCTCCAGACTGAGTAACGGGTTTTCATCTGGTGACAGCTGCCGCAAAAGTTGTTAGTCCCAACGTAGTACGTACTTCCGGCACTGGCTATCACAAGGACAGCGAGAACAGCAAGGATAATCATTAATGTTTTTCTCCTCCTGGATCTTTTTACTTTGCCGTCACCCATCGTCTCCCAAGTTCCCTTTCAACGTCTTTATAGATTATAGAGGTCTCATGATACATGAGACCTCTATAAGTCTGTTTTTACCTTTTAATGGTTCGCCTTTGTTTTTTGATATCATTAAGAATTTTGGCCATGTCTGCCGGTTTATCGTCTTTATGGTAATGACAGAGATTACAGGAATTAGGTTGTTTTTCCCCTAACTCAACTGATTTTGACGGCCTGAGCACTTTGAACGAATGGCTCCTGATGTCACCGGGAGTAGCACTTTTCGCAGTGGACGGCATATGACAACCGATACAATTGTTAGTGCTATGGAGACCGTGAACGCCTACTTTCTCAATATCTATATGGCAGTTCTTGCAAAGCAGAGAACCAGGGAGTTTAGTCTGGAATTTATTGGCAGTCCCCTGACGGTGTGTGTAATGGCAATCCCAGCACATAACGCCTGTTGTCGCGTGTTCGCTTTTCTGCCAGTCAAGGTATTGCTGATGGTGCTTTTTGGAGAATTCGTCGTCAGGCAGCAAGCCCGGTTTAGGGTCATATACAAAATTCAACTGCCCGCCCGGCCTGTAATCCCAGGGATAGCCGGTTTTCTGGACACCGAATAATTTCTTGGCGCTTGAGCCCCTGGTATGACACTGGCCGCAGACCATTGCCGCGCGATTAGGGTCATATATTTTGGCAGGGTTAACAATAGTCCCGGCAAGGTCATCGCCTTCGGCAATTATGTGGTTACTTCCGGGCCCGTGGCATGCCTCACATGAAACGCCTTTGTCAGCCCACTTTGTTCCTGTGAACTTATCAGATGCCGCGTCATACTGGAACTCAGAGCCGGTATTGTGGCATCCTGTGCACTTGAACTGATATGTTCTTTGTTTATCACTCCAGTATTTTCCACTTCCTGCTTTATATTTCTTCAGTCCGTGATAATCGACCCATTCCTGGGTCTTAACATTCCACTGAACGGGAAGAATATGCAGGGAACCATTTTCAAATTCAGTTACAAACCGTTGTTTCCATACAGCGCCTATGAGATATTTTGCCTTATAGGTATGTTCTTTATTATCAGGGCCCATGGTTGTTATAAAGAACTCGTTACCCTTTTGCGACATTTTTGTGGTGTAATCACCGGCTGTGAGGGTATTATTATTTTCAAAATCAGCCACTACTTCAGAAGGGACGGCGTCCTTGAACTTATAAGGGTGGATCGTGGTTTTCCATCCAGCATAGAGTCTTTCATGACACTCCTTGCATTTGTCCGCCCCGACATAGGTAGCGGGTTTGCTAAGATCAACTTTCTTCTTCTGGACACAGCCATTAACGGCCAGCATTAACATTAAGAAGACCATTAACATAACAAACGTGTGGTTGGCATCTCTTGTCTTATTTTGCATTTTCCCCTCCCCCTTTATTTTCAGGAGTATATTGAATTTATAGATTATCGGTTATTTATGCCTCTTTTATAATATTTCATTAATCAAGGTCTATTTAATATATATCATCAAAAAATGTATGATGCAAGAATTTTTCAGGTCTTATGGGTTGTTGGCCGTTTAAATCCGGGCAGAAATCTTCCTGTACGGGACAAATATGCACTGTATTCGGTCCCATGGACACGCTCAAGATAAGCCTCCTCATCAAAGGCCTTTATCCGGACGCTGACGTAATTTATAATAAGGATGACAAGGGACAAGGGAGTAGGCAGGAGAAATGCCATGCCGAGAATTATAATAACCTGAAAAGAATAGATCGGATGCCTGATGAATTTATAGGGTCCTGTTTTAATCAGCTCTGTCTTTTCTTTCCTGTTGATCCCCATTCTCCATGAACTGCCGATAGCGGAGTAACACCACAATGTGCCTGCGTAACCTGAGAGCGCAAGCAGGATACCCGTAAATAGTACAAACAGGCCGGTAAAATGATCAGAAAAGTAAAATAACGGCGAGTTACTGAATTTCCCGATGATCAGAGGTTGTCCGATCCAGCCCGCTATGATAAATAGCCAGGCAAGCCAGAGCAGTCTCTCTTTCAGGCTTCCGGGCCTGAGATTCGGTGTTTTTCCGGTATGGCGGCGGATACGGGAGGCAAGAATTAAAACTCCGCCCCAGTATATCAACGCAGTCACGAAAACAAAAATCTGTCTAAAAAATAATTGGCCTGTCATTTTTTCATTTTTCTTTTTGCCGTAACCATCCTCTGTAATTCGATTGTCCAGTATTTTTTAATATGATACCAGAGCTCTCCGGCGAGAGGTATATTATATTCCCTATCCACAATATCGTCATTTAATAACTGCTCATTGTCAGGCCTGTATGCGTTGATCCACTTTCTGGTATCCGGCTTATCAGCCAAGTGCCTGACATCAGGAAGGAAAAAATGACTGCCACCTGAAAGTTTAATGGTGCGCGTCTTTGCTGAACCAGTGGACCTGTATAGGTTAGGTGCGTCAATTAATCCTAGATAATCAGCTCCGGCACTGTCCCATTTCAAATAAAATCCGGAAAATTCTTCCACAGTGTCCGGTATCTTCCTGAGCCTGAAGACCACGTCCCACTGGTTCAGAAGAATTCTGGTCGTTCCCCCTGCCGCTATCGAAGAGGCATAACCCAGCTTAAGCCCGGCAACCGGGCGTTCTTTATTTGTAAGCGGATCCATGATCATGTATCTGTTTTCTGTTTTTTCAGTTAATGGATTCCATACCATCAGGGATTTGTCATCAGAGCCGGCCAGATAGTAGAGGATCTTAACCACCATCATACCGCCCTGGCTGTGTCCGATTATTATCGGCATCATGCCCTCTCTTTCGTAATACCAGCCAAGTATTCCCGTAAGCTCTTTTATGTCTTTCAGGCAGCTGTATGAATATGTCCCGTCAGCCGGATTACGCAGCCGGGACTCGGGATATCCCATGGACTTGAGAAAATTTGCAAGAGAGACCATTACAATGTAAACCTTTGATGTCCCGCCGTGTATGTTGATTATCCTTGGCGCGGGAGTATTAGACAATACTTCCCGGACATCTTGTTCTGTAATATTTTCAGGGTCAAGAGAGAGTATTTTGTCTTCAAGTTCTCTGCCCAGGTTTACGCTGTTCAGGATTTCTCCTGCTTTTACAGGGTGGTTATAGCTGTCCTGATTATGTCTGTAGTTATACTGTTCCTGAATCGTATAACCGCATCCTGAAAGCAGGATCAATAAAAAAACAACCAATGTCTGATACATATTTTTCATATTGAGAATTACACTATAAAGCCTTTTAGAATAAAACTCTCAACCAAGACTGGCGACACAGTCTGAAAAATTCGCTATGATCCTGTCCGCTTCTTCCCTGGAGAAAGCGGCTGTGCGATAGCTGACGCCTACGTTCAAAGCGTCTCCGACAGTAGTAAAAGAAAAGACAACAGGGACAGTCGGGCCTGTTGATACGGTTCTGAAATAATCTATGGATTTGTTATCGGCTGTCTGTTTCCATATATTGTTAAAATTCATATTCGTTATTCCCCCCCAGAGAGGATAGTACTTTGAATAGAATTTCTTAAGTCTTTTTTTAAAAAAAAGGGAAATCAGAAACAGTGCCGTTCTCATTTCCGGTATTGTCCTGAGATAGAGTTTATACTTCTTTATTTGTTCGGTCTGGGCATGAATGTCTTTGGCCAGCTGCTCAAGCGAAATTCCTTCAGGTAAAGTATGTGAGACGCTAAAAGAACCTAAAAAAAGACCGAAAGCGTCAGGATCATCTGCCGTCAGGTCTCTGCGCGCGTTAACAATGGAAGCGGCGGAGATCTTCTTTCGTCTCGCCGCTTCAAATCTTCCGGATGCAAATGGGCTCAGAGAGCTAAGCAGAAAAGCAAGGAACATATCATTCAGGGTCACACCCCACTTTTTGGCCGTGTTCAGTAATAAATGAAACTGCTGAGGCCTGATACTGAAAAAGGAAAACGCGTTATCATGATCGTTTATATCGCGATATTTCGGTCTTAATGAACTCCGCAGTTTGGCTATATGTTCGGGAAGGGTTACTGCCCACACAAACAGATCTTTCAGACTGCATAAAAATAAAGATCTGCTGCCCTGCGAATAAGGATCAAGCTGTGGGTGAGTCAATGATCTTTTATCATCATCGATATAAGCGGACACGATATTCTTTATTATGATGATTACAGAATCCGCGTCGGCTGCAGGGTGGAAATATGTCAGGCCCAGGAAAAAGGATGAGTCTTCCGCAACCGTGAAGAATCTGAAAGGATTCAATGTATCGCCGGTAAACGGCAGATTGATCTGCCTCTGAATTTCGCGGTTCAGGGCGGCAGTAGGATCACTCCCGGGGTCAACGCCGCTGACTTTGACTGAATCTGAGTCATTATGATAATTAAATCTCTTTTTTTTATGATCTATGGACAACTCTCCCAAACCATATCTATTAAGGAGATCTTTAATAATGACTTCAAGTTTTGCAATATCCATGGTGACGGGGATTTTAACCACATGGACAGCATTATACGGATGAATACTATTCCAGAGCAGCATTGTCCTTTGAAATATATTGAATTTGCCCTTCATGCCAGCAGGTTTTTTTTACCTTTATATGTTTTCCAGCGGTTGTGTATCCATAGGTATTGTTCGGGGTATTTTAGAATGATGGACTCCATTTTTTTATTCATTTCTTCGGTTATTCGTATTATTTCAGCTTTTTCGCTTGTATATTCTCCGGGCCGGATCGGGTCGCATACAAATCCTTCATATTGGGTGTCAGATTTCCTGCAGCATGCAGCAACGACGATGGGCCTGTTGTATGTTACTGCAAGGATGGCAGGAACGGGTGTAGTTGTGGCCTTGCGGCCGAAGAAGTCGACGGAAACGCCTTTCATTGTACTCTGGTCCGGTAACAAACCAATAGATTTTCCCTGCCTCAGGGTTTTCTGAAGCACAAAAAGAGCGTTCTTTTTGGGAATGATAAGCTGGCCGCTGGCAGCCCGGTTGGAATAGATCAGTTTTTCCAGGTACACATTATCGAGCGGCCGGACAACTATGGCAAGGGGAATTCCGACTGTGGCACTTACATTCGGCAATACTTCCCAGTTACCTATATGCGGTGTTACAAATATACATCCGCCGGATTCGTCATGTATCTTTTTCGCCTTAAGGAAGAGCTGTTCAATGTTTTGAGTCTTTGGCCTGATCTTATCCATAGTATCCGGCCCTGTAAACAGGTTGCCAAGCTTAATTGTTTCCAGAAATGTCAGAAACAGAGATTTGCAGCTTTGGCGGGCAATTGATCTGATCTCTTTTTCGGTTTTGTTTCCTTTAAATGCATGGCGAAGGTTATCAAGAGCAATATTTCTGCGCTTTGGTACTAAAAAATAAAAAAGAGTACCGAGGAATCCGCTTATTATATGTACTGCCTTCAAAGGAACCGCGCGGGAGAAAAGAATTATCAGGTATACCGCAGTATATTCCAGAATTTGGATTGGCTTGCTTTTTTTTTTCGACTTCTTTTTGGTCTTTTTCATTTTTACATAACTTCAATAGCTGCAGAGGACGACTGTCCCCCTATTCCATAACTGACAGACAGGAATAAGTTTTTGTCACTTTTTTGGGGAGACCTGAAGATGGCGAGATCCATAAATTCTTTTTCGGTCTCTTCAAAGTTTAAAGTGGCCGGCACGGTCCTGTTCATGACGTTTTTAATACTGAGAATTATCTCTGCTATGTCACTGGCCGCGCCCATATGGCCAGTATAAGGCTTCATGCCGCATATCGGTACTTCTGCTTTATTGTCTCCGAGAGAGTGCATTATGGAATTAAGCTCGGACGCGTCACCTTTTCTGGTGGCACTTCCATGAGGAGTGATAAAGGACAGATCAGCCATGTTACAGCCGGCGTTTTTCACAGCAAGTTCAATGCAGCGTTTACTGACCTGGGAGGGAACGCTGAAATCCCGGTCAGAGGATAACTCAATACAGTTACCAAGACCTTTTACCCTTGCCAGTATTTCGGTACCACGCCTTTCGGCCATTTCGGCTGCTTCAAGAAAGATAGCCGCACCGCCTTCACCAGGGATAAAGCCGTCTCTGTTTTTGTCAAAAGGTTTGAAAGACTGCACTCCATTTCTGCATTTGGACAGTATCCCCAGTCCTTCAAGTTCGTATAGGGCGATGTCATTTACCCAGCTGCCGCAGCCGACTGCCAATGCAACGTCAGCTTCACGGCGCATAATACTCCTGCAGGCCAGTTCAAGCGCCTGGCCGCCATAAGGCGACAGACTGGCTAAACTCGTGTTTGGGCCCATGAACTCAAGAAAAGCAGACAGGAAACTGAACAGGTTGTTGTGGATGGACTCGAGAAGAAAGAACGGATTAACTTTGTTTACGGTCGATGTGTTTAATTTTTCATAGTCCATGTTCTGCCATTTTCCGCCTGTCCCGTCTTTTACAGCCGGATACATAAAGTCATATCCCAGCCTGGTGAAATCTCCTGAAGCTATATACAATGCCCTGCGGCCCGGAGGGACATCAGAAATGCCGGGAACAACTTTTTCAACTGCCTCCCGTGCGGCCAGGAATCCAAGAACAGAACCCCGGTTTAAAAATTTACTCTGACTGACGAGCTTCGGGGGGATATCATCGGGTATTGCGACATGAGGTACTTTGCCTGCGTACTGGAAAAAATCCGGAACGTCATCTGCTGAATAATGATCAATGCCCGTATTCATTGCATTCTGGTTTTCCCAGTTTTCCTTAACGCTTCGTCCCAGCGGAGTCACTAGCCCGATCCCTGAAATGACAACTTCTCTTTCCCGCATGTCAGGTTAACTCCCTGGTCAGAACTTTAAAGAATCTTTTCTGCTCTTCCACATCCTCAATTTCTGTAAGCGGTATGATCGCACATTCAAATTCCACTGTTATTTTCTTTTTCCCTTTTACTTTTCCGATGCCACGATAGGCCTTTGTGCCTGTATCTGCCTCAGGCAGGGGCTCAACCTCAAGCTCAACCTGGTCTCCGGTCAAAGCAAACCCGTAGAAACTGCATTTTCTTATCTTTTTAAGCAATATCCAGTTCTTTAGATCGGAAGACGCGGCCTCAAGCCATCCGGCCAGTTGAGCCAAAGCCTCTAACAGCAGGACCCCGGGCATAATAGGGTGCCCCGGAAAATGAAATTCCAGAAAATCTTCACTCATGGTAATGTTCTTTATGCCTTTTATACCGGTTCCGGCTTTCCATTCCGTTATATGATCGATCAATAAATAACGCATAATTATCAAAACTCCTTGTAAATAGTAATGCGTGATGAGTAATGAACGTCTTTACTGATTACGCGTTACATATAACACATTACTGTATTTAGTGTTCCTTACAGGGACACAATGTAAGGACTAAACTGATATTTAATCTATAATGCATTTAAATTCCCTACCATTATCACTGATGCAACCGCATAATCGGAAGAATGTGAAATTGAAACAGTTAACTGGTTTATCTTCTTTTTTCTGCCGGTCTTTGCAGCCCAGCCGCTGAGAGAAAGCACAGGTTTACCCGAAGCACCCGGCAGTATCTCTATTTCCTGAAAGATATGACCAATACCTGAGCCGGGTATTCCTGTACCGAGTGCTTTGGCGCCTGCCTCCTTGGCGGCAAACCGGCCTGCAAAGTGAATATATGGGTCTTTTTTTGACAGGCAGTACTCTCTTTCCTTTTCTGTAAAGATATCTGAAGCGAAATTTTTATTGCTAAGGAATACTTTTTTGAACCTGGGAACCTCTACTATGTCAACACCCTGATGTATCTGAATCATGAGACGCTGAGACCTCCGTCAACACAAATAGCCTGCCCAGTAATGTAATCCGATCTGTCAGAGGCAAGGAATGCAGCGAGATTCGCTATATCGACCGGCTCTCCGAATCTTCCGGCTGGTATCATGCCGAGTATTTGTTCTCCAGCGCGTTTTCTGACTCGTTTGCTCATCTCTGTCACGATCATACCGGGCAAGATTGAATTTACCTGTATGCCTTTGCCTGCCAGCTCAACGGCACAAGCTCTTGTAAATGATACCAGGCCGCCTTTTGCAGAAGCATAGTTTGTCTGTCCGCGCCCGCCTTTTACGGCGCCTGTTGAAGCTATGTTTATAATTTTCCCCGAATGGTTAATTACCATTAATTCAGCTGCTGATCTTGTACAGAGGAAAGCCCCTCTCAGATTGACATCATGCACCTTGTCCCAATCTGAAAGCTCCATTGCCAGAAGCAGGTTGTCTTTAATTATTCCCGCGTTGTTAACGAGGATATCAAGCCTGTCGTATTTCTTTCTAATATGATCAAAAAGCGAGTAGACCTCTTCCGGCATTGATATATCGGCCCTGAATAATTCTGCCTCTGATCCTGACGCTTCTATTTCCCTCAGGAGTTCTTCTGATTTTTCCTTTGCTTTGTTATAGTTGATAATTACTTTTGCCCCGGCCCCTGACAGCAGTAAACTGATTTCTCTTCCTATTCCCCTTGAACCTCCTGTCACAAGGGCGATTTTCCCTGATAAATCGATGTTCATCTGTTTACCTCACTATACTTTTTAACTATAATTGACGCATTCTGTCCGCCAAATCCAAACGAGTTAGACAGTGCGGCCCTTACAGTCCTTTTCCTGCTGACATTGGGAACGTAATCCAGGTCGCATTTAGGATCCGGATTTGTCAGGTTTATTGTCGGATGAACTTTATTATTATAAACGCTAAGTACCGTATAGACAAATTCAGGTCCTCCGGATGCTGCAAGCAAATGTCCAATCATTGATTTACTTGAGCTTATTGAAATATTTCGTGAATGACCGTTAAACACGTTTTTTATTGCAGTCGTTTCCGCTATATCGTTAAGCTTAGTTCCTGTTCCGTGAGCATTAATATAATCTATTCCGTCATTATTGAGAGCTGCGTCATTCAGGGCTTTCCTCATCGAGGACTCCGCGCCCCGGCCCCGTGGATCCGGCGCTGTTACCTGATATGCGTCCATAGTTGTCCCGTAACCCGCAACTTCCGCAAGTATTACGGCCCCTCTCTTAACTGCCCGGGATTTTTCTTCCAGGACGACCATACCTGCTCCTTCGCCCATCACAAGTCCTGACCGTTTTCTGTCAAAGGGGCGGCATACTTTTTCCGGATCTTCAGTAGAGACAGCAGCGGCTTTAAGCAGGACAAAAAAGACAAGACCTATCGGGTTTATCATTGAATCAGCTCCGCCTGAGACGATCATATCAGCATCACCCCTCTGTATCGAACGATAGGCCAATCCGAGTGCCTGAGTGGCTGATGCACATGCGGTTGTAACCGTACTGTTGATCCCGTGCAATCCGAACCTGTCCGCAATAACAGAAGACGCCCTGTTTGAGTTGTTTCGTATAATGGATTCCATGTGCACCTGATCCCGCTCCCTTTCAAATCTTGCGAAATCGAAATGCCCGTCCCGGTTTACCCAGTTTTGTATATCTTCAGGCCTGTTTATTCCCAGACCCGCTGCAAGCATAACACCGCAGCGGTCACTATCTGCCTGTCTGTTTGACGCACCGGCATGAACGAGTGCGGACCTCGCTGCCCATAACGCAAAGAGAGTGCGTCTCTCACCATGCCGGATGGCTTCATCATGAAAATCTTCCTTTATCCTGTTCCAGTCAGTTTCTTTTACCTCTCCAACTGCCTGTACGGGTGATTTGTCAGCGTATGGCAGCTTAATCCTTTTTATTCCTGATTCGCCGGAGAGTACTTTTTGCCAGTTTTTCTTGACATCAAGGCCGAGAGGTGTTACCAGTCCAAGGCCTGTGACAACAACCCGTCTCTTTTCGTTCATTAACGTTGTCAATAAGTTCCTTTCAGATTTTAAGTCCGCTGTAGTAGCGGAAGCGCTTCTTAAGTTCTTCAGAATCGGCCATTTGAAAATGGCTGAATATAATACGGTTAATAGAGGCTATGAGTTTTCCGTCAGCATAGACCTGGGCCTTTCCAAGGGAATCCCTCTTTGATGTTGAGATGATCTCGGCATGAATATCAGCCTTGAACCCCGGCCTTAAATTGGATGTGACATTTACGTCCTCAATAAGAGACATAATGGATGAAAGCCTGAAATCATGAGAATAGATGATCAGCCATCCCAACAGCTGTGCCATGGACTCAATGAGAATGACACCGGGGATAAGGGCAATCTTGCTGAAATGACCCCGTAGAAATTCTTCTGAAAGAGAAAAGGTCTTAACCCCTTCAATTGATTTACCTTTTTCGATCCTGGTTATTTTATCGTAAAACAAAAATCGCATATATATTCTCCGTGAAATACATTAAAGAGCTGATTCTATTACCAGTGACCCGCATTGTCCTTCGTAACTGTGGGAATTGATCATTATTCTCTTCGGGTGTACTTTAAACGGATTACTTCCGGCCAGATGAAATTTTGTGTTCTTTTCCACGGGCACTGAGTTAAAGGCTGCAGGAATAATACCATTTTTTAACACGTAAATTCCCAGTATCGTATCAACGGCTGAAGCGCCTGAAAGTAAATGCCCCAGGGAGCTTTTAGAGGAATAAACAGTAAGATTTTCAATGTTTTCCGCAAAAACCCGGTGAATGGCATCTGTCTCGTTTCTGTCTCCTGTGAGAGTTCCGTCACCATGGGCAATGATAACGTCGATGTCTGCAGGTTCAAGGCCTGAACTGGCAAGAGCTGTGGACATTGAATGAGCCATGGTCGTGGAAGCAGGGCTGAACGACCCTCTCTCCAAACCGAAAGAACGACCGTAACCGCAGATCATGGCAGTGTATGGAATGCCGCGTTTGTCAGCGGTAGAACGCAGTTCAAGTGTCAGAATCCCGCATCCCTCACCCAGCACTGTGCCTTTTCTGCGGGAGCTGAAAGGGCGGCAGGCCTGCTCTTCAGGATCTTCTGAAGTGTTAAGAATACCGTGTAAATGTGCCCGCGCCATGCTTAGTGGAGAAACTTTTCCGCTGACGCCCCCGGCAAGAGCAATTGCTGCTTTATTATTTAAAACCGAGTTGTATGCTTCGATGACAGCCTGCATTCCTGAGTCTGAATGCGGTGAAAATACGGTGTTTTCTCCCTTTATTTTCAAATCTATAGCAGCCTGACAAAAGCTGATATTATTCAGCATTGAAAGAGGCCACAGAGGGTATATTTCCCGGAACGCTCCTGAGAAGAATTCATCATAGTCTAGGCCTCCTGATGGATTTAACGACTTCAGGACTGAAGGAAGAAGGTCTTCAATATTGTAATCAACCATTCCCATGCCGGCAAAAAACCCAATATCTTCAGCGGCAATGGACGCAATGCCGATTTTTGAGTCATGGAACGCGTCCCGGCCTGCTTTAATTAACATATATGAGTGTTTGTCCATGATGCGTGAGTCTCTGGGATGTATCTTCAGTGAATCTGCGTCAAGTCCTGAGACCTGCGCTGCCAAACTGCAATTAAAGCCGCGGGCATCAAAACCCTCTATAGGTTTAATGCCGCTCTCCCCTGACATTAGGGCATCCCATGTATCTGACGCGCTGAGGCCAAGGGAACTGACAAGCCCGGTTCCAGTGATAACTACTCTATCGTTCATGATGAAAACATGATACAAAATGTAACTTGTATCATGCAATAGAGGCGTAGCTCATGGCTCATAGTTCATAGCTCATAGTCAAAACAAACCTGCCTGCCATAGGTAGAGGCATGAGCGATTCCGCTTCCAAACGCCTGGCTCGGATATATAAAAGAGAAAAACCTGATTGAGGAGTTCGGCTCAGAAGAAGGATTCTGGCAGTTGTTTGCTGCCGGCGTAAAAGACCTTAAGGTAGAAAAAGGCAATTTGCTCGTGAAACTGAACGAATGGCAGCCATCATTTCCGGTTCCGGTCTTATCCCTCAAACTTGCTGATGCAAAGGCAGGCGTTCTGTCCGCCAAAACCGAAAGAATTTGAAATAGCTATATTATGTTTTATAGCCCTTGCCTCATTAGGAACATAGTCAAGGTTGCACCTGGGATCGCGGAATTTATAGTTAATTGTGGGCAGAACAACTGAACTGTTGATTCCCATAAGTGTCAGGATGCACTCTATGGTGCCTGCCGCTCCAATGGTATGCCCAAGCATGGATTTATTTGAACTTACAGGAATATTCTCTGCCTTTTCGCCGAACACCTCTTTGATTGCCCGTGTTTCAGTGAGATCGTTTTGCTGGGTGGAAGTACCGTGAGCGTTTATATAGTCTATGTCGTCAGGCGCAATGGAGGCGTCTTCCAGGGCGGACCTTATGGCCAGAATGGCCCCTTGTCCCTTTGGGTGGGTGTCTGTGATCCTGAAGGCGTCAGCAGAATCTCCATAACCCCGAAGCTCACCTAATATTACAGCGCCTCGTGACAGAGCGTGTTCCAGATCTTCAAGTATTACTGCTCCCGCACCTTCTGACATCACAAAGCCGTTTCGTTTTCTGTCAAAGGGCCTGGAGGCCTGTTGGGGTGTTGAGTATTTTTCAGAAAGTGCCCTTATCAGGACAAAGCCGACAAAGCCTGAGAAATTAAGGGCAGCCTCGCAGCCGCCCGCGATCATTACATCACTGGTTCCTTCCCGTATCATTTTATATGCCTCTCCAATCGCCTGGGTACCGGCTGCGCACGCAGAGACTATGGAAAGGTTGCTTCCTTTACAGTTGAAGATCATTGATAATATGGACATTGCGACATCGGGTTTTCTGCGGAAAAAATTGAGGTACGAATAACCCCCGGCGTTCATCAGCTCTTTCAGGTCCCAGCGTCCGTCACCCTGATAGAACCTGTGAATAAACATCATTTCTTCAACAGACGGATTGTCACCGTGGGAACCCAGGGAGACTCCGATTTTTTCACGATCATTGATTTCATCGAGTTTTGCCTGTTGTGCGGCTTCTGCGGCTGCTATCAGCATCAATTTGAGTCCGCGCGATGAAAATTTTTCGAAATTCCGGGTTGAACTGTTGTCATGATCATCAATCCATTTACTGTCTACCTCTCCGCCTATCTGGCATGGAAGGCCCCGGGTATCGAATGAAGTAATATAATCAATACCTGAAGCCCCTTTTTGTGCATTCTCAAATGTTTCTCCGGAGTTTTTCCCCAGAGGTGTGATCATGCCGTGCCCGGTAATGACTACTCTTCGTTTTGAGGATTTTAGAGACATGTTTTTTGAAATAATAATACGAATATCTAAATACTAAATCCATCTTCCGCAGTCCCGACGTTTCGGGATGGAGGACAGGCAAATTTAAAGCTTATTTTTCCGCGCTGACGCTCGTCAGCCATTCTTTTATTAAATCATCACCATTGGTAAAGGTAGCGGCTTCCCCGCATGAACCACACTTGATATGTATACCATCGTCGGATTTCCAGGCGGAATTGCCGCAGCCGGAGCATTTATCCGGAAGAGTATCAAGTATATCCATGACTCCGTCTACCATGGATTTTACTGTAATCAAGGTTGGAACTTCATCCATATCCATACCCGGTTTCAGATCCGGCATCTCATCGCCGAACCGTATCTTCAGCAGTTCAATTGCCCTTTCAGTAAGTTGTCCATCTTCATCTATAGCTGTTCCTTCACCAAACATTTCTTCAATATGCTCAAGTACAAAATGACGCGCTGTTTTGATCCCAAAGGCCTGCTCCAGCCTGTAGTTGATATCAAGAAAATCCAGTGACTCAGCGCCCAGGTCATTAATTAACGAACTCTCAGGTTTAATAGCGGCTTTGTCGCTTCTCAGTGTTTCAACAGTGGCTTTCTTTATTTCTTCGATCACCTGTTGTTCCGTAATAAGACTTTGTTTCACAATACCTCCTTAGATCATTTTTTTGTCGTGTAAATTAATGTAGCTTCGAGCACATAATAAATTTCAAAATTATCATTGAAAAATTAGCAGTTAATTGTCAATTTTACCCGTCTCGCTCGCCTCGGGGCGAAGCAACGGGCCGAGGTCTGTAAAGGCGGACATTTTGCAATATTTTGAGTCTTTTTTATAAACTACTTCTTCTTTGCCGAACGATGAAGACTGTTGCTAAAACCCCTGTCGACAACGATAGTCTGGCCCCGTATGCCCCTGCCTGAAGGGCCGCACAAAAATAACACTGTATCCGCTATTTCATCGGGTTCAACAAACATCTCATCAGGCAGCTGATCAATATCTTCCCAATACTGTCGCAAAACTTTGAATGAATCAGTTTTAACAATACCCCCACAAACCCCGTTAACAGTGATATTCCTGTCTCTAAGGCTCTCAGCGCAGTCCCTTAGCGCGGATTCCATGGCTGCCTTCATGTTCCCGAGAGGGTACGACGGATTGTAAAAGCGGCTACCAAGGCTGGAAATAAATACCACTTTGCCCGAGGTTTTTTCCAGTAACGGCAATGCATGCTGAATACAAAAAATGTTGCCGAGATAGTTTGTTTCGACCAACTGTCTCAGTTCCCTTTCCAGCAGTCTCTCAAGCGGCTTGAAAGGGGCTTTTGCGGCATTAAGAATAAGAAAATCCAGCCTTCCGCATCGTTCAGCAACTTCATTGAACAATTCCTTGACCGAGGCTTTCTTAGAGATATCCGCCTGAACTAGAACGGACTTGCGACCCATTCCATCTATCTCTTTACTTAATTCTTCTGCCTGTGCCTGGGACGAACCCCCGGATTTCCTGTAGTTTATCACTACATCAGCTCCTGAGAGTGCGAATTTTCTTGCTATTGCGCTGCCTATTCCGCGCGAACTGCCTGTTACAAGTGCGACTTTGTTTGTGAAGGCATTATTTTTCATGATTTTGTATTTTATAGAAAATACGGTTTGAAGTAAACCCCGTTAGATAGCATAATAATTATCTAACGGGGTAAACCCCGCTATAACAACAGTAACCGGTAAACGGTGACCGGTGATTAGTAATGAATCAATAAACAGGACTGCCCGCCACCATGCCAAACAAACTGGCCCTCCACACAAACTGGCGGGCAAGCAGGCAAGCACTACCAGGTTTACATGCCTCAGGCATGCGGATAAACTG
>VAPA010401485.1_pt1 | contig 17880 bp, 26 predicted proteins | sample 3395041 | NCBI WGS metagenome assembly VAPA01 (sample SAMN08290432, study PRJNA428436) | hydrothermal vent metagenome | isolation source: Deep-sea hydrothermal vent chimney | place: Indian Ocean: Southwest Indian Ridge | depth 1973 m m
CGATTTTATCATACCGTTATTACCAAGGGATAATGTTGGCATTTCAGTTAAAACAAATGATGTTATTGATTTAAATATAAGCGTAATTGAAAGCGTAAAGTCGATAAATTTAGTAACTATTGCTGAATCATTATTTTCATTATCAACGATTAATATTTCCGGATCAAATATTGTAATATTGGATGGAACAATAGGTATTGAAGAGCCCATTATTGCAAACCAATTACCGGTTATTATAGACCAGCTAACCGGTGTTGCTGAAATAATTAATGTTAGTCATCCGATTGGTATCGTTGAGTTAGGTCTAAGCCAAGAGTTGCCTTTCATTACATCACAGTTAATTAGCAATGATATGGCTTATGCTAACGATCAAGCACTGATAAGCCAACTTATCAATATTTATGATTTTGGTATTACTGTTGATTTAGTAACAATTCTTCATTTTGAAATACAACAAGTTTTCGATAATATTAATGGTAATGACAGTCTACTGGTTCTTAATGATTTGAATGTTGAAGACTTTGGAAATAGTGTAGAAATGTTTAATAATATAGTTAGTACCGCTTTAGATGATAACGCCAATTTAACCGAAATCGTTAGTGTTTTAGGTAGTTTTGGAAAGCGTGTAACCGATACAGGAGTAATGATTAGCGATAATGTTGTAGTGGGCTATATCAAGATAAATGATAATGGCTCAGTAGTAGAAACGTTAAGCCTATCGGGAAATGTTGTATCTATATCAGATAATGGCAAGGTTGATGACCTTATCTTTAACTATGACGATAAACAGCAACTTATTCATATTTTATTTACAATAAAAGTACCAAGAATATTATTTTTACTTAATACAAAAGAGGAATTTGATAATGAAAAAAGCTGATCATGCCACACATAGTTCGCGTTGGGTTATTCGTAAATTTATTGCTCAAAATGGTCTTAACAGCCTAGATTCTGCTAAATTGTCATTAGCCGGTAATCCCAATTTTAATCCTTATGATTATATTATAATCAGGGACAATATTTTATTAAATGTGGGTATTACTGAAATGTGGGGCCTAATTATTGGCGATGTAGGTAGTACGCCATATGATAATGCAAATAGTCAAATCGGTGTAGGCCTTGACGCTACCGCTGAAGACCCTACACAGACAGGACTAATTGACGGTGGTGCCGCATTTGTTGCTATGGAAAGCGGGTTTCCTGTATTAGCAGGACAAACGCTAACCTTTAGAGGTATTTTTGATGGCAGCACAGCCAATTTTGACTGGCGTGAATTTTCGGTGGCTAATGGCTCGCCAGCAACAACGGGAATTAATATGAATCGTAAAGTTGATAATCAAGGAACCAAGGCACCAGGTCAAACGTGGACGCTTGATTTGAGCATTACATTAAGCTAATTATGCGTATTATCCCACAAGGTTCAACTGCATATTTACGTTTAGAATTTCGTAATGTGTTGGGCAACCCTGAGCCGCCTTTAAGTGCTATTTATCGTATTGATGACTTAACATCAGGTCAAGAAGTGCGTGATGATACCTCTTTTGTTGTACCACCATCAGGGATCTATGTGATTAAGTTAGATAAAGACGATAATGATCTAATTGACAGTAACAGTATCCGGGAGCATAGAAGGGTGTCGATAAAAGGATTATATAATATTGACCTTGATCAAGTACCAGGGGTCTATGATTACAGTATTGACAGGGTATTCCTTTAGTGGCCACATTTAAAGACAAAAGAGCATTTTTTGCTGATGGGCTCCAAAACATATTAACCGGTTTAGGGTTATTTGGCTCAGATAAATCAACAAGTTCTCGGTTTATCGATAAGCGATTAACGTATGGTGAGCTTGAGGCCGCCTATGCTAATGATTGGCTGGCGGGTAAGGTTTGTGATGTACCGCCATTTGATATGACACGCAATTGGCGTAGATTAGATGGCAAAATCAAACCGGAAAATTTAGAAATTTTTCTTAGGGAGGAAAAGCGCCTTAATGTTAAGCGGAAATTTAAGGAGGTGTTAACATTATCTCGTATATATGGCGGCGCAGGTATTATTATTAATGTTGATGATGGCCTTGATCCAAGCGAACCCCTTGATCTGGATCGTATAAAAAAAGGTAGTTTACGGTGGTTATTGGTTAGTGATTCGCAATATTTAAAGCCGCGCAGCTTCGACCATGATCCTTTCAGCATAAACTATGGCTATCCACTTTTTTATAATGTTGCGCCAAGCTCTATACGAATACACCACAGTCGCGTTATACGCTTTGAACCGGTCCCATTGCCTTTAGCGGCTAGGCGTCGTAATCAGTATTGGGGTAAGTCAATCATCGAAAGGCTATATAGTGCCCTGGTTAATGCCGCAAGCATACAAGCTAACACTGGCGCATTAGTTTATGAAGCAAGTATCGACGTAATTAAAATACCAGATTTGATTGATCGAGTCTCAACAAAGGAAGGCGAAAAGGCAGTTTCTAACCGTTTTAGTATTGCAAAAATGCAAAAATCTATCAACAAGTTATTATTGCTAGATACTGAGGAGGAATACGAAACCCATCAACAAACGTTTGCAGGCTTAAATGAATTAATGGAAAAATATTTAGATATCGTTGCCGGCGCTGCAGATATACCAATTACACGTCTTTTAGGTCAATCTCCAGGAGGCTTAAATTCAACTGGTGAAAGCGATTTAAGAAATTATTACGATTTTATATCAGGTCAACAAGAGGCATTATTGACCACTAAAATAGAAAGTATTGACGAAATAATCTACCGGTCTTGTTTTGGAACAGCTCCGGATAATGGCGAGCTCGATTTTACATTTAATAATCTATGGGATTTGAATGATCAACAAGTGGCCGATTTACAATTGGCTAGAGCTCAGCGGGATCTGATTTATTTAGATCGGGGTGTTATTGGTGATGAAATTGTATGCACTGAACTCATGAATGAGAACACTTATTCGTATATTGACTCCGATTATATTGACTCCATTTCGCTTGATGATATTGATGATATTGATGAAAATGACAACAGTGACATAATAGGCAGGCACGATAATCATAGTAATCAAGGAAAAAAGGACGATACCAATGGCAATGATAATACTAACAATACTAATGACCCTGGCAGCCCTAGTAACGCTGGCAGCGATAGTTTTAGCAATAACCGCGATAATAAATTAAATGCCTAAAATGATAAATTCAAGCAAAAAGAAAACCAAGAATATACTTAATGATTTACATTCAAAAGATAACATTATCAGATTTGTTGATCAATCCATTAACTATCAGCGCGTCATAAAAGAAAATTATGATAAAGTAATTGATCTTAAAGAATGTTTCGACATTATGTTAAAGCGGACAGAACTACAATATTTATCTGATATTTCATATGCCCTTGTGATAACGTTGGAAATGTTACGAAATGCAAAAAGTTAATATTACGGACAAAAGACACAAAAAAAAGAGACGTCAGGTTGGTGTCAGGCTGAAAGCAAACGAACGTGTTCTTAGACCTATGCGTATAAAAAAAAATACGTCCTTGCAGTATGGCCAATCAATCAATAAAGCAGTAATTGAAACTAAGCGTAAAGTTATGCAACAATACTCCGATTTGGGCTTAATACAATTTGAGCAAATACTGAATCAAGTCTATGATGACCTTAACGTATGGGATAATGCCGAATTAGCCGCAAATGATATGGTCTATAATACAAATATTGAGCATAAAAACGCATTTTATAAAGCGGCTCAAGATGCTGTAGGTTTTAATTTCAGAAAATTTATTAATGAAGAAGGTTTAGATGAAATCATGGGCGTTGCGATAAATGAAAATGTATTAGCAATCAGTGACCTCGAGACAAGCTCGCAGCGTCGCATTGCTGAATTAGTTAATCGCGCTTTGATTTTACAAACGGGTAAGACTGTGAGTTTGGAGCAAGAATTATTAAGAGCCTTTGACATTGATAAACGGAAAGCAAAGTTTATTGCTAGGGATCAAACACAACGTTTTTCCAGTAGTTTGAATAAATTCAGACAAGAAAAAGCCGGTGTTAAAAAATATATGTGGATAACATCAAAAGATTCAAGGGTAAGGCCATCGCACCAAGCTAATAGCCGTAAAATATTTTCATGGGATACTGAGCCAGCAATTACCGGTCATCCAGGCAATGATTATAATTGCCGTTGTACAGGGTCCGCGATATTAGAGATTATTTAAGTTGTCATAATATTGGTAAAAATTGATAATGCAGGAGGTAAAATAAGTAAAAATAGTAATGTGATATATTGAATAGGTCAATCAAGATAAACCTTATATTCGTTAAACGATAACAGGAGAAAAAATATGCCGCTTGAAGAAAAACATGATGAACATAAAGATCATCCGCATCCTCATGATGCAGATATGCATGATCATGGTGACCATCAGGAATGTCCTGATCATTTTCATCGATGCCATACCCGAACGGTTAGTTATGGGTATATGGATTGCCCGGATCATCACGAACCTAAAATGGTGACACGCTTTTTAACCGTTGCATGTGGTAATGATGATCCAAGGCCACAAATTCAAAACCACATTAATATGGTTGGGAATAATCATGACCTGGTAACGGCAATCGCTGATCTTGGGCATAGCGGTTGGTTGGTTACTTTTAATCATCCGGAATAGTTATAGGCCACTATATTTAATAAAATGCCTTGCCAATAATGACACTGGTTGTTGGTAAGGCCTTTTTATTTGGTTAATGTTAGGAAATTTTATGAACGAATTCATAAATGTTGCTTTTTTTGATCGCGTTGAGCTATGTGATAAATCATTAAAGCGTACACCGGAGGGTTACTTGCAACTAGAGGGAATTATTGCACGGAGCGGTATTCAAGAATATACGCATACAGAATTAGGCTTAAATGTCAGTGACGCTAATAAACACTCTTTGATTGTACTGGAAAGGCCAATTGATGAAGTTACGGATCCAATGAGCATTGCTAGTTTTATGCTGAAACCTATAACCAACGATCATCCCTCTATAGGTTTTGTTGATATTAGCAATTTTAAAGTAATTGCTAAAGGAATGATAACAAGCGTTGAAGCAACCAACGAAGGACAGCTTAAAGCCAGCTTATTGATAACCGATTTTGATTTAGCGAATGCCATTGAAAAAAATAAACGTGAATTAAGTGCTGGCTATTCAGCGGATATTTACTTTTCAGATGATGGCGTCCATGCTACACAACGAAAGATACGAGGCAATCATGTTGCCTTCGTTGATAAAGGGCGCTGCGGAACTGAATGCAGGATCATAGATCGTAGTAGACGTAATGATATATTAGAAAATAAACCAGCAAACAAATTAGGAAACAAACAAGAGGATATAACAATGGCTAAGCTAAGAGTGAATGATGTCGAAATTGAAATACAAGATTCCGCAGTACCTATGGTTCAATCAGTCATAAAACAAAGAGATGAGCTTTTATTTGAAGTAAAAAAATTAACTGATTGCGTCTCAACAATACAGGCAAAACTTGATGCAGAAATTGAGAATTCAATTGAGCTAAAAAAACTTACCATTACCGATGAAAAAGTAATCGCATTAGCTGAAGAACTTACAGAGCTATGGGCCAGCACTAAGCTTATCGATAGTAAATTTGACGCTAAAGGCAAAAGCCCAGCAATGGTAAAACGAGCCGTTATTGTAGCGAAAATTGGTGACTCAATGAAAGATAAGGATGATGCCTATATATCGGCTCGGTTTGATGTTTTGGTGGAAGGCATTAAGACACAAAATAATGACACCTTAACGAATAGCCTGAATGTAAACGATCGTAATAATACGCCTATTGATCTTGATAGCCTAACTAAAAATGCACGTCAAAGAAAAATAGATCGTGCTGCTTATAAAGTGGTAGGTGACCAAGGCCATGCCGCTGACAAATAAATCCAAAGCTTATCACTTATCACTTTAAATTTTAGGAGTTTTTATTATGTCAAGTGTACAAACGAGTTATGAAAAGTATACCCGCAATGCATTGGCCGGCCTTGTTGCCGATGTTGGTCCTTATGAAATTGCCTCACGATCAAACAAAACACCGGCTAACGGCATAGTCCCTTTTGGTTATGCGGTTGGTCACGATAATGTGACGAATTTTGATGAGGGCTGCTTGTTAGGCTTAGGTGGTGGTTTTCTTGGCATCGCAGTTCGCCAAACGGCAAAAGAAAATGTACCTGTTGCCGGTGAAACATCCGAATACTTAACCAACGAAACAGTAGGCATTTTGCGTGTAGGCAGTATTTGGGTGGTTATTGATAACGCTGGCGGCGTTGCGGGTGATCCGATTTTATTTGATGATACGACCGGCGCAATATCATCAGGTTTGCCAGGTGCTGGCGAAACAGAGATACCTAATGGCCAATTAGATATGGCCGTACCGAGCGCTGGTGAGATTGTACGTATTCGTATTGGCGCATAATTACATTTAATTATTTGTCATAGCAACCAAAATGTTAATGGCTAAAATCAAGCCATAGCCGTATTGGAAGCCGCTTAGCGGTATTTATTTTTATTAGATTTAAAGAGGACACACACATGTTACCATTAAACCTTAATATGCTGGATGCGGATGGCACAGCTTACTTTCAGCGCCAATTGGAATACATTAAAGCAAAATCTTATGATGTATTGTATCAAGATTTGATTGCAAGAGATGTTATTCCCGTGTCGACCGAAACGCCGGAAGGTACTGAAAATATTACTTACCGATCTTATGACAAGGTAGGTATGGCTAAAATCATTACAGCTTATGCCCATGATTTGCCAAGGGCTGACATAGCCGCAAAAGAAGTGACGATCCCAGTACGTGCCGTGGGTACCTCATTCGCATACAATCAAAACGAAATCCTAAACGCTATGCTTACCGGTACATCGTTGGATCAAAAACGTGCTAATGCATGTCAACGAGTGTGGGAGGAAATTGTTGATAAAATTGCATGGAATGGCGATCCTGCATCGGGATTGCCTGGATTTTTAACCAACCCTAATATACCGTTAACATCATCAGTTACGACCGGTGGTTGGTTAGCATCAACAGCCGATGAAATCATCCAGGATGTTAATGTACTGATGGGCACTGTGCTAGAATCAACAAAACTAAAAGAGCGTCCAGGTCATTTGCTCTTACCGATCCAAGAATATAACCATATTAATGGCACACCTCGATCCGCAAATAGTGACACCACTATTAAGCAATTTATACTAAGGAACGTTGAGGGATTAGTCGAAATAAAGCCTATTAATGAACTATCAATAGGTGCTGGAGGTACAAGAGACGGACTTTTGTATACAAAAAATCCAGACAAAATTGAATTGGAAATTGTTAAGGAATTAGAGTTCTTACCACCACAAGAGCGCGGACTTGAATTGATAGTGCCAGCTTGGGGTAAAATGGCTGGTGTTAATCTTTATTATCCTTTGTCGGCAATAAAATTAACTGGCATTTAAGCTAAAAATTAACTGAATATTTTTGCTTTATCATAGGCCATATATTAAATAAGAGGATATTATCATGCCTAAAATTACAAACGTTAGTGCGCGTCAAATTACGATTCCAATTACTGAAAAAGTCATGATACTTGATAAACAAACCGGCTTAGAACAAGAAAATATTATTGTAAAACGACGAATTATATTCAAGCCACTTCTGGTTGTTAACGTTAGCATGGAGGACTGGAGGTATTTAAAATCCCTATACCTTATACAGTGTTTAATTGACAATGGTGATCTGCTGCAGGGAACAGCCGCTGCAAGGGAATCGACCACACAGGATATTATTGATAATGAATTACGCAAAGATCTAGACAGGTCGGAGATGGAAAAACAATCGGCATAACATTTCATTAAGTTGCAATTCATCCACTAAGGCTTGTACCATGGCTCATACGATTGACGATTTTTTGAATTACTTTCCTGAGTTTTCTGAGTTGATTGATAAGACCATTATTGACCGCTATCTTTTAGAAGCTGAATTGTTAATTAATCTGGAAAAATGTTCGGGTATTGCTCATTTATTGCGCTATTATTTTACGGCGCATATGTTAGCAAAATCAAGTAATGCTCCAGAAGGTATGGATGATGGTGTTGGTACTCTAACCAGTAAATCAGTAGATGGGATTTCGGAATCACGGCAGGTTAATATTGGAAAATCCAAAAGCTATGCTGATCAATGGTATTCGTCCACACATTACGGTGTTCGTTTTTTACAATTACGAGCTACCTGTTTTAGTGGCGGTTTGGTTGTGCCTTAATCATGTCGCCAAAATCAGCTAATTCATTTACCCGAAAAAAAGGCCGGGCCAAGTTACCGGAATTTGATGCTTTAGCAAAACAAAAAATAGCAATTGGTTTACCTGATGATGTTATCCATAACCCTAGCAAATTAACGATGGCGAAATTAGGCACTATCCATGAGTTTGGTTCTTCAGATGGACGAATACCGGCACGTTCGTTTTTAAGGTCATTCCTTAATAGTCGACGCAGCGATATTAAACGTGCAATTACTATGGGTGCCCGAAATGTAGTTAATGGCAAGCCGGTACTAAATGAATTGAATAAGTTGGCATTGTGGGCTCAAGGTACTGTTCAAGAGCAAATTGTTGATGTTGATGACCCACCAAATAAACCCGCGACCATTAAGCGAAAGGGATCGGCTAACCCGCTGATTGATACGGGCGCTATGCGTCAAGCCGTTGTTGGCCAGGTTGAAGGCGATGTTTAAAATAAAAGTACCTAAACGTTTTACTGTTCCTGTTATGCTATTACGCGCTAATGATGGCGCTTATGTTGATGGAAAATGGGTTGACGGTATTCGCCAGGAACGATTGATCCATATCTCATTTCAGCCGATTCAATCTGGCGATTACCGACTACTTTCAGAAGGTGAATCGCCACTTGGTGTTTATAAAGCATATTGGAATGGTATTTTTGACCACGGCAAAGATGGTCTCCGGTCGTCTGATCAGCTAATCTATAAAAATACCAGGTATAAATTATTAAGCTATAATATTTGGGCACAAGCGGGTTTTTCTGTTGCATTATTCAAAGAGGTCAAACCATGACGCCTAATGATGTGGCCGAAGTACTGCGTCAATTAGTGCTAGCTACAACACCATTAGATCAAGCAATTTCTGAATGGCCAAATGCCCCAAGGCCATCAACAAGCTATGCAACTTTAGGCATTAATTTTATTGAACAAGTTAACCACAGCGATTACGTCGATACAGATAATGTTAATGGCGATGTGGACCGAACGCATAATAATCTTTTTGATATTTCTATTGGTGTTAATTTTTTCCTTCCGGATTCTATGTTGAATGCTGCTTTGTTTTCTAGTGGCTTAATTCGCCATGAGTCAACACAATTGTTAAATGCAAGTAATGTTGGTCTAGTCTCTCGATCTAACATCCGTGATTTAACCTTGGTTTTTAATTCTGAATTTGAGGATAGAGCACAAATTGATATTGTATTACAGGCAGTAATTACATTACCTAACGAGCAAATACCGGCAATTGACACAGTTCATATTGTTGGTAATATTCATAACAAAATGGGATTAATAGACCAGATAGAAATTATTGGCAATCCTTAACGATAGGAGTTAATGCAATGAGTTTACCAATTAGCAGTGTTGTCAATGTGTCCGTTTCCTTAACGCCAGCGGCACCAACAAAAAAAGGGTTTGGCATACCTGCTATTGTGAGTAGTGAACTGCCGATTAGTGGTACGCCGATACCTGAGCGTTTAACCTACTACAATTCAATAACTGAAATTGCTGCCGTATATGCTACATCGAGAGAATTATATAAATCTGCTAATATTTATTTTTCTCAAAGCCCTTCCCCCGAAACATTTGCTGTTATTGCTCAATACATGGACCCTACATTTGCCATTTTAACCGGTGGTACTCAGGTTGATACTAATATTGCAGTTTGGCAAAGTATTACAGATGGATCCTTTGAGATTGATATTAGCGGTATTAGAGTAGAGGTTATAACTATTGATTTTAGTTTTGTTACAGATATGACGGAGGTTGCCCAAGTATTACAAAACGAGATTAATGCAGCCGACGCTAGTATAGGTTTTACTGCGGCAACCGTCATTTTCGATTCAGTTAACACGCGTTTTATTATTACCTCTGGCGAAGTTGCCCAAACGATTAGTTTTACTATTCCAAGTACAGTGGGCACTGACATTAGTATTTTAATGCAAACCGAGTCCCTACAAGGCGGTAATATTGTTGATGGACGTGGTGCAGAAACGGTAATTGATGCCTTAAATGGAGCTGAAATAATCGACAATAATTGGTATGGTATTTTACTAATTAAATCTGATCGAGACAATCAAATGGTTGAAGATGTTGCGGCATGGACAGAATCACGGGTTAAATTATTTGCAACGATTACACATAACCCTAATACACTACTGCTAAATAATACGGACAATATTGCATCAAGATTGAATGTGTCCGGCTACACGCGAACCACGGTTATTTATTCGTCTAATACAGATCAATATGCCGATTCGGCTATGTTTGCCAAAGCCTTTGTTGTGGATTATGACGCTCCATTAAGCGTAATTACCTTAAAATTTAAACCATTTGTAAGTATTATTTCTGAAAATTTAAATTCATCTCAGAAAAATGCACTTGATGATAAAAGAGCTAATGCATTTCTGTCCGTGTCAAGCATTGACATGTATGCAGAAGGGTTTATGTCATCAGGATTATTCTTTGATGAGCGACACGGTACTGATTGGCTAGTGGGTGATTTAGAATTTACTGTGTTTACGTATTTATTATCACGGCCAACAAAAGTGCCTTTAACTGATGCCGGAACATCATCTCTTATGCAACAGGTTATTAAAGTACTGGATTCAGCAAGAAGAAATGGTTTTATTGGTGCGGGTGAAACAATTGATGGCGAATTCTTGCCAAATGGTTATTCCGTATCAATTGCAAAGGTTGCCGATATGCCAATAGGGAATCAGCAAAATAGAATTGCGCCAGTTATTACCTTTATTGCATTATTAGCCGGCGCTGTCCATTTTGTGCAAATCAATGGCGTTTTAGAGTCATAGCGATTCATTGGAAAAATTAAATAGTGGAGAGAAGTAATGAAAGCATATAACTTTAGTAATGTGGTGGTTTTAGTCAATGGTGCAGAATTAGGCGGGTACCCCGAGGGTGATGACGTTGTTGTATGTGAGCGGTTAAATGATACGGCTTTCCCTTCAGTCGGCGTTGATGGCATTATGACGGTATCAATTAGCATGGATCATTCGGGGTCGATTATTGTCCAGCTCATGCAAAATAGTGAAAGTAATGCATTGCTAAGTGGGCTCTTACTGGCGCAAGAAAACGGCGCTTTTGTACCGATATTTATACAAGTTAATAATACAGAAGGGGGGGAAATCGTATCGGGTACCCAAGGCTTTTTATTAAACCCAGCAACCTTACAATTTGGCCAGCAATTACAAGCGGTAGAATGGACATTTATCGTTGAGCGTTTGGATATGATGAATTTGGGAGTTGCGGCGTAGTGGATAACCAGCATAGAAAAATTAGAGGCTATCGTGATTTTACACAAGATGAAATCAACACGATTAATAAAATCAAAGAACAGGGAGCTGTATTACAGGATATATGCGATGATCTTGCGTCATTTGAGGATGTGGATAAACGTTGGTTGGCAATTGCTACGGCGGATTTGCAAAAAGGATTTATGGCCTTAATTCGTTCGATTGCAAAACCTGACTCATTTTAATATTGAGGGTGAAACAATGGCATGTGAAACATTTAAAACCACACTGGCGGGTGTTGAATATACCTATACACAATTGCCAGCTAGCCGGTCATTACGATTAAAGATTAGGCTTGTTGCCACTTTTAGTGGATGCATCCACATGTTTCTGGCAGGGCGTGAAAAGTCGGACGATGAACAGCTTAAGATATTTGTTGATGCAATTACGACCACGTTAAACAAATCAACAACGGATGACATTATTGCTCTAATCTTTGATTGTGTTGCAACGGTCCAGGTTGGCATGGATGTTATTGATGTTGATAAACAATTTAGTGGTGATTTATTAAACCTATACACACTAGTATACTGGGTATTACGTAAGGAATACGAAAGTTTTTTAGTCGTAATGATCGACTTATTAGGCGATACCAAGCCGATCAAAACTCAAAGTGGTTTGAAAAGTATCTCCCAAATATAGACTTAACGCTATGGCGTCCAGTGCTTTGCAGTCCCGCCATTTGTACTATAACTGATTTAGAAAATGGCACTTATAGTATTAATGATTTATCTGACTTCCACGAGATCTTAGATTTTAAAGATGAATTAAAACGTAGACATAAACAACAAACAGGACAGGGGCTTAAGCAATGGCCGTATTAGAATCATTATTTGTTAGACTTGGTTATGAAGTAGACCAAGAAAAGATCGACGATTTTAACGAAGGGGTTGAGCGAACAGCGCGGGGTATGAAGCGTATTGTCTTAAGTGCAATCGCAGCAGCAACCGCCATTGCACTTTTCACCAAAAAAATGACAGATATTCAGAACGTTCAAACACAACTTGCAAAAAATCTTAATATACCGGTGAACCTGGCTCAGGCATGGCAAGATGCCGCCAACGATATGGGCATCGATACTGCTAAAGCTGTATCATCATTAACAAAGATAAACTCTGTACTTGAAAATCTAACCGTTGGCATCCAGCCAAGCGGTTCATTTTTGCGTGGTTTAGCGGATTTAAATCTTGAATTAAGTGACATTGAAAACTTAAGAGCGGATCAAGCCTTACTTAAAATCAGTAAAGGTCTTTCATCGCTTGAACCTAAAGTGCGTGGTGGTGTTGCCAGTCTCTTAGGCCTTCGTGATGAGTTGAATTTTTTATCAAATCCACAATTAGGATCGCTTATTAGTGAAAACATTAGTGGAATTGATACCCAAAACCTTACTGAACTCACTAAGCTATGGTCGGATTTTTCTCAAGCGGCACGAAAATCATCATTAATATTTGCAAATGAAGTTGCACCAGCAATAGGGGAAGGCCTTAAACATATTACTAATTTATTTCAAAAATTGAACGATGTTATTAAAGACCCACAAAAAGCCCTATTAGATTTGTCCAATAAAGTCATTAAAACACGTGATGACTTTCTGCAAAATGATAGGGCAAGTATAGGAAAATTACTAGAATCAGACATTGGCCAAAATGCCATTAAATTCGTTAACGATAGTTTTGGCACAAAAATTCCCACATTGCCTCCGGAATTAACACCGGCAACGGGCACGGCTAACACTACAAGCAACACGATAAATAATGATATTAAGATAGATATTGTTACTGATAATCCTTTAGTGGCCGGTAGCGAGGTCGAAAAAGCAATTGAAAATAGCAACCGAAAAGCCTTAAGTAATTTGGAATCCTTGCAGGTGAATTAGTATGGCAATCGAACGCATTATTATAAGAACTGAGCGGGACATTGACGGGGTAAAAATTGACGGTATATTGACTGAAAATACTGATGTAAAAGTAAGAGTAACAACAAATCCTATTGAAAGTGGCGCTGATATTATTGACCATGTAATAAAAGTGCCCGTGAATTTAACATTGGAGGGTGTTATCACTGACACGCCTTTAGGTGCCGCTGCATTTGCTAATATTGGCAATGCAATAGGTGGTGCCATTGATTCGTTAACTGGTCTAGTCGGAAGCTCAGAAAGCCAAGGTTTATCCCGGTCACAACAAGGGTATAAGATGCTCGTTGATTTATTAAAAAAACGTGAGCTCATTAGTATCAAAACAAAACTTAGTGAATATGATAATCTTGTTTTCCAGTCCATTATCGTAAACCAAGACAAAAATACCTCCAGAGCTGTATTTTTTACCGCAACATTTATTGAAGTATTCTTAGTTCAATCCGGGCAATTACTGAATGTTGACAGAAGGAACATATCATCAGACGATCAAGCTAATACATATAGCGATTATGAGGATGATGGGCAATGGGAAACTGAATCGCCAAGTGCTAATACCATCACTCGCATTGAAAATGGTGGGCAAATATGAATTCATTTATCATAAAAATCCCGCTGTCAAACGTCATTAACTACCGAGATATACAATTAGAAGGGTATCAGGTTAGGCTTTGGTTTGCCTTTAATCTAACGCTAAACCGCTGGATATTGGACATTGAAAACAAAACACTAGAAACAAAATCATTAAGTATTGTAATGAACCAGGGTACTGATTTGTTAAATTCGAGTGGTCGTTTAGATTTACAATCCATGGTCTTGATTAATTCTACGCAAATACCAGGCCTGGAAGCAGATGAAATTAATATTGGTAATGAGATTATTTTAATGTATATGGACTTGGACACCTACCAACAATTTATTTTGAAAGGTGCTATTGGTGGGCGCCGAGTGTATAGGGTTAGTGATAATGTCTAATAAATTTAGTCGCAAATACCTGTTTGAAGTTGGCAAGACAAAAATCACAGATCTACGCTTACGATTTAATATTGAATATGCTTTAGCTGGTTTTATTCCTATTTGCGAAATTGATATTTATAATTTAAGCATTACAACAATAAATGAGGTGTTAATTGCCGGCACTCCGTTTACCTTTCGTGCCGGCTATGAAAATAATTATCCGATTTTATTTCAGGGTGAAATTCGGAATGTATTTAGTAGCCGCAATGATGTGGATGTTATCACTAATATATTAAGCGGCGGCCTGGATCATTCGCTTAGAGAAAAACGTATTAGCAAAACATTGGATAATCCTAAAAATGTATTAGAGATTATACAGGACTACTTAAGTAATGTTGATATATCGATTGGCGATATTAAAATAAAAAACAAACCAGTAATCGGATCCTATAGTACATCGAGCCAGTTTGTCCATGCAATGAATAAGCTAAGCAATGAATTTACCTTTAACTGGTATATATACAATAATTTATTTTATGCTTATGATAATGAGCTTTATCCTAATCGAAATATTTATCGAATATCGCAGGATTCGGGACTACTGGATACACCGGTGTTGACCGATTTAGGTATAGATGTACGCATGCTATTAGAACCAGGTATTCGACCACAGGATCGGTATGAAGTTGTTAGTAATTATTTGTCATTGTCACAAGATGCAGCGCCACTGGTAGCGGCTCGTGTCAACGTAAAAGGACGCCAATCCGTTTTACAAGTAAGGCATATTGGTGATACTCACAATGATATGTGGTATACAGAATTAAGAGGGATTAAAGAAGGGAGCCGTGCCAATGCTTAAGACCACCGATCCATTTACATTAGAATCCGTAATACGAAAAGCAATAAACAAATCATTAATGAGCTTGCATACGGTACATCCGGCCAAAGTAAAAAAATTACGTAATGATGGTACCGTTGATGTTGACTTAATGATCCATTCTGTTTTTGCTAATGGCTCAAATGAGTCGTTGCCATCAATAACCCAGTTGCCGGTATTGTATATGGGCAGCAATGATTATCAAATATCATTTCCAATCCAAGAGGGTGATGAAGGCCTGGCGTTGTTTGCTGAACGCGACATTAGCCGTTTTATTTCAACCGGAGAAACAGGATCACCCAATGCGCTTAGGCTTCACGACCTATCGGATGCCATGTTTTTGCCCACGCCAATTAGTGCGCCCAAAAGAATTTTTCCGCGAAATAACGTTCTGCTAATGTCAAATAACAGTACCGAAATCGAAATAAGCAATGGTGTGGTCAAGATTACCGGTGATTTAGAAGTGACAGGAAAAGCCACTATAACTGATGATATCGAAACATTGACTGGCGATGTTGTTGCAACAAGTAAAATTGTACCTGGTGTCCCGATAAAATTAACAGACCATCAACATCTTGATTCTATGGGTGGGCAAACAACACCTCCAGGGGTATTGCCTTGAGTTTATTCGGCATTGCGCTTGATCCATCCACACATGACCTGATGTTATCGGATGGCATGCTTAACATGGTAAATGATGATGATCTTTTGGCCCGCAACCTAAAAACCCGATTGCAAATGCTCAAAGGCGAATGGGTTTTAGATAATACTTATGGTTTTGAATATAATGTGATATTTTCCAGCCGTATTTTAGACCTACAATTAATAGAAACATCGTTAAAGAATTATATCTTGAATACAGATGGCATTACCAAAATTAGCGTCTTTAAATTAGACTTTATTTCAAAAAATACTCGGTTGCTTTCTCTTACTGTGTCAGTACAGACTATATTTAATAGTAATATTACTCTGGGAGGATTAACCATTGGCTGATTTTGGCATTACACCTGATGGCTTTAATATTAAACGTCTTACTGATATTAAGGCCGATCTAGATGCGAGGGTTGGTGCTGCATTAAATAATCAATCCAGCCTATTGCCTGACTCGCCTGAAGGACAATTAATTGGTCTATTTTCAATTTTGTATACCCAGCTATGGGAGGAACTAAAACTTGCCTATGATGCCTTTAACCCACAAGCGGTCACCGATCAAACATTAGACAATTTAGTCCAGCTAAATGGCCTAACCCGATTAACACAGCGTCCGTCCACCGTTGAATTAACCTTTGTAGGCGTTGCCAGTACCGTAATCCCTGCAAATTCTATTGTGAGTAACAGCTTAACACTAACACAATGGTTGACTGATGATGATATCGTTATTGATAATAATGGTGATGGCTTAGGTAATGCTCGTTCTAAGGATTTCGGGGAAATTTCAGCAAACCCTTATGAATTAACCGTGATTGAAACACCAATTAACGGTTGGATATCTGTGACCAATCTTGACAGTGCTATTGCTGGTCGCCAAAACGAAACCGATTCTGAGCTCAGGGTAAGGCGACAACGTTCCTTGTCTCTCTCTGGGCAATCATCATTGGGCTCTATATTTACCGCTGTAGGCGCACTTGGCGGCGTTCTTTATGTAAGCATTACGGAAAATGTAACCGACACTATTGCACCTATCACCAATCTTCCGCCCCATAGTTTTAGTGTGGTGGTACGTGGTGGTAGTGATCAGGATATTGGCGAATCCATTTGGAATAAAAAACCAGTGGGCATTTTAAGTTATGGCGATATTGACGTAACCGTTAAAGACATTCAAGGTGATAACCACATTGTTAGCTTCCAGCGTCCAATAGGGGTTAATATTTGGGTAAGAGCCAACATTACTTTCTTTTCGTCATTAGTGCCAGAAGATGCAGAAACCATTTTAGGCCAGGCAATTATCGATTATGTTGAAGGACGTCTGGTGCCAAATGCTGGTTTTGAGGTTGGTAATGATATTATTCATTCGCGCCTTTATACGCCACTTAATTTAACCTTTCAGGGTCATACAATAAATTCATTAGAAATTAGTTTAGATAGTTTTTCGTGGACTGTGCTAGATATTACTATCCAATTTAATCAGCTTGGCATTTTTGATCTATCACGTATTGACATTACGGTGGGTTGATTCATTATGCCGCATGTCATTGACATTATCAAAAGAGAGATAATATCTCAATATAACGAAAGCATTACTTTTGTTGATTTTTTGGAGGCATTAGCCAGTGAGGGTGAAGCCTTTAGCCTTGCTGTTGAGAACGTCAACAAGTTTCGGACGCTTGCGTTTTCAGAAAGAAAGAATCTCGATGTCTTAGGCTTACTTGTTGGTCAAGGACGTGAGGTTGTTGATACCAATATTCAGGTATTTTTTGGTTTTGATCCGGATCCACTCGCGCTATCATTTACCGATTTAAATGACTTAAGTTTGGGTGGCCGGTATCGTAGCGCATCAGAA
>VAPA010979562.1_pt1 | contig 17878 bp, 22 predicted proteins | sample 3395041 | NCBI WGS metagenome assembly VAPA01 (sample SAMN08290432, study PRJNA428436) | hydrothermal vent metagenome | isolation source: Deep-sea hydrothermal vent chimney | place: Indian Ocean: Southwest Indian Ridge | depth 1973 m m
CCGGCATCCTGCTAAGGTTTCCTTAGCGGGGCGGAATGTGCCTGTGACACATTCCGGATTCAACCACTCTGGCACCTCTCCGTATGATATTCAATTTTCAAATAAATATTTTATTCTTTCTTTTCCTTTGCCGGACTTTAAGAATTTTTCTTCCCTCCTTGCGTCTTTTTCTGAAATAAACGCTTCATAATAAATTAATTTCCAAGGACCGTTATTTTTTGTAAAAACAGAATTTTCAGAATTATGTTCTCTCAACCTTCTTTTCAGGTTTTTTGTAAATCCTTTATACAACTTACCATGTTTAGAACTTTTCAGGATATAGACATAATACATAATTTATCATTCCCAGCCCGAGGCTGGTCGGCCTCGGGCCGAAACCACTCTGGCACCTCTCCGTATTATATTTAATTTTTAACAACTTCCGGAGAGCAACCGACCGGCATCCTGCTAAGGTTTCCTTAGCGGGGCGGAATGTGCCGACGGCATAAAACCGATTACTGACTACCAACATACCAACTACTGATTACCGAAATACTATCACAATTCACCCTCGCGCCACAACCATACAGACGGTTTTTTTCGCCCCAGCTTCTCTCAGTGTTCGCTTGGCTTCTTTCAATGTCGCGCCCGTGGTCGTTACGTCATCAAGGATAATAATATTTTTGCCCGCCATCAAGTGGCGGTTCTTCGCGGCAAAGGCGTTTTGCAAATTGGCAAGGCGTTCCTCCTTGTTGTTCATACGCGCCTGGGGAGGCGTGTCTTTAATTTTTTGAAGAATGTTCACGGCCGTCTCAATGGGGATTTTTTCTCGCTTCCTTATTTTTTCCGCCAAGCGGTCGGCGATGAGTTCGCTCTGATTAAACCCTCTTTCCCTCAGTCTTTTTTTTGAAAGGGGAATGGGGACGATAAGCCATTCCGTTTTTTTTGAAGATTGAGTATTGAGGGGATGTTGATGTCCGAGGAAAAATCTTTTATACATCAATTCCGCCAGCGGTTCCGCCAACAGTTTCGCCTTTTTGTATTTCAGCGTCCAAATCGCTTTTTTGGCAAACTCGTCTCCGTAGGCGGCGGCCGCGAAAACAGAGCCCGACTTGGGCAGTCCGGGGCGGTCTATTCTTTCCAGGCATTGCGGGCAGAGAAGCTCTCCCATTTTTCCGCAACCGAGGCATTCTCGGGGGAGAATGGCGTCTAGCGCCGAGCGCGCCGATGATCCTGTTCGGTTGAATATTTTTCGGAAAAAAATTCCGGTGGTGTGGATAAGTTTTTGCATAAGAAAAGATTATTTTTATGTTAGTATATGTTATAGTATACGGTATGGACTTTTCTTTCAAAAACTTTTCCCCTTTCAGCGGTCTTTTCAAAAAAGAGGAGGGCGTTTTGGGAATTGATATAGGGGCATCCAGTATAAAAGTTGTTGAGCTGAGGAAGGAAAAAGAGCGCGCGGTGCTTGAGACATATGGAGAGATTGCCATCGGTCCGTATGGGGGAGAGAGCGTCGGGCAGGCGGTGAAATTGTCGGAAGAGAAAGCCATTGAAGCTCTTAAAGATGTTCTGAGAGAGTCAAGTGTGAAAACGACTAAGGCCGCTGTTTCAATTCCTTTGAAATCCAGCTTCGTCACCATAATCAAAGTCCCGGTGATAGAGGGAAAAAACATTTCCCAGATAATAGAAATGGAGGCGAGGCGTTACATTCCTCTCGCCATCTCGGAAGTGGAAATGGACTGGTGGATTCTTCCGGAAAAAGTCGGAGAAAACGAAAACGAAGAGGAAGCGGGAGGGGAAGGAAAAAGAAAGTTCGCAACAGTTCTTTTAGTCGCCATTCATAAGGATATTCTTGTGAAATATAGGGAAATAGTTTCAAGAGCGGGTCTTGAAATAGCCACTCTTGAGATTGAATCTTTCAGCGTCATTCGTTCCTGCACGGGCAGAGAACAGGGTCCGACCTTGATAGTGGACATCGGAGCCTCTTCGCTGAAAATGGTCATTGTTGATTCAGGAATAATGATGGCCGCTTATTCCACGGGTAAGGGTTCGCAAGATTTAACCATCGCGATTTCTCATTCATTGGGAATTGATTTTGAAAGGGGGGAGGAAATGAAAAGAGAGATAGGGCTTTCCAATCTTCCCGAGCATAAGGAAATTAGAGGGATTATTGAGCCCTTCCTTGAATATATGTTTTCCGATATAGGCAAATTCGTGAGAAATTACCAAAAGAAACAGGGTCGCGCCGTCAGCAAAGTTGTTTTAACAGGAGGAGGTTCTTTGTTAAACGGTATGGTTGCCTTCGCGGTCAAAAAGTTAAGTTTGGAAACGGCATTGGCGGAACCCTTTTCAAAGACTGAATATCCCGCCTTTTTGGCCGAAGTTTTAAAAGATGCGGGTCCCGCCTTTTCCGTAGCCTTGGGACTCGCCTTAAGAGGGTTGCAATAAAAAACAATTATGGATAGAACATCTTTTATACCAAAAAAATCATTTAAAAAACCTGTTTACAAGGCGAAAGGCGTCGGTTTCCTTTTGGGATCCAGCCTTATTTTATTTATTGTTTCCGGATTATTTTTAGGAGGAATCTTTTTCTATAAAGAGGTGCTTAAAAAGCAGATTACCGTCTTGGAGGTTTCCTTAAAAAGGGCGCACGCCGGTTTTGAGCCGGAACTTGTGAAGGAATTGACGAGCGTCTCAATGAAAGTGAAGGCGGCAAAGGTTTTACTGAAAGAGCACAAGGAGCTTACTCCGATTTTTGATTTTTTGAGGGAAAGCACTCTGAAAAATGTGAGATTTTCCAGTTTTGCCTATAAGCTTTCCAAAGAAGGAGAACCCGATATTTCCATGAGAGGTGTCGCCAAAGGATACGCACCGCTCGCTCTTCAAATTGGAGAGTTTCAAAAGAGCAAAGATTTGAAGGATATTTCAGTTTCCAAGCTTTCTCTGACGAATGATGGAAACGTTGCTTTTTATCTTGAGCTTGTTTTTAATCCGGAGTTTATCAGTTATAAGGCAAAATGATTTTATGGGAAGAATAATCGCATCAATATTTCTTTTAGCGGCGGCAATAATGGTTTTTTTCACATGGACCAATCCCGCCTTCAAAACCGTTAAAACTCTCAGGGTTGAGCAAAACAACCTCAACCTTTCCTTAAATAATTTAAAAGAAGTCCGTTCCGTAAGCGATCAGATATTATCCGAATACAATTCCATATCTCAGGATGATTTGGACAAACTGAACAAATTGCTTCCGTCAAAAATGAAAGCCATTGAGTTTGTTATGGAGGTGGAAAATATGACCAAAAAGCACAACTTGTTGCTTAAAAATGTTGATATACAAAAACCGGACAAAAAAAAAGAGAGAATTATTTTCGGGCAAAAGAAAAAACCGTTTGAGAAGATTCCGTTGAATATATCCGTCGTCGGAAGTTACGCTTCTTTTGTCTCGTTTCTTTCCGATATGGAAAGAAGTTTGAGCGTTATTGACATAGAAAACCTTACTTTCAAATCCGGCAAAATTGATTCTTATCAATTCAGCATCAAGGCTTCAACTTATTGGAAGGGAAATTAAAAACAATATGAGCAAAAAAACAAAATTTTTAATAGGGGTTCTAATTGCGGCGGTTTTGATTTTTATCTACAGCCTTTATTCTCCGGGCGAAAAGACGCAAGGAAATTTGACGGTTTCTCAGGGGGGAATTGTCGGCGGGATGGCGCAGGGAACATCTTCGCCTTCCGGTGAATCTTTGCAAACGCTCGTAAATCTCAAATCAATAAAGATAGACACTTCTTTTTTCAAGAGCAAGAGCTTTCAAGGTTTGATTGATTTTTCCGTTCAATTGGAACCCGAAGAAGTCGGGAGATCAAATCCTTTCGCTCCAATTGAAACAGAAACTTTGCCCAAGAGCTAAACCTCGCCACATTGTTCGCGAATGGAATCAATATGCAATTTACCGACATTTTAGTAAAAAAAAATATTATTGACCCGGAAATTCTTTCCGAGGCGAGGAGTCTTGCCGAAGAAAAAGGGGTGAGCATTGAAAGTATGTTGAAGGCGCGCGGAGTTTCTCAAGAACAAATTGAAGCGGCGAAATCAGAAGCCGGAGGTGTTCCTTTCAGAAAAATCAAAGCTAAAAAAATAGCTTTCAATATCTTAAAGCAGATTCCCGAGGAGGCTGTCAGACATTACAAATTTCTTCCTTTGGAAGTTAATGAGGGCGTGTTGGAAATGGGAATGGTAAATCCTCAAGACATTGAAGCGAGAGAAGCGTTGCAATTTATTGTTTCCAAATTGAATATGCCGTTCAAAATTTTCGCCATTTCAGATGGGGATTTCAGGGAGGGGCTCAAGAATTACAAGGGGTTGACGGGGGAAGTTTCAAAAGTTCTGGGGGATCTTGAATCGGCGTTAGTGGACACCGAAGGGGGCATTCCGAAGGAGATATTCCAATCGGAGAACAAATTTGTGGAAGAAGCCCCGGTTACCAAAATGGTGGGGGTTATTTTGAAGCACGCCGTGGCGGGAAACGCTTCCGATATCCATATAGAACCGATGTCGGACAAATTGAAAGTCCGCTTTCGCGTGCAGGGTGCACTTCACACAAGTTTGATATTGCCTTTGAGTGTTCATGAAGCAATTGTTTCAAGAATAAAGATTATTACCAATATGAAGATTGACGAAAAAAGAAAACCTCAGGACGGGAGATTCGGAGTGGTGATTGACAACAGACCCATTGATTTTCGTGTTTCCACCTTCCCCACTCATTTCGGAGAAAAAGTGGTTATCCGTATTTTGGATAAGGAAAAAGGGGTGAAAAAACTTGATGAATTGGGTTTTACGGAATATAACCTTAGCGCCATCCGAGAATCACTCAGGAAGCCATACGGGCTGATATTACTCACCGGTCCGACCGGGAGTGGAAAAACGACAACCCTTTACGCTATGCTTCAAGAACTGGACAGAGAGAAAAACAATGTCATCAGTTTGGAGGATCCGGTGGAATACAGTATTGACGGCGTAAGCCAATCGCAGGTTATGCCGGAAATAGGCTACACTTTCGCCACGGGACTCCGATCCATTCTCCGTCAGGACCCGGATATGATAATGGTGGGTGAAATCAGAGACAAAGAAACGGCGGCATTGGCGATTCAGGCCGCATTGACAGGGCATTTGGTTTTTTCCACCCTTCACACAAACAACGCCATTGGTGTCGTTCCAAGACTCGTGGATATGGACATTGACCCGTTTCTAATCGCCTCCACGCTTGAGCTTTCCATAGCCCAGCGTTTGGTCAGAGATCTTTGCCCCGATTCGCGCAAGGCGTTGCCCGTCAAAGGAGAGGTTAAAAAGAGAATTGACGATGTGCTTGCCGGTTTCCCCGAAAAAGCGAAAAAAGATTTGAAGATTCCGGAAAATGTTTATCAAGGCGTCCCTTCCGCCTCGTGTCCGCAAGGGGCGAGAGGCAGAATAGGAATTTTTGAAGTGCTTAAAAAAACACCGGAACTGGAAAACATAATTTTAACCAATGCAATTGAACCGGAAATATTCAAGGAAGCGCGTCGCCAAGGGATGCTGACAACGAAAGAGGACGCCTTGATGAAAATTTTCAAAGGCATTGTTGGCTTAGAGGAAATAAATAGGTTATAATAATTATATGGAGAATAAATATTCCATTTTAATAGTTGACGACGATGAGTTTTTGCTTGACATGTATTCTTTGAAGTTTCGCCAGTCGGGCTTCAATGTGGAACCGTGTTTTGGCGGACAGGAGGCGTTGGAAAAAATTCACGGCGGTTTCAAGCCAGATGCGGTTTTGTTTGATTTGGTGATGCCGAATATGGACGGCTTTGAGTTTTTGCGAAGCCTTAAAAAAGAAAATCTGCCCGAGAAGTGCAAATTGATTATTTTGTCCAATTTGGGACAAAAGGAAGATGTTGAGAAAGGTCTCTCTTTGGGGGCGAATGATTATATTGTGAAAGCTTATTTTACTCCGTCGGAAGTTTTGGCGAAAGTGACTTCTTTGCTGGACGAGAAAAAGCCCTAAAAAATTGTTTTTTCAATCAAATAAATTATGAAAGATTATAAAAAAGAAATGGCGGATTTGATTATGATGGTCGTCAAAGAGGGAGCTTCCGATCTTCATTTGACCGTCGCCAGACACCCCACTATGAGAGTGGCGGGTTCCCTCATTCCTCTTTTGAAAAAAGAAGTGCTTTCTCCAGAAGACACAAAGGGACTTATTTTTTCAATGCTCAAGGACAATGAAGAAGAGGTTTTAATCAGAGAAAAAGAACTTGATATTTCCTACGCTTTTGAGGACAAGGTGCGTTTCAGGGTCAATGTCTTTTACCAGAAGGGTTACTTGGGAGCGGCGCTTCGGCTCATTCCCATTAAAATTAAAACCCTTCAAGAACTCAATTTGCCTGATGTTTTAATGGATTTCACCGGGAGAGAGCAGGGATTTTTCCTCGTGGTGGGACCGATTGGACATGGAAAATCCACGACTATGGCTTCAATGATTGACCATATTAATCACACTCGGGCGGAGCACATAGTAACCATTGAAGATCCAGTTGAATATCTTTTTGTTCAGGATAAATCAATCATTGATCAGAGAGAGGTCAGAATAGATACCAATGATTTCAAGAGCGGGCTGAGGTCAATGTTCAGGCAGGATGCCAATATTGCCATGATAGGCGAAATGAGGGATACGGAGACGATGTCCGCCGCCGTTACCGCGGCTGAAACGGGGCACTTGATATTTTCCTCGCTCCATACAAACAATGCTTCCCAAACGATAGACAGAATAATAGACAGTTTTCCGCCGAATCAGCAAAATCAGATACGCCTCCAGCTTTCAAACGCTCTCGTTGGTGTTTTTTCCCAACGCCTGATTCCGAGAATTTCCGGAGGACTTGTTCCCGCTTATGAGCTTCTTATCAGTAACTCGGCGGTGAGAAACCTTATTCGCGAGAACCGAACTCACGAGATAAATCTTATTATTGACACCAGTTTGGAATTGGGAATGGTCAGTTTAAACCGTTCTCTCGCCGACTTGGTGCGGGCGGGAGAAATTTCAACGGATAACGCTTATAAATTTTCTCTAAACCCGAGAGGATTGCAGGGACTTATTTAATATGCTTTACGAATATGAAGCGACAACTTTGGAGGGGGAGAAGAAAACGGGTAGCATAGAGGCCGCCAATCTTGAGATTGCCATCTCCTCTCTGCAGAGGAGAAATCTTATAATCGTCTCCATCAACCCCGCCGGAGAAAAAAAAGCTTTTTGGGAAATAAAGATAAAGTTCTTTGAAAGAATTAAACCGCGGGACGTAGTTATTCTTTCGCGACAACTTGCAACCCTCTTTGAAGCGAAGGTTCCCGTCATAGATTCCTTCAAGCTGATTGCTTCGGAAACGGAAAACGAACTTTTGGCGGAAAAACTTAATGAAGTGGTGGAGGATATGCAGGGAGGGTCGCCTATGTCCGCCGCCATGGCGAAGCACCCTAATGTTTTTTCCAAGTTTTATGTAAGTATGATTCGTTCAGGGGAAGAGTCCGGAAAATTGGATGAAATTTTTTCTTATTTGGCGGATCATCTGGAAAGGTATTACGAACTGTCTTCCAAAGCGAAAAACGCGCTTTTTTACCCGGCTTTTGTCATCGGCACTTTTTTTGCGGTGATGATTTTGATGATGGTTTTCGTCATTCCCCGGTTGAGCGAGATTATAAAGGAGATGGGGCAGAACATTCCCGTTTACACGAAAGTGGTCATCGGAATCAGCGAGTTTTTGGTCAATTACGGAATTTTTATTTTAATCGCCATCGCCATAGGAACAGTCTTTTTGTGGCGTTACACCCGTGGCGAGACTGGGCAAGAAGTTATTTCCCATTTGCAGTTGAGAGTTCCATATATCGGAACGCTTTACAAAAAGCTTTATCTTTCCAGAATAACGGATAATCTTGAAACGCTTCTTTCAAGTGGAATACCGGTTGTCAGGGCGTTGGAAATAACATCAGATGTCGTCGGAAACAGAGTCTATGAGAGGATTTTAAAAGAAGCCGTGGAGTCTGTCAGAGGAGGGAGTTCCATCTCGGAAGTTTTTTCTCGTTATCAAGACATCCCCCCGCTCATATCAAGAATGATGAGAATCGGGGAAGAATCCGGAAAATTGAATTTTATTCTGAAAACATTGTCCAAGTTTTACAGTCGCGAGGTTGACTCCGCTGTGAGCAATTTGGTCAGTTTGATTGAGCCGATTATGATTATAACCTTGGGTGTGGCGGTCGGGATTCTTCTCGTTTCCATCCTTGGTCCGATTTACAGCATCACGGCGGGAATTTAAGTTTTATCCACATTCCGCTTTAGGCTTTTGCTTTTAATAAGGTATAATAAAAGAAGTGTTATTATAAATTAAGGTCGATAAATAATCATATAACATTGCGGTCATCGGATTGCGGCGCGAAATTGTTTTGAGCCGCGAGTTCCGGACCGCGATGGATAAAATTAAAAATGTTTAAAAAATTTAAAAAAGGAGAAGGTAACCGCGGTTTCACCTTGATTGAACTTTTGGTGGTTATCGCCATCATCGGTATTCTTTCCTCCGTTGTTTTGGCATCGCTCAACACAGCCAGAAGGAAATCAAGGGACGCTCGCCGTTTGTCAGACATCAAACAGGCGCAGTTGGCGCTTGAGATGTATTTTGACTCCAATGGTAACAAATATCCGGCGACAGCCGATGGAGCGGCCCTTCCTGGCAACAACACCGGATTGCAAGCCCTTGTGACCAGTAAATTTCTTCCCACTCTTCCTACGGATCCGAGTGGATCGAACTACAAATACTGTAGCCCAACCGCTGGAATGTCCTATCATTTGGCAGCTGTGATGGAAAGCCCCGATAGTCCCGCCTTCCAATCGGACAGTGACGAGCTTAGCGACGGGTGTGCCTCGGGTACTTTTGCGGGGTTGTCCACTGATTGTGGAGCCACAAATGATTTGGGTGCTAATTCTCCTACAGGCGACCTATGCTATGATGTAACTCCGTAAGACTGATTGTCCTGTTCTTTGAAAACCCGCCCTTGTCGGCGGGTTTTCTTGTTTATGCTATAATCAAACCAATGATTGAATTATTTGTTTTTTCATTGGGGGCGATTGTGGGCAGTTTTTTGAATGTGGTCGCCTTGCGCTACAACACCGGGCGCTCCATCGCCCGTGGCCGTTCTCAGTGTTTCACCTGCGGAACGCCTCTCAATTGGCGCCAATTGATTCCAATTTTCAGTTTTTTCGCTCAAAGGGGGGTGTGTGGAAAATGTGGAAGCAAAATTTCTTGGCAGTATCCCATAATTGAAGCTTTAACTGGGTCGCTCTTTTTATTTGTTTTTCTTTTCCTCGGAGGAAGCGGAGCGATATTCGGCGGACAGTTCTCAAACTTGTTTTTCGGACGCCTTGTTTATTACTGGGCGATTTTTTCTCTTTTGATCGTCATCGCCTTGTATGATTTCAAACATCAGATTATCCCGGATATGCTTGTTTATTCATTCGCCTTTCTGTCGCTCTTGGCGATTTTTTTTGAACATGGGCAGTTATGGTCCGGACTGGCGGGCAGACTTTTGTCCGGAATCGCCTTTTTTTCCTTTTTCGCTCTCATTTGGTTTTTATCAAACGGAAAAGGAATGGGGTTTGGAGACGCCAAATTGGCGCTTGGAATCGGTTTTTTGTTAGGTCCGCTCAAGGGGCTAATCGCCATACTTGTCGGTTTTTGGTCCGGAGCGATTGTGGGCATTCTCTTGTTAATTTTGGCGAAAAAAAGGTATAATATGAAAAGTAAGGTGGCGTTTGGTCCTTTTTTAATTTTTGGAGTGATGATTGCGTTTTGGTTCGGAAACGCCATAATCCGCTTATACATTTAATATGTTTAAAATTTAATTATGAAAAAAAATAAAAAAGAAAAAATAATTTTGTTGGCGTTTCTGGTGGCTGTTATTTTCGTTGTTTTAATTTCAGGATGGGGAGGAAAGAAAGCGGACAAAAATGAATTGGTTTTCATTATTGATTATGGGAACAGTGGGAAACAGGCGTTACAGGTTCCTCTTTCCGGGAAAAAACGCGTTTGGAATCTATTGCAGCAGGTGGCTTTGCTGACCGGCGCCGAAGTTGAAGCCGACAATAATTTTACGCCAATTAAGATAAAAGAATTTTTAAACGGGAGCGGAGGCAAACATTGGGTTTTTTATCTGAATGGCGTTAAACAGGACATATCCCCTTATGACGTTTACGCCGGTCCGGCGGATAAAGTGGTTTTTCGTTTCCAATAATTGAAACGCTCAATGCGGATTAAATTCGTTTTGAGAGTTTGAAACGGGGTTTCCCAACTCTCTTTTATGAAAAAAAGTTTAAAACGAAAAGTATCAAATTCTCATTCCTGCTTTTTGCCGGTTTCCTGTTCCGGTTTCACTTTGGTGGAATTGATGGTGAGCATAAGCATTTTTACGATTATCAGTATCGGCCTTTTTATCAACTACCCTAAATTCAGGGAAGGCGTCTCTTTGAAAAGAACCGCCCAGAAAATAGCCTTGTCCGTGAGAGAAGCTCAAGTCTCCGCCATTTCCGTCAAGGAATTTGACGGAAAATTCCCCGGATACGGAGTTCATTTTAATGTTAACACCCCCGACTCTTTTATTTTGTTTGTTGATCTTGACGGTAATGGAGAATACAGCGGGGGAGCTGAAAAGGAAAAAGAAATCAAGATAAAAACGGCCGATATAATTTACAAACTTTGTGTTGGCGAGAAAACGATTCCGACGCCGGATTGCGGTTTAAGCGAACTTAATATTGTCTATTATCGTCCCGGACCGAAAGTTGTTTTTAAAGGAGGAGGAGTTGATTATTCAAATCATGATTTGGAGGTTGTAATCAGATCCCCTGACGGAACGGAAAAGCAGGTGATAATTTGGCCGACCGGTCAAATAGAAGTTGATTAAAAAATGAAAAACAATCATTTATTTTTTAAAAAAAGAAGTTTTTCCGGAGCAGCAAACTCCGGCTCAGTCTTGCGAAGCGGAGGAGGGTTTACACTCTTGGAGACCCTTGTCGCCATTACCATTTTAACAATGGCGACTTTGGGTCCGATGCAACTCGCCTCTCGGATGATAGCTTCGGCGAGGGTATCCCAGAACCGCATAGTCGCTTTTTATCTGGCTCAGGAGGGAATTGAGTATGCCAGAAATACGCGTGATAATAATTTTTTAAATCCTCCCAACGGTTGGCTGGACGGGCTTGATGTATGTTTCGGATCTGATGGGTGTGTCATTGATGTTCCCAACGCGAGCATGGTCGCTTGTGCCGGAGAATGTCCGGATATCAAATACGATGCCACGAATGGATATTATTATAATTACATTAAAGGAGTTCCGACTATCTTCAAGCGCGTTGTCAAAATAATTCCGAATGTTGGTGGCAACTCGGATGAGGCGAATGTGAGAAGCATCGTTTCCTGGAAAGACAATATAGGAGAGAAAAAAGTCGTTTTAGAGGAGGATATTTTTAATTGGAGATAATTTATTTCTTCGGAAAAACAAAAAAGCAAAATGAAACAATCGCTGAAAATTAAATCCACCCTTACACCGAAGACCGCATCAAGCTCGCGAAACGAGGGAGGGTTTACCCTTATTGAAATGATGGTTGCCGTCTCAATTTTTATTGTTATAATAACCATTTCTCTCACTTCTATTCTTAATGTCAGCAATATTCAAAAAAAGACCGCCACCTTCAGGGCGGTGAATGATAATTTGAATTTTGCCATTGAAAAAATGGCGAGGGAAATAAGAACGGGAAGCGATTATTGCGCTCAATCTTGCTCCTCTCCTTCATCCTTTAACTTTACGAACAGTGAGGGCGTGGTTGTGGAATATTTGCTTGCCAATAAAAAAATTGAAGTTTCTTATGATGGAGGAGATTTTCTCCCAATGACATCTTCCGAAGTAGTCGTTGAGAAGCTTCTTTTTGTGGTAAGAGGGGATGGACCGGACGGACTCCAGCCACTTGTTACCATTATTATCAGCGGTTATGCCGGGGAAAAAAAGACAATCAAATCCCAGCTTAATATTCAGACAACGGTTTCCCAAAGGTCCATTGATTCATAAAAATGAAAAAAAAGAGCAAAATTAAATATCAAGTTCACGGGCATACCCCGCCGGAGAAGACTGAATCAAGCTCGCGAAGCAAGAGGGGTTTTACTCTGCTCCTTTCTTTGGTGGTTGTCAGTATCGTTTTGAGCGTCGGTCTCGGAGTTTTTGACATAGTTTTCAGAGAATTGATGTTTTCCGGAATGAGCAGGGAGTCGCAGAAAGCCTTTTACGCCGCTGATACGGGCGCCGAATGCGCTATGTATTGGGATATTAAAGAGGGACTGATATCGTCCACGACTCCCTCAACAATCAGTTGCGCAAATCAGAGCGTTGAAGTCGGAGGAACGCCGATATCGTCTTTCCAGGTTGACCTTTCAAACGGAACCTGTTTTTCCGTGACGGTGGATAAAACGAATGACCCCCAAACTTCCATTGAATCTTATGGATACAATACCCCTTGTGGTTCCACTAACCCGAGGAAAGTGGAGCGCGCCATAAAAATTACTTACTAAAATGGACGCTCGTCAAGCAAAAAAAAGAATAGAAAAACTGAGAAAAGTGATTAATCATCATCGCTATCTTTATCATGTTCTGGACAGACAGGAGATTTCGGATGCCGTCCTGGATTCCCTAAAGCATGAACTGTCAAAATTGGAGAGCGAATCTCCTCAATTCATCACACCGGATTCTCCCACACAAAGAGTTGGAGGTCGTCCGCTGGAAAAATTTGTTAAAATAAAACATAAGGTGAGGCAGTGGTCGTTTGGAGATGTTTTTGACGAAGAGGAAATAAGAAAATTTGACGAAAGAATTAAAAAAGCGCTGGAAAAAGATTTGGGACACCGACCGAAACTGGATTATGTGTGTGAACTTAAAATTGACGGCTTTAAAATAGTTCTCACTTATGAAAAGGGGATTTTAATCGTGGCGGCGACTCGCGGAGACGGTTTGATTGGAGAAGATGTAACACAAAATGTCAGAACGATAGAGAGCATTCCATTAAAATTGGAGAAGGAGATTGACACGGTCGTTGAGGGGGAGATTTGGATGAGCAAAAAAGAATTTGAGCGACTGAACGCCGAACGAAAAAAGAAAGGAGAGCCATTATTCGCCAATCCGCGCAATGTTGCCGCCGGCTCCATTCGCCAACTTGACCCCAAAGTTGCGGCTTCTCGCAAATTGAACAGTTTTATGTATGATATGACGCTCTTGAACGGCAATGAATCCGGCATCTCCCGCCAACCGGAAACTCAATATATAGAATTGGAGTTGCTACGGGAATTGGGGTTCAAAGTAAATCCTCATTTTAAATTATGTAAAAATATTGAGGAGGTCATAGCCTTTTGGAAAGGATGGATGAAAAAGCGGGATAAAATGGATTATTGGATTGACGGAATCGCGGTTAAATTGAATAAAAGAGAATGGCAGGATAAATTGGGATACACAGGCAAGGCGCCTCGTTTCGCCATCGCCTTTAAGTTTCCCGCCGAGCAGGCGACAACTATCCTGGAAGCCATTAAGGTTCAGGTGGGCAGAACCGGTGTCTTGACCCCCGTCGCCGTTTTAAAGCCCGTTTCTCTTGCCGGCTCCATAGTGAGTCGCGCCACCCTGCACAACGAGAGTGAAATAAAAAGACTGGACGCGCGCGTCGGGGACACTGTCATAGTTCAAAAAGCGGGAGATGTCATACCGGAAGTGGTCAGTGTCATTAAAGAGCTTCGCTCGGGCAGTGAAAAAATCTTTAAAATGCCCAAAAAATGCCCCATTTGCGGAAGCCCTTTGGAGCGTTCCGTCGGGAGTCCGTTGGTGAGATGCCCCAACAAGAGATGCGCCGTTCGCCATCGTCGCCAACTTTATCACTTTGCCTCCAAAAAAGCTTTCAACATAGAAGGTATGGGACCGAAGATATTGGACGCTCTTTTGGATAACGGACTGATAGAGGATGCGGCAGACATCTTTGACCTAAAGGAAGGAGACCTTGAGCCTCTGGAGCGTTTCGCGGAAAAGTCTGCGAAAAATTTGGTTGAGGCCGTCAATGAAAGAAAAAAAATTGACTTGACGAGGTTCATATTCGCTCTTGGCATCCCAAATGTCGGAGAAAGAACCTCTCTTGATTTGGCGGGAGAATTCGGCTCAATTGAGAATTTGCAAAAAGCCAAGCTTGAAGAATTGGAGGCCATCCATGATGTCGGCGAAATTGTCGCGCGCAGTATTCGCGAATGGTTCAAAGATAATTACAACAAGAGGCTTTTGAACAGGCTTCTTAAAAGGGTGGATATTAAAAAAGTTTCCAAACCCGCCGGAACAAAATTGAAAGGGAAAAAATTCGTTCTGACCGGGTCGTTGGAATCAATGTCTCGCGACGAAGCGAAAGAAAAAATAATCGCGTTGGGAGGAGAGGTTGCGAGTTCAGTCTCAAAAAACACGGATTTTGTGGTGGCGGGCAAGGACCCCGGCTCAAAACTAAAAAAAGCCGAGCAGCTCGGCGTAAAAACATTGAATGAACGCAATTTTTTAAAACTGCTGAAACAATAAATCCCTCTCGCCATTCTTGACGGTCGTCAAGAATGGCGAGAGGGATTTATTGTTTTTACACCCTCCTTCTGCGCAAAGTGCCCTTGTTGCTTATGGAAAAAATCTCTACGCAGTTGTGCAAGTTTAATATTGAGAGTTCCCGTAAAAATTCTTCCGGAAATTTGTTTTTTCCAATCCAGACGCTTTTTTGCAGTTGCTTGTATTCTAGATTTTTCAACACTTCTCTCAGCCATTGTCTCTTTCTTCTTTTTTCCTCAGGTATGTCAAACACGATAAGGTTTGTTGTTTCGCCGGCCAGGACAGGGTATCGGGTTTTCGGCTTGCCCTTTTCCTTTTTTAGGTACAGCTCTCCTTTTTTGGTTAAAAATATTTTATTTTGTCCGACTTCCACTAAGCCATCCTTTTTTAATTTGTAGATTAAATCGGAAAATCTGGCCTTTTCCTTTTTTAATTCTTCTCTTTTTTGACTGTTTAATTTTTTGACTTCCCGTTCCTGATTCCGTTTTTCCAGAAGACGTAAAGATCGTGGCAGTGTAGTGCCATAAGGGAGGGTAAAAATAAAAATCAGGTCGCCGGCTATATCAACGCCAGTTCGCAATGCTTCTAAAATTTTCAACCTTTTCCCTTTTTTCATTTCCTTATCACCTTGCTAACCCAAAAATGACCCTATGCTAAACATTTTATCGCCATTCTTGACGGTCGTCAAGAATGGCGATAAACAAATAAAAAAGGACAGCAGGTCATCACAGTCGCGCTCCGTTGCGTTGATTGTTTGAAGTAAAGCTTTCATATTTTGCGCGAAGTTTGTTTTATGTTAAAATCAAAGAATGAATTTGAAGGAAAAAATACAAAAAGATTTTATAGAGGCCTTTAAAGCCAAAGACGCTGACAGAACGCTTGTCTTAAAAATGTTGCAGGCCGGCATCAAGAATGCGGAAATAGAAAAAAAGACAAGATTGGCCAAAAAAGGAGAGCCGTTTGAAGAGCTTTCTGACGAAGAAATTATCCAGGTCATTTTCAAAGAAGCCAAGAAAAGAAAGGATGCCATAGGACTTTACGAAAAAGGAGGGCGCGCGGAGCAGGCTGAAAAAGAAAAAAAAGAGCTTGAAATTTTGTCCGCTTATCTCCCGGAGCAGATGTCCGAGGAGGAAATTGGAGAATTGGCCAAAAGGGCGATAGAGCAGGCTGGGGTTTCTGAACAAAAAGAAATAGGCAAAGTAATGGCCATTTTGGCTCCTCAAACAAAAGGCAAGGCGGATGGCGCTTTGGTTAACAAAATTGTCAAGGAATTGCTCGCTTAATGCCTTAATGCTCTGAGGGATTATTGCAACTCAGGTTGGAAAAACTCGTTCATTTTTACCATTCGTTTTTTGAAGGACTTTATTTTTCCGTCGGGAGAAATTACCACTTCAAGCATCAAACCTCGCATTGTTTCTTTGGAAAAATTTTGATCAAATATAAAATTACCCAGGCTGTAGGCGATTATTCCGTCTTTATATTTTTCCACCTCCTGTGTGACATGCGGGTGATGTCCGATGACTATTTTCGCTCCGTTATCAATCGCACTTTTCGCGAGCATCTGCTGTCTTTTGTTTGAGAATTTTTTATACTCCTCCCCGAAATGAATTGAAATGATTAAAACATCCGTTTTTTTTGCCATCTTTTTGATTGTCTTCGCGAAACTGCCGTCAGCGATTAAAATTCCGGATCTGTTTTTGGACGCCTTGAGCCATTTCGGACCTACGTCGCTGAACCCCAGAAATGAAAAACGGAGTCCGTTTTTGGAAATGGGCTTTGAATTGACGGCGTTGTTTTCATTGTATCCTCCGCCGACGGGGAGAATGCCGGCAGTGTTCAGTCTGAGAAGAGTATCCTCAAATGCCACCCTTCCCCAGTCTCCGGTGTGATTGTTCGCGAGCGACAATGCGTCAAAACCGGCATCCTTTATCGCCTCCAGTGCTTCCGGCGGCATCCTGAAAGAATACAGATTTCCGATATCGCTTCCAACATCGGAAACAGGTCCTTCAAGATTTCCGAAAGCGATGTCCGCTTTCTGCACGGCGGGTTTTATTTTTTGGAACAGAAAAGAAAAGTCGCCACTGGCATTTTTTTTCACTGATTTTCGCACCGCCCTGTCAAGCATTATGTCTCCTGTAAAAAGAAGCAAAGTGTCTTTTCGGGGCTTTATTTTTTTTTGTTCGCGATTTTTAAAAACAAAGGCGCTTTCTCGGGGTTTTTCTTTTACGCGCGCCTGGCTGACCGGCAAATCTCGGTAAGCGTATTGGACCGCTTTTATGGATAAAGACATTAAAAAAACTCCAGTCAAAATACTGATTGTTATCCAAAAGGCATATCTCGCGCCTCTTTTAAAATGTCCCCGCATGCTGGAATTTTAGCACATTTAGTATATAATTTAAGAATAATGGTAGATATTGAAAAATTAGCTTTATTGGCCAGAATCAAATTGGGATCAGACGAAAAAGAGAAACTTCAAACCGAGTTTGAGGATGTTTTGAATTATATTTCCAAATTGACGGAACTGGATGTTGAAGAAATGGATGACAAACGGGTTTTTGGCGCGAGCGGTTTGGAAAATGTGGAGCGTGAAGATAAACCGACAAACGAACCGGGAGAGTTTTCTGATTCCTTGCTGGAAGAGGCTCCTTTTACCGAAGGAGGATATGTGAAGGTAAAGCGCGCGCTTGAATAGAATATTGATTTTTAATTTTATATTAAAATGATTGACTTAAAAAATCTCAGCATTAAGAAGGCTATTGGCATGATACACGACGGAGATATTTCGGCGCGGGAGATTTTGATTGCCTACCAGGAAAATATCAAGAAAAAAAACGGCGAAGTTCACGCCTATTTGGAAACTTTTGACGAAGAGGCTTTCGCGCGCGCCGAAGAAATTGATAAGCAAATTTTGGCGGGAGACGAGCCTAAGGCGTTGTCGGGGATTCCTTTCGCGATTAAGGACAATATTTTAATAAAAGGCAAAACCTGTTCAGCCGGATCAAAGATTTTGGAAAATTACACCGCCGTCTACGACGCTTCAGTCATTGAAAAATTACGCTCCGCCGGGGCAATTTTTCTCGGCAGAACGAATATGGATGAATTTGCCATGGGTTCGTCAACGGAAACATCCGCTTTCGGACCTACAAAAAATCCTCTTGATATTGAAAGGGTTCCTGGGGGATCCTCTGGAGGATCTGCCGCGGCTGTGGCGATGGA
>VAPA010010379.1_pt1 | contig 17849 bp, 20 predicted proteins | sample 3395041 | NCBI WGS metagenome assembly VAPA01 (sample SAMN08290432, study PRJNA428436) | hydrothermal vent metagenome | isolation source: Deep-sea hydrothermal vent chimney | place: Indian Ocean: Southwest Indian Ridge | depth 1973 m m
CGTCCATCTGCTGTCTCGAGATTCCGTCGACCTCGGCATGCTTCTCTGCGACATTGATCATGTCCTTGGGATTTCCCCACATGCCCGAACCGGCGAATGTGCACTCGCGTAACGTGTCGAGGAACACGCCGCTCCCGAGCTTGTGTCCCCATCGCGAGCCGGGCACCATGTGCGGCGCATTACTCATCGACTCGAGCCCCAGGACCATCACCACGTCGACTGCGCCGATAGCGATCTGGTACGTCGCCTGGATCAGGGCAGCCATCGACGAACAGCACTGCATGTTGACGGTGAAGGCCGGCACGTCGTGCGGAACTCCCACCCGCATGCCGACGATGCGCGCAGGGTTCGATTCAGTCATGTCCTGGAGGACCATTCCCCCAATGATGAGGTCGAGTGCTTCGGGTTCGAGGTTCACTCGATCGAGCAGGGCAGCGGCCACGGTGGACCCGAACTCGGTGGCCCGCAACGGCTTCAAAGAGGCTCCGAACTTGCCGATGGGGCTCCTCAAACCGTCGACGAGGAAGACGTCTCTGCTCATGGCCTCTCCCTGGTTGCGTGTGCTGTCGGCGGCATTTATAATAACGGACGTTCGTTAGGTTTACAATCGCGAGACCCGAGAGAAGGAATCTGCCTGTGTTCGATGACGAAACCCTTGCTCGATCGAGAGAGTCCGGCGCGACATGGGAGAAGGAGTACGAGAAGCTCGTTGCGAGGTTCGGCGATGCCGCCCCCAAGCGCGCAACCGAACCAAGGACATACTCCGGTCTCCCTCTCAAGTCGGCTTACTTCCCGCACGACATCGCCGACCTCGATCTGACCGGCGCCCCCGGCGCGTACCCGTTCACCCGCGGCAACCTGCCTGCGCACTATCAGCTGATGCACTGGGCCAACCAGCCCGTCATCGGATACGGGTTGCCCGAGGACACCAGGGATCGGATGGACACCCTTGCCGAGCAGGGCATGATCGGCTACTTCGGCCAGCGGTTCTACAACCTCGTTTACGACCTGGTCTCCCACGAAGGCTTGGATCCCGACCATCCCGCAGCGCGGGGTCGAGTGGGCCAGTGTGGGATGGGTGTGTACTCGAAGGCCGATCTGGCCCGCCTCTTTGCAGGGATGGACCTGACGAAGATGAACGTCGTCCACATCACCGACTACCAGGTGGTGCCGGCCCTCGCCCAGTACATCGCCCTCGCCGAGGATCGGGGCCTGACACCGGATCAATTGCGCGGCAACTCGATGAACTGGTATCACCAGTCCGCCTACGTCGGCATGACCGCCTTCCCTCCCCGGCAGGGCCAGAAACTGGCGGTCGAGCTGATCAACTACTGCGTCAAGAACGTTCCCAGGTGGAACACGACCAACTTCTTCGGTTACGGGGCCGAGGAGGCGGGAGCGACCGCTGTCGAAGAGATAGCGTTCATGCTCGCCTACGGAATCGACCTCGTACGGGCCTGCATAGCGTCGGGGCTCACAGCAGACCAGGCACTGCCACGCTTTGGTTTCCAATTTGCCCAGGGGAACGACTTCTTCGAGGAGATCTGCAAGATTCGCGCCATGCGTCAGATGTGGGCAACAACAATGAAGGAGCGATTCGGTGCGGAGGATCCCCGGTCGATGCATGTACGTATCCACACGCACACATCGGGCGTCTCCCTGACAGCGCAACAGCCCCTCGTCAACCTGATCAGGACGACGCTGCACGCCTTTGGGGCGGCCCTGTCCGGTGTACAGGCGATGGAGGTGTCCGCCTACGACGAGGGGTTCGCCCTCCCGACGGAGGAGGCGGCAACGCTCGCTCTCCGGATCCAGCAGGTGATCCAGGAGGAGACCAATATCACGTCCGTCTCCGATTCGTTGGCCGGGTCGTACTACGTGGAATCGCTCACCAACCAGCTCGTCGAGGCTGCGCTCGTGCTCGTGGAGGAGATCGAGGCGCAAGGTGGCTACATCGCTGCCCAGGAATCGGGCTGGCAACGCCGAAGAGTCGAGGCGTCCGCCGAGCGTTGGCGTGATCTCATCGACTCCGGCGAGCGCACAGTCGTGGGCTTGAACAAGTACCAAACCGATGAACCGCCACCGACCGACCTGTTCAAGATCGACCCTCAGGTCGAGCAGACCGCGATAGAGCGCGTCGAGGAGCTCAAGGCGAGCAGAGACAATGACGCCTGGGAGAAGGGGATGCAGAGTTTCGCAGAGGCCGCGGAGGCACTGGCCACGAAGGACTTTGCTGCGCTCGACGGCAGCCTCATCGAGGCAGCCATCGACGCTGCGCGAGCCGACGCGACGACCGGAGAGATGATGGGTGTACTCAAGAGTGCACTCGGATGGAGGCCACCACATGAGTATTGAGATCGCTCCAGGCGAGCCGATTCGAGTTCTGCTCGCCAAACCGACGGTCGAAGCCCACGACCGAGGTGTTCGCCTTGTCGCCAAGAAGATGCGAGATGCCGGCCTCGAGGTCATCTTCATCAACTTCCTCCTGCCCGAGGAGGTCGTGCAGGCCGCCGTCGACGAGGACGTCCATGTGGTCGGAATCTCGACATCGGCGGGAGGCCACCTCCCCATCTTCGAGGACGTGATCGCCGGGCTCGCCGCCCAGGGTCGCGACGACGCTCTCGTGATCGGTGGTGGGGTCATCTCGCCTGGAGACGAAGCCACGCTGCTGAGTTGGGGCGTTGAAGCGGTCTTCGGTCCTGGCACCAATGCCGACCAGACGATCGAGATGATCAAGCAGCGCCTCACCGCGGTCTCGCCATGACATGGCCACGCAAGGTCGCCATCCTGGGCGGCGGCGGCGTGATGGGGCACGGCATTGCTCTGGCCTGCCTCCAGCGCTCCGATGCTGTTGTATCGATCATCTCTCGTAGGGAGGAGACCGTCGAGCACGGGCTTGGCCTCATCCTCGAGGGTCGGTTCGGACTTGCCCGCGGCGTTGCCAAGGGTCGGATAACCGAAGAACAGGCCGCGGACGCCCGGTCGCGCCTGTCGGGCACGACCAGTTACGAGGAAGGGCTTGCCGGGGTCGACCTCATCTTCGAAACCGTGCCGGAGGTTGTCGACACAAAACACGACGTTCTGGCAGAGGCCGAGCGCCTCTCGCCCGATGGCACGGTGATCGCCACGAACACATCGTCGATCCTGATCGCCGAACTGGCCGCTCCCCTCGAGGACCCGAGCCGTCTCGTCGGCACGCATTGGTTCTATCCCGCGAACGTGCTCCCCCTCGTTGAGGTGGCGCGCAGCGCGTTCGTCGACGAGGACTCCCTTACCGGTGTCGTCACCTATCTGGAGAGCATCGGGAAGAAGCCGGTGGTGGTGAAGGACTCGCCGGGGTTCTTCATGACGCGATTCATCAACAACTACGTCGCCGAGGCGATCCGTCTCGTGGAGCTGGGCATCGCAGGACCGGCGGAGGTCGATGAGATGGTCAAGACGGGACTTGGCTGGCCCATGGGTGTGTTCGAGCTCCTCGATGCCTCCAGCTTCGAGGCGTTCTATCACGCTCAGCAGTACCTCCATGAGACATGCGGGGAACGGTACGCCGTACCGCCGCTCGCTCGTCAGGCGTTCAGTGCCGGATACCTGGGCTCGCCCGACCTCAAGCCGGGGAGCCGGGGCGGGTGGTACGACTTCCTCGGCGTCGATAGGGCCGAGGACGCACCGTGACCAAGCCGACCGCGGCCAACCGAAGCGGCCAGCTACTCGAGGCGGCGGCCGTCTGCTTTTCGCGCGAGGGGTTCGATGCAGCATCCATGCGAGCCATCGCCGATGAGGCCGGGATGCAAACCGCGTCGATCTACTACCACTTCGACAGCAAGGACAACCTGCTCGTTGCGGTCCACGAGGAAGCGCTGCACCGAATCGGCGAGGCAACCACGGCAGCGCTCCGCGATGTCGAGGGGGCGTGGGAACGGCTCGAAGCCGCCTGTGCCGCCCATCTCGTGATCCTCCTCACCGAAGGTACCTTCGTCAACGCCGTGATGCGGCCAGTGCCGAGCAAGGTCGAGGGGCGGGAGCTGATCTTCAAGCTTCGGGATGACTACGAGAGCATCTTCACGGACCTCATCAACGCCCTGGCACTGCCCCAGGGCACGGACCGAGACACACTCCGCCTCATGTTGTTGGGGGCGATGAACTGGACGTTCACATGGTGGCACCCCAAGGAGGGGCCGGCGCCCGAGGCCCTGGCCTCCATCTTCGTCGCGAACCTCCGAACGGGCCTCGACGTCACATGATCAGGGACAAGGAGCACTACGAGGCCGGGTTTGCCGAGGGCAGCCGGCGCGTCCTCGGGTCGGCCATCTCAGCGCTCGAGAACGATCGCCCCGACGCACCAGCGGTGCTCGCCGCCGTTTACGGACGAACGGGAAACGCCCATGTCGTCGGTGTGACCGGTCCGCCGGGCGCAGGAAAGTCGACCCTCGTCAACGCGCTGATCGGTGAGTACCGCCGGGAAGGACAGACCGTTGCGGTTGTCGCGGTCGACCCGTCGAGCCCGTTCGGAGGTGGGGCGCTCCTGGGAGATCGCATCAGGATGTCGGACCACGCCCTCGACGCAGGAGTCTTCGTCCGATCCGTCGCCTCCAGAGGACATCTCGGCGGGCTGTCACGGGCAACAGCCCAGGTCGTCGACGTCCTCGACGGCTTCGGGTTCGAGGTCGTGATTGTCGAGACGGTCGGCACAGGGCAGGCCGAGATCGACATCATGCATCTCGCCCAGACCGTGATCGTGGTCGCTGCACCGGGCTTCGGCAGCGAGGTGCAGGCCCTCAAGGCAGGGATCCTCGAGATCGCCAACATTTTCGTCGTGAACAAAGCGGATACTCCGGCGGCGTACAAGACGGAGCGGGACCTTCACGAGGCACTGGGCCCGCCATCTGCGAGCGGCTGGTATCAGCCGATCATCCAGACCGTGGCGATCGACAACACCGGTGTGCCCGAGCTCTTTGACAAGGTCGGCGAGCACCGGGCCCAACTCGAACCACACGAACGCTCCCGGGCCGCCACCATGCGAGCCAAACGGCAACTGGCCGCAGCCGTCGCCGAACTCGCATCGGAACGCGTCGGCGGGCACACCGACGTCGACGACCTCGCGGACCAGATCCTTTCGGGCCGGCTCGGACTGAGGGCTGCAGCCGAAGCCGCACTTCCGCTCATAACGTCTTCCGCCAACCTCGATTGAAAGGATGCCCGCCATGACCCATGAAACAGTCCTCTTCGATGTCGAAGACAACGTCGCGACGATCACCATGAACCGTCCGGACTCCGCCAACGCGCTCAACATCACGATGGCCAAGGCGCTCGCCGGGATGGCCCTCCGATGCGATGAAGACCCCGATATCCGAGCGGCCGTCCTGACCGGCACCGGCAGGTTCTTCAGCGCTGGGGGCGATGTTGCATCGTTCGGCGCCGCAGGTGACGGCGCTGCGGCTCTCATCAAGGAGGTGACGATGTACTTCCATGCGGCCATCTCGCGGTTCAACCGTATGGACGCGCCGTTCATCGGTGCGGTGAACGGGATCGCAGCGGGGGCCGGCTTCAGCTTCGCGACGGCGTGCGACCTCGTCGTGGCATCGGAGTCGGCCGTCTTCCTCTCGGCGTACACCGCGGCTGCACTCTCCCCCGATGGAAGTTCGTCGTACTTTCTTCCACGGCAGATCGGCATGAAACGGTCCGCAGAGCTGATGCTCACGAATCGTCGCCTGAGCGCACAAGAGGCACTCGAGTGGGGCATCATCAACCAGGTCGTTGCCGATGGGGAGGTTCTCGAGACCGCCCAGGCCCTTGCAAGGGATCTTGCGAACGGGCCGACGCTGGCATTCGGTGCGGTCAAAAACCTCCTACACGAGAGCATGAGCTCATCGCTCGAGACCCAGATGGAGCTCGAAGCGAGGACGATCGCCGACATGACCCGAACCGACGACGGCAGAGAGGGCATCCAAGCGTTTCTCCAGAAGAGGGCGCCCGAATTCCGCGGGACCTGACCGCCGAACGGACTCTCGACGATCTCCCGGATCACATCCGTCGATGATGGATGCCACCTATTCGCGAGCGCCCTTGGCTCTGTCCTGGCTCATCACCGCGAAGCCCGCGTCCAGGTCGTGGACGGTCATGATGCGTCGGCCCGGCTGGATCGCATCCTTGACGTCTCCCACGGAGAGGCCCCCTGCTTTCCATGTGAGGGCGAGCGACTCGAGTGGTTCCTCGGCTGTTACCGCGATGCCGTAGATCGAGGCCTGTCTGACGGGTGATTCGATGACTTCGATCACGGGACCGCCGCGGAAGAACGCTGCGGGGCGGCCGCGCACCTTCATCTTGAGCCGAGGCATGAGGCCGATGGTGTCGAACCGGCTGATCGCCCTATCGAGGTCGGGAACGAGCAGTACAACGTGGTCGATGACGAAGCCGGATACCTGGGTTGCGTGAGGAACCTCCATCGTGTGCACCTCGAACGCGGGAGCCGTCGGTGCCCAGGCCCATTTCGGGTCGCCGGTGGTGAGTGCCACGTCGCCGAGTTGTGGCGTCTCCGACCAACCGAACGCCGTCCAGTCGATCGGCAGTTGCAGCGCGGCGAGGGTGCTCATGGTCGACACCCTAGGGCTGGGTTCGATGGCACAGGCGAAGGCCCGACGAACTTTCATCATGGTGCCCCGCACTTCCCCGAACGAGGTACTTGGATGTCGGCACATCGGGCCTTCGATTCGTAACTTACGACGTAGCGGGACCCACTTCAACATGGTCGATTGCGCCGGTTTTCCCGCTCTCGAAAAGACGCCCTCGGTAACTGTCGGCAAACGCGTCCAGGTGGGTATCGAGAACCGTCGTTATCCACATATCAACAGCTATCCACAGGTCCTTGTGCACAACGCGCTGTGTGCAAGTTCGGGGCAGGAACTTTTCGCGGTGTGAACGGCGTTCGGCTATCTCCATTCTGGCTGACGGCCGATAGCTGACGGCTGTCAAGCCGTCATGCCCCCATACAGTTCCAGGAGGCGGATCGCGGTGGCCTCCCACGAGAACCTCTTACTGAAGGCCACGGCTCCGTCAGAGAGCCGCTCAGCGAACGAGGGGTAGTCGAGGATCGCCGCGATCGCGGTGGCGAATGCCATGGGATCGTGATCATCGACGAGCAACCCGGATTCGGAGGCATTGACCACGTATCGGAGACCACCGATGTTCGAAGCGACCACCGGAGTGCCGCACGCTTGGGCCTCAGCCGCAACGAGCCCGAAAGATTCGCTCCGCGACGGAACAACGACTACGTCCGCCGCTCTGTAGTGATCAGCGAGCGTGGGGTGTGGTTGCGGAGCGAAGAATCGGACCTGGTCACTCATCCGTCGCTGTTCGATGAGCCGGCGGCAGTCGTCGAGTTCCCGCATTCCGTTTGCGCCGCTTTCGCCTCCCACGATGTGGAGTCGGATATCCGCGTTGCCGGTTGACTGGGAATCAAGGAGATGGGCAAAGGCCTGGACGGCGACGCTCGTACCTTTGTGGGCCTGAATCCTGCCCACGAAGAGCACGATCCGTTCATCGCCGAACCCGAGCCGTCTGCGGGCGTCCTGCTCGTCGCCACGGCGGAATACGTCGTGGTCCACACCCGGAGCCGACACGCACAGTCTTTCGGGTGCGGCGCCATAGTGCGCGAGGAGATGCTCGAACTCGAACGGTGTCGAGGCGATGACACAATCGGAGTTCGTGATCACGTCCTTTTCGGTAACCAATCGCTCGTGGGAGGACTCATCCTCATCCGGATGGCGGTTGGCGTCCTTGACCCTGCCAAGCGTGTGAAACGAGTTTGCCAGCGGAATCCCGAGTGTCTTCTTGAGCCGAAGGCCCGTCCGGCCGGATAGCCAGTAGTGGCTGTGCACCAGGTCGTAAGAGCGGGTCCTCTGAGCTATCCATGCAAGCACTCCATCCGTGAATTCGCCAACAAGGCTCTCCATGTGAGCGATGGCAAGACGCGACACCGGCCCAGCCTCTATGTGCACGACGCGATATCCCGGCGTCACCTCGGTGACGATGGGAAGGTCGGCGTCGGCCCGTCTCGTGAAGACGGTGACATCGACTCCCCGTGAAGCCATGGTTCGAGACAGGCGGTCGAGGTAGACGTTCATGCCACCGGCGTCTCCAACGCCCGGCTGGAGAAGCGGCGAGGAATGCATGGCGACATAGGCGACACTTGAGATCATGATGTTCGGCCCTCGATCACGTGGAGCCGGCGCGCCTCGGCGCCATGGCGGAACTTGTACTGCTCGTCGCCCTTGAGGAAGTCGAACACGGCAGCGCCGCGATCGATCTCTGTCTCGATCATCGAGGAGAACAGCACGACCCCGGGCGATGCCATGGCCGCACCCGGGTCGTATGCCGAGTTGTAGTAGTAGTAGCCGTCCTCCGTCTCGAAGCCGAACGCCGCTGCGCGAGGCACACCATCACATACGAGAAAGTGGATCGATGCACCAGCGGTCTGGAGCAGTTCGGTGAAGTAGTCCTTCATAGGAGCGGTCATGAACCGACCCTTCTCGCCCTCGGACAGACGGTGCATCGTGCAGAACACCTCGATCGCGTCACCCGTGTGGTGTTCGATCTCGATCTCGCCGAACTCCGCCTCGAACTTCCGGCGTTTGCGGCGAACCTCGTGTCGTTGTTTCTTGCCGAGTGATCCGAGCCACGCTTCATAGGTGTCGGGAAGCGCAATCACGGCTGCGGTTCCATGGTCCGCCACGATGAAGGAGAACCCTGCCTCTACAAGTGCCTCCGTGATCGGAGCGACCGCCTCGTGCGGGAGAGAGTCGAGCCGGAACGGCATGTCCGGGAATCGTGCGAGAGCCGAGACGAGAGCTGAGGCACCGTCCCGTCCAACGGGGGAGTGATAGTCGGTGAGGTCTGACTGTCCCGCGAATTCGATAGCTCCGATCGACACGACGACCGCGGCTGCGCCCGTGTCGGATCGTTCGATGTGGAGCTCGGCACCCTGATCTGACCTGTTGCGCCACACCGCCTCGAGGAACGGTCGCTGTACGAAAGGCCCGACGCGAGGAGCGATTGCAGGGAGATCCGCAGGGAACGTCTCCCACTCATTGTTCATCCTCACGCTTCGACCAGCTCCATCCGTCCAACGGTACGACCGGCGTCTTTGACCGGCGGGCTGATTTGATCCGCGAGCGTGTCGGCTGCTGCCGCTGGGAGCGCCCCGATCCTGTTGGCAGTGAACAGCGCCGCGGCAACCGCAATCTGCGGCTTCCCGGAGTGCGCCTTGGCTGCGATCGTGATGCCACCACGTGTCATGCCGATGAGTCCCTCGGCACCAACCTTCAGAGGACCTCCCCACCACAACGCAGCGCGCCCGTCCGCGCTCACGTTGTCGGCAACGAGAGCTCCGAACCGCGCCATGGACCGCGCCATCGGTGCCAATTCATCGTCTGATCCGAGGCGGCTGAACGCGTGCGCGAGTCCTCTGACCGAACCGCGGAGCGTCGGTGCACCACACCCGTCGACACCGACCGGCTCCGGATCGACACCGGCAACATCGCCGATGATCTCCACGATCGACTGCTGGAGCGGATGATCCGGGTTGAGATATGTGTCCGTGTCCCATCCTGCGACTGTGCACGCTGCGAGCCATCCGGAGTGTTTGCCGGAGCAGTTGTGGAAACGTGGCTCCAGCCGGGTGTTGCCCCGTATCACCTGAAGCTCGTCTGCAGCTCTGGACTTTGGTCGACCCGGCGTACAGCGAAGGTCGTCCTTGGTGAGACCGTGGTTCTCGAGAATCGCCTCAACGATTCCGATGTGTACGGGAAAGCCACCATGACTTGCGCAGGTTACAGCGAGGTGCTCATCGGACAGCTTCACTCCGGCGCGGGCGGCAGCGAGTGCTTGGAACGGTTTGATGGCCGACCGATAGAACAGAGGAGCGTCGATGTCTCCGGACGAAAAGATAACGTTGCCTGCATCGTCGAGCGCGACAGACGTGGCATCCTCGTGTGACTCTGCGAGTCCCGAGCGGACCCTCGCGAACCGCATCGGCTACTTCGCAGAAAGGAATTCGTCGGCGCTTGTGGAACCCTCCCGGTAGCGCCTCGTGATTTCTCCGGTGATGATGTCGTGTGCGTCGTAGACGGCACGGCGTTGCCCCGAAACGGTCTGCTCGGTCTCGGAGAGGACTTCACGGATGTTCTTCAGCTCCTCGGTATCTGTGGTTGGCAGATGCGCGAGGAACCCGTCGCTCAGTGCATCATCGACCTCACGTTTGCCTTCACCGGAGAGATGAGGGAGGTCCAGCGACAGCTCGCGATCGAGCGGATTCGATGTTCGACCCGAAGGGGAGTCGGCGAGGATCTCTGGCAGAGCCTCGATGAGGGAACGCGTCTCTTCGCCGCTGCGGCGGCGCAACTCGAAATCGAGCAGGTCCATGCGTCCGTGGAGCATGCGTCGGTAGTAGGACAGCTCGGTGTCGAGGTCGTCACAGATCAACCTGCGGGATCGGAGGTCGTCGATGGGAACATCCTCGAGGTCTCTGGTGAACGACTCGTCCATCACCTGGTCGATCCGTCTGCGTTGTTGTGTCATTCCGAACTCCTTGAATGCTGACAATTTAGCAAGCCGAGCGCACCGTCGGGTACGGGTTCACTGCTTTTCCGTTGGGCCGGATCTCGAAGTGAACGTGCGTGGCCGTATACCGCGCGTTCCCGGAGTTGCCGACATATCCGATGACGGTGCCTTTACTGACGCGTTGCCCCGATGTGAGGTTGGCTGCCTGGGACTCGAGGTGGGCGTAGTAGTAGACGGTGTTGTTGTCCGAGTACAGATGGACGGTCCAACCGCCCAAGGAGTTGGAGCTCAGCTTGATGCGACCATCAACAACAGCGACGAGCGGCGTGTTCCTCGGAGACATCATGTCTACACCCTTGTGTTTGCGTCCCCCTGATCGGGCGAAACCCCACGAATCGATGAACGATGAACGGCCCTGTACCGGGCACATGAAACCTGGTGTTGCAGCGGGTGGCGCGCCTCCTGCCGCGCCGGGGCGTGATGAGGACTTCTCTGCCTGCTGGCGCCTGATTCGGTCGTCCTCGCGCCTTTTCTCCCTGATCTCCTGATCCAGTTGATCGATCGCTGCCCTCAGGTTCGTGTCTGCCTCGGCGAGGATGGCAGCCTGTTGTTCCTGGAGGTCCGCGATCTCCTCGACGATGATGGCTGCCGCATCTTCGTTCTCCGCTACGTCGACTCTGCGCACGTCGAGGTCTGCCGAGCTACGTGCCGCCTGGCGCGAGACGGCATCGAGGTTGTCGAGTGACTCGAGGTCTCGCTCGGTTGCTCGAGCGATGAGCGCTTGGGAAGTGATGAGTTCCTGGATGCTCGAGGATGTGAATGCAGAGCCCACGAGGTTGCGCTGACGTGATGTGTAGGCATTGACGACGATGCTGCGCGCACGATCTTCGAGTTCTGCGACCTCAGCCTGGTATCGGGTGACTGCCTCTTCCATCAGGGTGATTCGGTAGGTGAGATCCTCGCGTTCACTTCGGAGCAGTTCGTGTGTTTCGACCGCCTCCTCGAGCCGGTTCGTGACGTCCTGATAGTCCTTGTACGCGTGTGACTTGCGGGCTTCTGCAATCGTCCTGTTGCGCTCGGCCTTGTCGACATCGGTTTGGGTTTGTGCAGACGCGGCAACGGGAACGACCCCAAGGAGGCCGATCGTCAGGAGGAGCGTTGCCCAGCGCTGTACGCGAGAACGGAACATGCACATGTCAGGCTAGTGGGGAAGGCAGGTATCAGGTATCGGGTTTCAGGTTTCAGGGAAGAACGTCTGGCTTCTGGTCACGAAAAGACCCAGATCGCGAGCCAGAAGAGGGGGGCAGCGATTGCGGCGCCATCGAACATCGAGAGCGCACCCGGGGGATCCTCCGTGTGGCTGATCACTCCGGTTCTCAGAATCGAACCGAGGGTTCGGCCTGCAATGACTCCTGCTGCGGCAGCGACCCCACCAAGCAAGCCGGCAGCGACATCGAGTTCTGAGATGACGAGACCCGCAAGAAGGCCTGCGAGGAGTGCGCCGAGCAGCGCACCGACGTTGGCGTCCACCGACTGGATCGCAGCACCGTACGCGCCGGCAAGCCAGGCACCGACGAGTGCGAACGCTGTGATGAGCACGAATGCGACCACCGCGAACGATCCGGTGAGACGTATCAGGACAAGACCCGCGCTCGCCCCGGTTGCGATCACGGTCACCAGTGTTGTTGCTGCTGTGGTCCTGAAATCTCGGTTCGAGCTGTCGAATACCGGCCACGAAACTGCGACGATGGTCGCCAGAGCCATACCTCCGGCGAAACCACCGAATCCCCAGGCATACGCGCCGACCGCTCCGATTGTCGTGCCAATCAAAGGTGGGAACACAACGAAGGACACCCTGATGCGTTTCGAGGATTCTGAGAGATCCCAGACCCAGGCAAGGATCGCACCTACGGCGACGAAGGCGAACCATGCTTCTTCGGCCCAGGCCACAGCGATGAGGGCAACCACAAGAGCGACCGACAACAGATTTGGTCCGAAGTCGAGTTTGGGCACGGAGAGGGCCCCACCCGATACGGGTGGGATGAGGGCAACCTCATCGGTCGAAGCCACCTCTGTCCCTGGTCCGGCCGGTTCGCCGTTCACCCACACACCAGCGCTTGCAGCGCCCTTGGTGAACTGTTCACCGAACTGAGTGTTCGCCTTGGCGAGGAGATCCTCGATCGTGGTGGCATCGATATCGACACGGTCCGTCCCTGCGGACTCCCTGAGGTTCGCAAACAAGCGCAATGTGGCCATGCGGGGAGCCTAACGGCTGCGGCGCCGCGAGGGCGCCTTCGACGTGAGCCTCTCCCATCGTTCGCCGGCGCTCCGTTGTGTCATGCCCCTCCTCCCAGAAACCCGAGGCGTTCAAGAGCTTGGATTGGCTCGTCGAAGTCACAAGAACCGTATGCGGTGAAGCCTGTGTGGCGCATCCGTCTGAGCGCCGATCCCGGAACTTCATGTCCCTGCCAGGATGCAAATGCCGCGGACAGGGAGAAGTCATCGGTGTCGGTGTCGGCGACAGCCGATTCAACCGTCCTGATGTCTGATCCGTCCGCTGCGAGAGCCGCGGCCATGAGGACGTTGACGAATCCATGTCGCTCGATCCCGAGATCTTCATCGAAGTGGCGAATCGGTTGGTACAGGCCCGCGGTGAACTTGAACGGAAGCCGCTGATCCGTGCAAGCCATGATGAACTCCGCCACTTCTGCCGAGGTTGGGAACTGGTCGACGGTGACTCCACCACATCTGAGGTTTGCGCCGCCGACTCTCCGGCGTGAATGGAGCGCATGTGTAATGAGGTCGACCTGTGCAGCGATCGGAACAGATCGGTCCACCTCGATGAAAGGCACGACCTCTGGGGCCACCGACAGCATCGCGTTGAGCAGCGAATCGGTTGCTCCGCCGGTTGGTTCGGTGAGTTTCGCCTCCGCGGCTGCGATGGTCATCACCGGATCCATTTCTGCCTCGAAGTCGACAGCGTGTGCGGCCGATTCGCCCGGTGAAAGATCGAAAACGACGCTGATTTCCCAAGGTGTCTCACCCTGTGTGAATGTTGACGTCGCGACCGCTGCAAGCTCGCTGAGCTGGGATGCTCGACAGAGGAATCGTCCGGCGGCCCACGCCAAGGATCCAGAGCGGATGCTCCGGTAGGAGTCGACTGCATCCGGCATCGACTGGGACGCGGGTGGGAACAGTCCCGCATAGTCGATGAGCGCCGCGAACGCGGCCGTGCGTGCGTCGAGGACGAGTCTCATCGACCCTCGAGAGAGTGGATGTCACCAATGGATCGGTAGTACGGCACGAGCTCCTCGGGACCGGTTGGCACCATGGTACGCGAGTGTGAGCGGCCAGATCTGTGCGATCTGCATCGGATGTGGCCCCTGCTGAATCGATCGAACGCGAACAAGCCAAACGTGGCAATCTACAGGGCGTGAATGAACCACTCGTCAGCACCAGCGCGGTGTCGAAGCGCTACGGAGACGTGACCGCGCTCGATCGTGTCGATCTCGTGGTTCGCAAGGGAAGCGTCTACGGGCTTGTCGGCCCGAACGGGGCCGGCAAGACCACGATGCTGGCAATCCTCGCGGGGCTTCGGAAGCCATCAGACGGTACGACGAGGATTGACACGGCGTCGGTTGCCGTTCTCCCTGATACGCCACAGTTCGATGGTTGGCTGACCGGTAGGGAAGTTGTCGCACTTTCGCTCACCCTCCAGGGCGACACCTCTTCGCCGTCCGCTGTCGACGACGTGCTCGGCATCGCCGGCCTCACCGAGGATGCCGATCGTAAGGTCCGCGGATACTCACGCGGCATGCTGCAGCGGCTCGGTCTCGCCGCTGCAGTGGTGACTACCCCGGATCTCCTGCTTCTCGACGAGCCTGCAGCAGCGCTCGACCCCGCGGGAAGGCGCGAGGTGCTCAACCTCGTATCGGCGATGAAGGGTCGGTCCACAGTTCTCTTCTCAAGCCACATCCTCGATGATGTGGCCGAGGTCTGTGACGACATCGGGATCCTTCGCCGGGGAGAGATGGTCTACCAGGGATCGTTGGATGGGCTCCTCCGGCGCTACGTCGGTAGAGGCTTCGGTGTCAGGCTTCGCTCGGGTGCAGATGATGTCAAGGATGCCCTGCTGAGCGAACCGTGGGTCACGTCCGTTGGAGTTGGTCCGGATGAAACGCTTGCCGTTGTTGTTTCCGATGTAGCGGAAGCTGAGAGGCGCCTCGTCCAGGTGCTTGCCGCGAGCGGTCATCCGGTCGTGTCCGTGACCCAATCCAAGAGCTCTCTCGAGCAAGTGTTCCTGGAGGTTACGAAATGACCCTCTGGAGACTCGAGCTGCTGCGGCTCTGGCGAACCCAGCGGTGGCTCATTCTGCTTGCTGTCTTCGCGTCGTTTGGCATGCTCGGACCACTCACCGCACGCTACCTCCCCGACCTGATGGAGTCCCTCGGTGAGGATGCCGTCGGAGCTCTACCGCCGATGACCGCAGCGGACGGGATCACGCAGTACATGGGAAACGCCGCGCAGATCGGACTGCTTGCGGTCATGTTCGTGGGAGCTGCAGCGCTGGCCTTTGACTCGAAGCCCGAGATGGCGGTGTTCCTGCGTACGCGTGCCTCCGTACGTGAGATCCTCGTTCCACGGTACGTGGTGACCACCCTGGCGTCGATCGCTGCATTCGCAGGCGGAATGGCCATCGCCTATGTCGGAACGGGATTCCTCCTCGAGTGGCTCGACGTGTGGCCTGTGCTGGTCGGGACAGCGTTGTTCGGGTTGTATCTCGCGTTTGCAGTCGCCGTGTCTGGATTGATCGCTTCGTTCATTCGTCGTGTTCCAGGCGTTGCGATTCTCTCGGTCGGCGCGCTCATCGTGCTGGCTCTTGTTGGTCTGGTACCGAACGTCGCCCGGTGGCTCCCGAGTGAGCTGGTCGGTGCCGGCGACGTCCTGATCCGCGGCGGTGACTTCACGTTCTGGCCCTCGGTCTTCACGACGCTTCTGTTGACGATCGTGATGCTGGTTGTGTCGATCAAGCGCCTCGAGTCCCGCGAGTTGTAGAGCGACCTTCGACCTCATTGCATCGGTTTCGGAGCTCTCGGCTCCGACCTCAGACCTGACGTCTGTCTCAGTACATCTCAGGTACGAACGTCTGCTCCGTGATCGGTGGCCTGATGTACCCGCTGTCATCCTGGCGGGGCGGGAGCTCGACCGTGCCGAGTGTGCGGTCCTCGTACGGGATCATCGTGAGCAGATGGCTGATGCAGTTGAGCCGCGCCCTCTTCTTGTCCTCGGCGTTGACGACGTACCACGGTGCCTGCTTGATGTCCGTGTGGTCGAACATGATGTCCTTCGCCCTCGAGAACTCGACCCATCTGGTTCGGGATTCGAGATCCATCGGACTCAGCTTCCAGCGCTTGGCTGTGTCGCCGATGCGTGCCTTGAAGCGGCGCTCCTGCTCATCGTCGCTCACCGAGAACCAGTACTTGACGAGAATGATGCCGCTGCGCACGATGATCCGCTCGAACTCCGGGCAGGTGCGCAGGAACTCCTTGTACTCGTCCTCGGTGCAGAAACCCATGACGGGTTCGACGAGTGCCCTGTTGTACCAGGAACGATCGAACAGGACGATCTCACCCGCTGCGGGGAGTCGGCTGACGTATCGCTGGAACCACCACTGGGTCTTCTCTCGCTCGGTCGCCGTACCGAGGGCCTCGACGCGACAGATCCTCGGGTTGAGCCGTTCGGTGATCCGTTTGATGACACCACCCTTGCCCGCGGCATCGCGCCCCTCGAAGAGCACGACGACCTTGAGTCCTTCGTCCTTGATGTAGCTCTGGAGCTTCACGAGCTCGGATTGCAGTCTCGCGAGCTCATCCTCGTAGAACTTCGTCTTCAGCTTCGGTTTCTTGACACCCGCATGTGGTTCGATGGTGTCAAATACGGAGGCCTTGAGTGTGGTATCGCTCTGATCCATTGACGCAACAGTAGTCAGCCGATGAATGTCACGCGAGAAGGTTGACCGGCTTTTGTCGGTACCCTTCCGTCCGTGAGCGTTCCCATCTCTTTTCTCAGTGACTTCGGGCATACGGACGAGTTCGTCGGTGTCGTACATGGGGTCATCGCTCGGATCGCACCCTCGACACGGATCCTCGACATCACCCATGGGATCGGCCACGGCGACGTCCACGGGGGGGCGATGGCGCTGACGAGAGCCGTCCAGTACATGCCCAATGGTGTGTTCCTCGCCGTTGTCGACCCTGGGGTCGGCACCGATCGGAAGGCAATTGCAGCTCGCACACCCGTCGGCTACTTCGTGGGCCCGGACAACGGACTGCTTGCGCCTGCGGTTGCCATGGTTGGTGGAGCCGACCTCATCGTTTCCCTCGAAGATGATCGGTATCAACTCCCGGCGAAGGGTGCGACGTTCGCAGGCAGGGACATATTCGGACCTGTCGCTGCTGTGCTCGCATCCGGCCAGGCTGAGATCGAGGATCTCGGGCCGGCGCTTGATCCCGGCTCGATCAGCCCGCTTCTCATACCTCTTGCAGAACCTGCGGGGAACGGTGCCGTCCGCGGCAGTGTGCTGTGGGTCGATACGTTCGGGAACATCCAGTTCAATGTTTCACCCGAGGATCTCGGGGCGCTCGGGATCGAGGAGGGTGACGATGTGCTGGTCTCCTTCAATATGGAGGAGTTCCGCGTTGTATGGGGCTCGACATACGGCGACGTCGAGGAGGGCGAGGCGATTCTCCACGTCGATTCGCATGGCCAGATCGCGATCGCAGTGCGAGGTGGAAGAGCCGACGAGGACTTCTCGTTCGGTGTGGGCGACACGGTTGTCCTGGGTCGACCAGACGGCGGAAACCGAATTCAACTCCAGATCGCGGGTGAGAACAGGGGACAGGAAGAGACGAGCGATCAGTGAGCTGATACAAAGCGCTATCTTCCCCGCGTGCGCCCCGTCACCTCAATCGCCGTTGCCGTGCTGCTTGGCATCATCCTGATTGCATTCGTGGTCAAGCTCGCCATCGGCGGACTCACCCCGTGAGCGGACTCACCCTGTGAGCGTCCTCATCTATACGAGGCAGGGATGCCCGCTCTGTCTGAAAGGCATCGCGATTGCGAGCTCGGTGTTTGGTGAGGAGAACATCGAACTCGTCGATGTCGATCTGGATCTCGAACTCATGGAGAAGTACACGGACCGCGTGCCGGTCATCGAGACGGAGGATGGCAGAGTCATCGCCGAAGGAATCATCACGGAAGCGACGCTTCGCGAGTACGTAATACGTAATACGTAA
>VAPA010194996.1_pt1 | contig 17827 bp, 17 predicted proteins | sample 3395041 | NCBI WGS metagenome assembly VAPA01 (sample SAMN08290432, study PRJNA428436) | hydrothermal vent metagenome | isolation source: Deep-sea hydrothermal vent chimney | place: Indian Ocean: Southwest Indian Ridge | depth 1973 m m
GCTCCTTTAAGATCCCGCCTCTGGACATTTCTCTTCAGGCATGTGCACCCATGCTATTCGTCAATAATAACTCCCGTTTGTCAGAGTGTTTCGCCAGCTTATGCCTATTACTTTACCTGTGAAACAGTTTGAATGCGATCACAGGGTGAAACAGAAAGTGATATTATTGGTCGGATGGGATTATTCGGGGGGACAGGTGCCAACTTCACCTCGAAAAAGCATTGACCTTCCAGGGCACGTTCCGATATGTTGGTCGTTGTCATGACCGATCTCCTGCGTACCAATACCTGTCTCGGTGAGAGCAATCCGCCGCCCACAGGGGCAGGTGCGCGCACTGGAGATCGCTTCTAGACCAGAAAACATCGATCGAAGGACCAACACCTGTCCCGTACGGCCTGGCCGCTGCGGGACTTTCATTTTCGGAAGCGATCGCGCCGCCGGGACGGAAACCGAGAGGACCGAATCATGGCGACGCGCCACGTGGAGTGCCCGGCCGGCTACCGGCCGATCCTGGATACCAGGGAAACACGGAAGGCGATCCGGCTCGCAAGGGAAACATTCGGCAGCGAGCTCATGGACGCATTGAATCTGGAGTCCGTTTCAGCGCCGCTGGTTGTACTGTGCGGCACAGGTGTAAACGACGATCTCAACGGAGTCGAGCGCCCCGTGAGGTTCTCCGTTAGGGGGATTGGTGACGGGAACCTCGAAATCGTGCAATCCCTCGCCAAATGGAAGCGCCTGGCGCTGGCCGAGATGGGATCCGTTCCCGGTGAGGGGATCTGCGCCGACCTCCATGCCATCCGTCCCGACGAAGATCTTGACTGCGTGCACTCCCTCTACGTGGATCAGTGGGAATGGGAGCAGGTCATCCACCCGGAGGAGCGCTCGATCGAACACCTCAAGGCGATCGTCAGCCGGATCTATGCGGCCCTGGTAACCACTGAGGAGGTCCTGGCGGCGGCGTATCCGCTCCTGGGACGGGTGCTTCCGCCTGAACTGACCTTCATCCATGCCGAGGATCTCTATGACCGCTATCCGGATCGGACACCGGGCAAGCGGGAAGACGCGATCGCCCGCGAGAGCGGGGCCGTCTTCGTCATCGGGGTTGGAGCCGCCCTGTCCGACGGGGAACCGCACGACGGCAGGGCACCCGACTACGACGACTGGATCACCCCGAACGGCCGCGGGCGCGGACTCAACGGTGACATCATCGTGTGGCATCCCGTGATCAACCGTGGACTGGAACTCTCGTCGATGGGGATACGGGTCGACCGGACAAGCCTGCTGGAACAGCTTCGTATTCGCGGACTCGAGGACCGATCACGCTTCTCCTTCCATCGCCGGCTGCTTGCGGGGGAACTCCCGCTGACTGCGGGAGGTGGAATTGGCCAGTCCCGCGTCTGTATGTTCCTGCTCCGCAGGGCACACATAGGAGAAGTCCAGGCGAGCGTATGGCCCGAGAGAATCCGGCAGGAGAGCCGGGAACAGGGCATTCCACTCATGTGGAGCGGCTAGGAGATTCAGGCAGAACCTGGAGGCGAACGAGTCATAGTTGACGCTGACCTGGCCGAGTTCTACGGCGTGCAAACGGTTCATTCACCTGTCTGTTAATGAAACGCTGTCTATCTTGATGATAAAGCAATCATTCAGACCGCCGTTATAACTGATATCGTACGATCCGGGAATAGTCGGTAAATCCGCCGATGAAGTTAAGCCGGCAATGATGATCGATCCGTCTATGTTTAATTCAATACAGAAGGCGGTATCCTCACCACTTCCACCGAAATATGTTGAATACTCCAACCGGTTTAAATCATCACTGAATACCGATACAAACACATCACCCCGTGATGTACCACCTTTCATATTCATTTGGTATCCATTATCGGATATCGGATAATCTGACGAAGTCGTATTACCTACTACATATATATTACCGTTATCCAACCAGCATATACCTCGAGAGAAATCCACCTCTGAACCGCCAAAAAGAGTGGCAGCTCTCAATATCTGCAGATCGGCATCGAATCTTGCAATATATGCATCCCTTGAACCGCCGCTCCATTCCCGATTGTAGGCACCGGAAGTAGTCGGGATGTCCGGAGATTCCGTATATCCAGTGATATAAATATCACCCGTATCGTCAACATCAATATCGAGTGCTTCTTCAAGATGTTCACCGCCAAAGAATGTCGAAGCTTGAAGTACAGACAGGTCACTACTGAAACGAGAAATGAATACATCCTTTAAAACATTAAATGTCCTGTCATATGCCCTGTCAGTGACAGGGAAATCCGCCGACTCAGTTTCCCCACAGACGAGAACATCACCATTTTCAACTACCAAAACGGATACTCTCCACTCGTTGCCGGAGCCACCGAGAAAAGATGACGCTTTCAGGACACTGAGATCGTTATCAAGTCTGACCACGAATGCATCACCCGACGCCGCACCGCCGTTGTATGATCTGTCATAGGCGCCTGATGTGGTCGGGAAGTCCGGTGAGTGCGTGATACCTGCGATAATGATGTCCCCTGAAGTATCAATGGTCATATCAATTCTTGGCCATTGGTACCCCTCATCACCATATCCTCCGATGTAGGTGGAAGCGGTAATGGTCGCAAGTCTGCCATCAAGTTTTGTTATATATAAATCTCGACCACCATTATAACTCATGTCGAAGGCATTGGGGGTGACCGGATAGTCCGGGGAGTCTGTATAACCGGCGATGAACACGTTACCGTCTCCGTCCACCGCGATGGCATGACCCAGATCATCACCGTTACCACTTATAAAGCCGGGTGCTGCACCGGCCGATCCAATGTAGGTAGATGCCTCCAGACGTGAAAGATGATGGTTGAACAAGGAGATGAACCTATCGGTCAAACCACCGAAAAATTCCTTTGATACGGCACCTTCTGTGGTCGGGAAATCGTGTGAACCGGTGAATCCGCTTATATATACAAAACCGTTCCCATCAACAGCGATTGACGGCTCATACGCGTCATCGAAATTGCTCCCCCCCAGATAAGTTGCTGCAAGCAGAAAGGAGCCTTGATTATCGTTCACATATGCGGGTTGTGAATAGATGACACCCCCGATCGTGAACATGATGCCGATAACACACAGCATATAGTACGATGTTCTGTATGAATATTTCATAATACACATTCTTTAATAAATTGTGATTGAAAAGAACAAGTGTCGTAGCTTTGCAGCCGGATCACTTTCCATGATACGCCAAGGTGTTGGCTTTGTTGCGAGAGTCGGGGGGACAGGTCAGGTCAACTCCATTTGGACGTTGGAAATGGGTCCCATCAAGCGAGATATTTATCTTGTACCCCCGAATAATTTCGTCTTCTCTGGAATTCTGAATCCCCTCATAAAATCTCATCGAGTTTGTTCAGGATATTATCAAAGAATTCCGGTTTTAATGAGCGGATTGATTTCCCGGGTATTCCCACCCATTCAGGATGAATGTCATAATTTGCCAGAGAGGTCCGAAATTCCTCAATGAAAACACCCGAGCCGGGTACAAATTCAATATCCCTGGGGAACTCTCTTCCACCCTCAATTCCCTCCATCCACTTTCCCACAAGATCTATCCCACAGGTCGGACTTCCTTCAGCACCCAGGACCGCTTCAATTGCATAACCTTTTTTAACATACGAGTTAAGAGTGGTGGCGATTCTGTCAGCCAGTTCGTGATATACCTTCCTTATTTTCGGGTGTTCATAAGATTCCTTCGGCAGTGCTTTCCTGAATATTCCCGAAAGTTCGATTTCCGGGCAGGGAATCTGATAAATGCCCACACCTTTACTGATGAGGAGCTTAACAACTTCTTCTTCGAGGCCAGGATAGATGGCAAGATTATCTTCCAGCGAATGAACATTTAATATGCAGTGGGATACAACAACGATTCTCGCACTTCTCTTATCATTCATTTCTAACTCCAGGTATATCTGCCTAACACACCTCATCAATACCAGTACCCCCAACTCGTGGTCAACTTGCGATGTTATTGGTCGAATGGAATTATTCGGGGGGCCAGGGGGATGAGGACTGGCGCTCACTGAGGCCCGTCATCGCTGCACGGATCAGGGTCATCGTCGATTCCATGCTCCTGGCCCGGCCCTCCTCGGCCGTGGGAAAGGAGGCGATCCCCAGAGCTCCCACCTTTGGATTCCGCATCAGGAAACGAACGGGCCCGGCGAGCTGAGCCGCGGTGGGTCCACCAGAAACCTCGAAGAAGCTCCCTGGTATCTCCGTGGCGTCCAGAATATCGAGGTCGATATGCAGATAGAGCACGTCGACTCGCTCGGACAACCGCTGGAGGACCTGCAGCATGCGGGGGGACCTCTGGAGCATCTCCTCGGTGGAGATGGTCTCGATGTTTGACTCGTCCACCAGGACCTGTTCGAGGGGGTCCACGTCTCTCAACCCCATCATGATGATATTCCGTGTGGATATGGGCGGATCCAAACCTGCCTGGAAACGCAGACGGAGAAGGCTTCTTCCGGCGGCCACGGAGACAGGCATGCCGCCCAGCCATCCGCTCAGGGTCGTCTCGGGGGTGTTGAAATCTGCGTGGGCGTCGATCCAAATGAGTCCCACCTTCAGGGGTCTCGAAGACGATCTTGTGTGTTGAAGGCCGGCCAGCATCCCGAGGGAGCTGTTGCAGTTGCCGAGGAGACCCAGCGGGAACAGACCGTCCTGGGTCATGGAGGTCACGGCTGTTCCCAGATGAACGTCGGCCAGGGCCAGCCGGCGCCAGACACCGTAAAGCTCTTCCTCGTCAGGCGTCAGTTTCACGTGCTCCGTTCTCGCGGGCACGATCTCCAGTTCTCGAAGGACACGCACCACTTCCGGGTGAAGCAGCCCGGGTGCGACGGAGATCTCGTCCGCACCGCGCCGTGCCGTATAGGGTTGGAGGACGATACCGACCCTGAAGGTTGTGGAATCCCCCGCAGCGATGGAGGTCCTGGCAAGTTCGGGTCCCGTTCCCGTATCCGGGTGGGGCATGACAAGGGAGAGCATTGCCAGGCAGAACACAGTCAGAATGGACATCTTCTTACCCCCTCGAGTTTGTCTTCCTACCATGTACGTTACAGGTTTTCTGTCTCTTCTGTCTCAAGTCTTTTTACCTTCATAAGTTGTAGTCGAAAGTGGCTCATTGGTTAATACCGACTGCTTCCCCGCGGAGTGCCGAGTTTCGATCTACCGTAAAGAAATGAAAGCGATGTTATTGATCGGATGGAATTATTCGGGGGATCAGGTTATGATCTCCACATAACCATTTCAAGCAAGGAGAAACAGATATGGGTGATAAGGGAAAAAAGGATAAAGGCAAAAGGGAACAACAGAAAAAGGCCAAGCTTGATCCGAAGGAAAAACGAAGATTGAAAAGAGAAAAGAAAAATAAATAAATGCTCAGTGCTGTCCTGTGACCGCCGGCTGATCTTGATCGCGGGCACCGATCTCGAAGAGCCCGGTGTTCCCCCGAAAAATTTCGTCCTCTTTGATCCGTAACAGGTTACAGGTTTTCTGCCTCTCCTGTTTCAAGTCTTTTTTACCTTCATACGTAGTATGTGACCCGTCAGAGTCTTCCGTAGTAAATACCCTGCCAAACTAAGAGACGGTTCCTGTACTCTGAGGGGCGGAAGATCCCGGGCTTGGAATCGGAGTAGTTATCCGGATCGGTTCTTATGTCGGGGGGCTCTGGGAAGTACCTTCGGAGGCATGGGCACTGCATATATTAGAGCAACTGGTCTCTCGTCTGAAACAACGCGGAGTGCGTTAATCACCATAACAGCGCTCATCATCTAATAGCGAGTGATGAATATGAGACTTAATGTGTGAGAAATGGCTCTCGCTGGCTACAATGCAGGTCCAGGTGTCGGACAACTTCTCCTCGGCACCGTGTTTGCTATCGCGGCTAATGATGGCGGCTGGCGGAGACCGCTTGACACCTGCAGATCATTAACATAGTGTCATGGTTGTAATCAGTTGTATGCAGGCAAGCTATCTGTTTTTTCCCTCTGCTTGCCGCAATCAGTTATGCCATTGATCTCGTCCGGAACTATCTCCAAGCTTGGGGGAAAGGAAACACAGATGTCAAATGAACAATGGCAGGGTGGGGTTAAGGATACCCTTGAGCTGGCTGAACGATGGTTCAGCAGATTCGAACCTCGCTTTGTCGGTCCGATCATAGCTGTTTTGGCTATTCTCATCCTTCTCGTGACGAGCTTGTACACAGTCCAGCCTGAAGAAACAGCAGTTGTCCAGCGCTTTGGCAGAGTCATCCGAACAGCAGGACCGGGTCTCCACTTCAAGATCCCTCTTGGTGTTGAAAAGATTCGTCTTGCTCCTACGACCCGAGTTCTCAAGGAGGAGTTCGGTTTCCGAACCATAGTTGCCGGCAGGCGTACGCAGTACCAGCGTGGTACATTCAGAGCCGAGTCTCTCATGCTGACAGGGGATCTCAACGTCATAGATGTCCAGTGGATTGTCCAGTACCGCATCGAGGACCCGGTAAGCTTCTTCTTTAATGTCCGGGAACCTGTAGACACCATCAGGGACGTTTCAGAGTCAACTATGCGCCGTGTAGTCGGCGACCGGTCGGGGAGTGATGTGCTGACGGTGGGCCGGGTCGGTATTGCCAGCAAGGCGGCGGAGGAGATGCAGAGGATACTTTCTGAATACGAAACCGGTATCCGCATTGTCACTGTAGAGCTCCAGGACGTGACTCCACCCGACCCGGTGAAACCTGCTTTCAATGAAGTCAACGAGGCAAGGCAGGACCTGGAACGCATGGTCAATCAGGCCCAGGAACAGGCTAATAAGGTGATCCCCAGAGCCGGGGGTGAAGCGAAACAGTCTATAGCCGAAGCTGAGGGGTACGCCACCGAGAGAATCAACAGGGCTGAGGGAGAAGCTGCGCGATTCCTGGCCATCCTGAATGAGTACCGGCAAGTTCCAGAGGTCACCCGGCAGCGTCTATACATCGAGGCCATGCGTGAGATACTGGGCCAGGTAAATGGACTGTATATCGTGGACAATGAGCTGAAAAACCTGATCCCATGGCTGCCTCTGAAACCGGGGGAAAGCCCACCGTCCCCGGAGCAAAGCACACCGCCGCCCGGTGAGGACACTTCGACATCAGAGGAGCTGGAAAGACAATGACAAGAGCGATTAGATATATTCTGGGAATAGTATTACTGCTGGTCCTGATATTGGCTTCCGGGAGCTTCTACATACTGGAAGAGGGTATGCAGGGAGTGATCGTTCAGTTCGGAAAGCCGGTGGGGTCTACAATTGCCGAGGCAGGCCTGCATGTGAAGCTTCCCTTTATCCAGAGAATCATCCGCTTCGAAAAACGTCTCCTCATCTGGGATGGCGACCCTAATCAGATTCCTACCGCAGGGCGCGAGTTCATCTGGGTAAATGCCACGGCACGGTGGCGCATTGTGGATCCACTGAAGTTTCTGGAGAGCGTTGCTACTGAGAACGGGGCTCAGTCCCGGCTGGATGACATCGTCGATTCGGTCATCAGAGATTTTGTCTCAGCCAATCCTCTGGTTGAACTTGTTCGCAGTACCACCTGGCAAGCCTCTGAGAGTGATATCTCGGGAGAAACTCCCCAGGAACTTGCGGAAGAACTGATGAGGGAGATCCAACTCGGGCGTGAGGGAATGACACGGGCCATCCTGATGGAAGTGCGCAAGATCACCCCTCAATACGGCATCGAGGTTGTCGATGTTCGTATCAAGCACCTCAACTATGTACAGAGCGTAAGGGAAAAGGTATTCGATCGCATGATCTCCGAGAGGAATCGGATTGCCAGCCGATACCGGTCCGAAGGAGAGGGAAGAAGCGCAGAGATTCTGGGTAACATGGAAAAAGAGCTGCGTGATATCCGCTCCACGGCCTATCGAAGAGTCCAGGAGATCCGGGGTGATGCAGATGCTTCAGCGACCAGGATTTACGGTGAAGCTTACGGACGCGATCCCGAGTTCTACGCCTTCTCGCGAACACTTGAGGAATACAAGGAGAAGCAGAACGACAGCATAATTCTGGTACTCACTACAGACAGTGATTTCTACCGGTACCTGAAAAAGGCTGCCCCGCCTCCCGAGTAGCTCACGTACGGAAACGGTACAAACGCCGGCCAGGTGCTGCTGAACGATGGACAGGGCGGGTTTACAGACACCGAGCCGAATCTACCTGAACGACGGTAACGCAGTATTTACCGATTCAGGACAGGATCTGGGCGATACGGAACTGAGCGGCTGACTTAGTGCACAGCTTCGTAATTACACTGGCATTCGAGCGACGATGCATTCCGTACAGCCGCGTTGCTCGTCGTCGCGATAGACACCGCTATCCCTCCTCCTCGTGCCTTGCTGTCCGGACACCTCGGCGCTCTCGATACGTGACCGTAATTACGAAGCTGTGCACTTAGTCTCCCCTTATAGGGGCCGCACTATGCGATCGGCTGTCCCAATCCGGCAGCACGCAGCGTTGTTTCCTCCGGACCACGTCCCGCACAGCAATCCGCGAGCTTGCCGTCGATTACTACGGCAGGGACTGAACGAATTCCCAAATCTTTTGCCCTGTCTGCAATCTGTGGATCGTTCATATCCAGCACGCTGACTTCACAAGACGGACATGCCACACGGTTGACAAGCTCAATCGTTTCTTCACATGCAGGACATCCCGCACTGAAAACCTCGATCGTACGCTTTGTGTTCATTGTACTACCTCCTTTAAGATGGTTTTCTGGCACCGGCTCACTCCTCCAGTGCTTCAAGAATCGGACATTCACCAACCGGACCACGTCCGCTGCATGTTTCAGCCAGCCTCATGAGCGCCTTCTGCATCCTTTGCAGTGATTGAATCTTTCCCTTGATGTCTGCGATCCTGGCCTCCGCCAGCACTCGTATATCTTCACATGTTGTATCCGGATCGATACGAAGGGAAAGAAGCTCCATGATCTCTGTGAGAGAAAACCCGAGCTCTTTTGCACTTCTGATGAAGCGAATCCGGGCAATTGTTTCTTTCGGATATTGCCTGTAGCCTGTCTGCTTTCGAGGTGGCTGATCAATCAGACCTTTCCGTTCATAGAAGCGGATCGTCTCGACTCCTACGTCGGTAAGACGGGCAACTCTTCCAATAGTCAGCATCTCCATAACCGTGCTTCCTTTCATATCCATGACAATTTTAAAGTCCGTACTATACTACGGAGTCAAGGGTTTTCCATTTTTTTTTCAGGGAAGCGGATAATGGCTGGTGTTCTTTTTCTTAACTGCAATTTTGGCGATGTCCAACCTGTTGCAGGATCTATAGTATTATCGAGAAGGCTGAGGGATGCTAACCTCCATTTCTCGATGTCCACGAATTGAGAGGTGGATCATAGGGGTTGCTCAAAGGTTCTTGCCCAGATTATGATGCCGCTTTTTGTTTCTACGAGAGTGAAACTCAATATTAATCGATTATTCTCAATGGATGCATAACCGTCAATAAACCCTTCCACACCAATGAGATTCCCAAACTCAACCGCGCTATTCTCATTTATTGTTCCAGACAATGAGAGACTATGTTCCTCTAATAATTCACTCAGTCGCTCTCTGCTAATCACCGTGAAGCGGTTTACATCGACTAATTCAGCAATGAACTTCTGTCTGATAACTTCCACATCCAAACCAGCAGTTTGAGATTTTATTTTCCATACTGCAATTGAACTGATATCCAAGCTGTAAGCAGACAAGTCTGAGACTGCCTCTTCGATAACTTGATCTATAACCTGTCCCTCATTAACCTCCTGTACTTCATCTACTGACATAAAAGGTGTTTTCCCCATCATCGGTCTACCCTGCATCATGCCCATCATCATGCAACCGCTAGAAAGGAAAACAATCAGAATAGAAGAGAGAACAATTCCGGTTATGACCTGACTTCCATTTTCCATGGTTCTATTACCTCCTCAGCACAATAAGCAAAATCCTTATCTCTCAATCCCCGGGTGTCCATGCATGTTCCGCAAAGCAGCACCCGGCCCTTGCGAATCACAGGTTTAAGCATCCGTTCTATGTTGTAATAACCATCCGGTGTCTGTTGCCCGGACTTCGCACAGGTCACTGCATCGGCCATAAGGAAGATTACCAGATCCAGGTTCTCATCCATCCTCAGAAGGTTGTTTGCCAGGCGCAATCCATTGTAGTCCCGTTCGGTACCGTAAGGCTGATCATTGAGAATCATCAGTAATTTCAAGCTACTTCTTTCCTTTCGAACACTCTGACTTTGATGTTTTGGAAATTTTCTCTCAGATGGAGCAATCAGCCTCCAAATCCTATGAACGCACTGAAAACCAGAACACCAATGGCGAACCACAGGCAGGTTTCGCAGAGAGACTTCCGCCGCGCGCGCTTCTTAAAAAACTCCTTTTCCATCTCTGGGTCGGGATCGACATCTGGCCCAAATCCGGTAAAGAGCTCCCTCAGACGAGGATTCAAACCAAAGAAGATCTTCCCCATGATAACCATCATTACGAAGACACTGGCCAGCTTCAGCCCAACGGCAGTCAGAGCCACTGGATGAAGTGCTTTGAACGCTCCGTGGAAAAGGAAATAGTTGAAAGGCATCCCGATACCGGTGACAAAAAGAACCGCAATGAAGACCATGCAATAGGGAGCGTTCTCTTGAAGTGTTTCCTCGATCACTTTATCCAACTCGTAGTGAAGCCTCGGCCCATACTGGCCCCTCTTCATTACCAGGTTGCGATTGTAGAATGGAGCAGCTGCGCACCCCACGAGAGCTATATTGTGAAAAGCCAGCAAGATGCCGTGAATAATCTGTTCTGCTATCATGCTTTGCTCCCTCTATGTGTCATGCGGATTCACTGACGGCCACATCAAAACCACGCTCCTGCCAGTCTAACAGACCCTCACGTAGCCGGATGGCCTTCCACCCGTGGTCCCGAAGCATCGATACCGCTTCTGCCGCCAGGACGCAGTAAGGTCCACGACAGTAGGCGACCACATCTTTACTGGGATGTAGTTCAGCAAGGCGCACCCTTAATTCCCTCAATGGAATGCTGACGGCACCGGGGATGTGGCCAGCCTCGAACTCCTCAGGTGGTCTTACATCGAGAACCACTACTTCGTCCCGCTCAACCCGGCCCAACAGATCATCAAGGGAAATTGGCTCCATGCCATCGAGTTCTTGAAAGTATGCTCGAACCGCCTCACGTACCTCCGGAAGACGGTTCTCCGCCAGGTCTTTGAGATTGTTCCAGCAGTGCTGCACCATGGAATCTGCCAGGCGGTATAGCACACGGACTCCCTGTTTGCGGATCTCTACCAGCTTCGCGGTTTTAAGTACCTGAAGGTGACGGGAAGTGTTGGCTACAGTTGCCCCGACCTCCTGGGCCAGAGTCGCAACATCCCGCTCACCCTGGGTAAGGACATCGAGGATCTCTAACCGTTTGGGGCTTGAGAAAGCCTGTGCGATCTTTGAGAACTGCTGAAAGACAGCATCCTTGAACTCTCGACTTGTCAAGATTGCACCCTTTATCCTTGAGTATTCTATTTATCAATTGATAAGTATAATATACTAAGTGTTATAAGCCCAAACATCAAGCGGTGTCGTTCGCCAATATCACATACGCCTGCATAGAACTCTTGTTTGCTGTAAATAAGTAGATCTGCCGGTGGTTTTATCCCTGGTTGTATGTTTAGAACGGAGCGGGCCAGGGATTCGTATCTGTTGGCGATGTTGAAATATTTTGTATTTTCCTGAAATAGTACTTGAGGAACCGTAGAAGTCCTCTATCTTATTAGTTGTAAGCACGACGTTGATGCAGTACAGGTTGAAATTTCAATAATATGCATCGGAGCAGCACGTCTTTGCTCCGGTGCTTTTTTTGTGTTACACGCTTGGAACAGCTTAACGTTGAGGAAATGTCCGGCCTTTCGGTCGGTTAGCAAAAATGAGCCAGGTGGCTCATAACAAAGGGAAAAACATATAATGACACAAGGTACAGTAAAGTGGTTCAACGACTCCAAAGGGTTCGGATTCATCACACTGGATGATGACTCGAAGGACTGTTTCGTTCACCAATCAGCAATCCAGGGTGACGGTTTCCGAAGTCTGGCTGAGGGCGACCGCGTAGAGTTTGATGTCGTACAGGGTGAAAAGGGCCCGGCGGCAGAGAACGTTACCAAGCTCTAACAACCATTATTCTGATAGTTGTTGAAAATGCCTCCCCTGGTGAGAGCCGGGGGAGGCATTTTTCGTGATGTAATTTACAGTTTGGTACATTCCAGCCGTTCTCTTCCTCGAAAAGCGCTGAAACGGGAAACGCAACCTGTACCGGTTGTCCCTCGCCGATATCCCATCCTGTGGTTCGCTAGTATTTCATCCGACCGCATAGAATTAGTGTTCCTCATTTACATGCCTCAATAACCAGAAAATCTTCTGAAAACCTCCTGCATTGCCCGGGTGCTGTTGGAAGAGGATCCTCTGTTAAAGTTCGAAACCCCGCCTTTGCCAGCTTGTCTTTTATCTGTTCGGTATCCGGATACACGAATTCCTGACTTTCAAGCGAATCTGTGAATGCCCAGTTCAGACGCGAGGCAGGAACCATATCCCCGGTTGAAGCGCACTTGTCAACAATCACAAAGCGTCCGTCTGGATTCAGTGAGTTCCGGATCCTGCGGAACAATTCCTCGCTGTAAATATTGACATCGCATTCCAGGACCAGGTCAAACCCGGAGGACAACTCCTCTCGAAGGAAATCCGCTGGATGATAGGTGATACGATCAGCCAGTGAGTTCTCTGCGGCGATTTCACGTCCCGTTGCACAGACAGTGGAGATATCGACTACAGTTGCAGTCAATTCAGGGTATCGCCGCAGCAGAGCCAGCGACATAACACCAGATCCGCCACCTAAATCCATTAGTCGGTGCACGCCGCTCAGATCCAGGAAATCGGCCAGTTCCTCCGCCAGCGGCTGATGAAGTTCATACAGCATGTGCGTGAATCGTTGTGCCTGTTCTGAGTCCTCGGACATCTGAACTACATAATCTGGATGTGTCAATACCGTGGTTTCCCGTGTTGAACCGGATTTTCGTAAACGAACCGGCAGGTCACACAGCCTTTTCAACTGGTCTCCTGCTTCTTCGGCCAGCAGCGCCCATGTATCCTGACTGTAGACGTTCAGTATGTTCTCCCTTGTTGCGGAGGAGGATTCAAAACCATCCGGACCCTTTTCGATAAAGCCCTCACGGCAGAGCAGGTGCAGCCAGTAACGGCAGCGGGTCAATGGTATGTCGAGCAAGCCGGCTATTGCGTGTTCATCGAGGGCTTTGGCTTGCAGCAGCCAGAAGAGTCCGAGTTCCATCGCGGCGCCCAATGCGGCGGAAATATATGACGCATCCATAAGATCAAGAACTTTGTCGGCTGAAGTTGGCATTGTTTGTATCTCCGGAATTCAACGCTGTGCCGGGCTGCGTCTATGATTCTTTGATGACCTTCAGGAATGCAGTGAGCATAATACCGGACACTTCTTTTCCTCAAGCACTTATGGGGTTTCAGCTTTTCAGGGATGAGAGAGGCGATGTGGACTGAATCCATTACCTGCGTATCAGACTGCAGGCGAAAGTGATATTTGATGACAGATTCCAAAGATAAAGAACAGAAAGAAACGCAGGCGTTAGAAGACCTTTTCCGCACACATGGATGTGAAGATTTCAGGTGGCTGGATCCCGATGATATCGTGACAGCCCAATGGGTACGGATGAAATGCATATTCGGATGCAGGGAATATGGTCAGCGGGCGTGCTGTCCGCCGAATGTGCCGTCGGTGGATGAATGCGAGCGGTTTTTCAGTGAATACAGGTCAGCTGCAGTATTCCATTTCTGGAAAAAGGTTGAAGATCCTGATGATCGTCATGCCTGGACCAGATCGGTAAACATGGAACTCTCCAAACTCGAACGGGAGGTATTCATCTCCGGATACCAGAAAGCGTTCCTTCTCTATATGGACAGTTGCGAGATCTGCGCGGAGTGCACTCCCGACCGTGACTTATGCAGGGAGCCCATAAAGGCCAGGCCCGCACCGGAAGCACTTGCCATAGATGTGTTTTCAACCGTCAGGAAGATCGGATACCCGATCGAAGTTCTCTCGGACTACTCACAGACGATGAATCGCTACGCATTTTTACTCATTGAGTGATTATAGGGTTTGAGTTCCTTCAATCGTCTTGCGGCATTGCGATTGTCAGGATTGAGCTGCAGGCCGAACCAGGACAGTTCCAGGGTCAGGTCGCCCAGAGCCAATGTCAGTCTGTCACTGAAGGTAATGGAGGGCAGGCCGGGCTTGAATCCGGCGAAAATAGTGCGAACCGAATAGACTTTCTCATACGTATCTGAGATGTGACATTAAAGCACTATTTCAAATCACCAACATTTCCAGGAGAGATCTGCAATGGCCCGCTTCAGCAAGTACATTTTTTCCATCATTCTGCTGGCCGGAATTGCCTCAACAGCATTCGGTCAGGCACAGGAAGAAACTCGACTTCTACGATTCCCTCATATCAACGGAGATAAGGTGGTCTTCACTTATGCAGGAGACCTCTACACGGTTCCTCTTTCCGGGGGCGAGGCCAAACAGCTGACCACACATAAAGGACTCGAAATTTTCGGCCGGTTCAGCCCCGACGGGAAGTGGATCGCCTTCTCAGGTGAATATGCAGGCTCCCGGCAGGTTTACCTGATTCCATCTGGAGGGGGAATACCGAAGCAGCTCACATTTTACCCCGATGCAGGGATTATGCCTCCGCGTGGAGGTTATGATCATCTGGTCCTCGACTGGACCCCTGACGGAAGCAGGATCCTGGTAAGGGCCAACCGTACTCCCTTCGGACAGAGAGCTGGCCGCTACTATCTGGTCGATCCTTTCAATGGGGGGCTGGAAGTTCCTCTGGAAATCCCCGAGGGAGCCACAGGTGCGACTTTCGACGGGACCGGGACCAAACTGGCCTACAACATCAAATCGCGTGAATGGCGTCACTGGAAGCGGTACCAGGGGGGACGCCAGCAGGATGTCTGGATCTACGATCTGGCAGGCCACTCAAGTGAACGTCTCACAGATTATACCGGTACCGATAATTTCCCGATGTGGGTTGGGAATACCATCTATTTCATTTCCGATCGCGATTCCAACCAGAAGCTGAATGTCTGGGCCTACGATACTGGAACAGGGGAGGTCGACCAGGTAACGCGGCATGACGAGTTCGACGTCAACTGGCCCAGTCGCGGTCAAGGAGGAATCGTCTACGAGAACGGAGGTTACCTCTACCACCTCGATCCTGCAAGCAACACCTCACGCAGGATTCCGGTAACAGTTACCGGTGACCGCCCTTATACAACACCCTATTACACAAACGTGTCGAACCGCATCGAAGGGTTCGACATATCCCCGAGCGCAAAAAGGGCGATTTTCGCTGCCCGGGGAGAACTGTTCAGCGTTCCGGCCGAGCATGGCGACATACGCAACCTCTCCAATACACCGGGTATCCGTGAGCGTGACGTAACGTGGTCACCCGACGGTAAGTGGATATCCTATATCTCCGATGCATCGGGGGAGTACCTGATGTATCTGATGGCCGCTGATGGTAGTGGGGAGACTCAGAGGCTGGCAGATGATGGCGGCGCCTGGATCTTCAATATGAGCTGGTCACCCGATTCGCGATGGATAGCCTTTGCCGACAACAGGAACCGGCTTCGCGCTGTGAACGTGGAGAACGGACGCATAACCGAAATCGACCAGGGAACAAAAAGCAGTCTTACAGACTTCTCATGGTCCGGAGACTCCGGGTGGATCGCCTACAGCAGGACCGGCTCGAATTTCATGGACTCGATCTGGTTATACTCGTTCGAGTCGGGCAGGGCGACACAGGTCACGGGAGAGATGACTGACGAATCGAGTCCAACATTCGATTTAATCGGGAAGTATCTCTACTTTGTCTCCTACCGTGATTTCAACCTCCAGGACGAGGGTTTCGACTCACGCATCTTTGCGGCCACACTCAGAGCAGATCTTGCACACCCGTTTCCTCCGCTCAGCGATGAGGAACCTGGAGCAGTTGAAGAGGAAGCAGGAGAAGAGGCTTCGGAGGAACCTGGCAGTGAAGAGGAAGAAGTACTGCTGATAGATCTGGAAGGTCTGGGTGAGCGCGTTGCCGTTCTGCCCGAACTGGATGCCGGAAGCTACAGGGGGCTGGTTGGACAGGAGAATGGACTCCTCTTCTTCAGCGGCTCCGCTCTTCAGAAATACGACCTGGATGAGCGCAAAGCCGAGACTGTTATCGAGGGAATCAGCGGGTATGCTTTCACACCTGACTTCAAGAGCATGCTTTACCGGCGTGGAAGCAATTACGGCATCGTTCCGCTGCGTCCGGGGCAGAAGAACAGTGAAGGTCATCTCGATATGGAAGGGATGACCCTCCGTATAGATCCGCTGGTGGAGTGGGCGCAGATCTACCACGATACCTGGCTGATCATGCGTGACTGGTTCTATGACCCCGATATGCACGGAGTGGACTGGGATGCGGTGCTTCGTCGCTACGAACCGCTTCTGCCTTATCTGGCGAACCGTGCCGATCTCGATTACATACAGGCAGAACTGATTGCTGAATTGAATGTTGGACACGCGTATGTAAACTCGTCTCCCGAAATGCCGAGAGTCGAGCGTGTGGAGATCGGGCTGCTGGGAGCAGAGTTCGAAGCCGACGGCAGGTTCTACCGTATCTCGAAGATTTTCCCCGGTGAGAACTGGCACGAGGAATTCCGTTCTCCGCTTACCGAGCCCGGCATCAATGTCGATGTGGGAGATTACCTGATCGCGATAGATGGTCAGCAGGTCACTACCGAGGACAATCCATACAGTTTCCTGGTCAACAAGGCGGAGCGGATTGTAAAGGTTACAGTCAACGACCGTCCGCGCCGGTCCGGTGCACGCACATATGATGTGCGTCCCGTCAGCAGTGAACGGGGTCTGCGTTATCAGGACTGGGTGGCCGAAAACGCCAGGATGGTTGATGAACTCTCCGAAGGCAGGATCGGTTACATGCACCTGCCCAACACTTCGATACCCGGTTACCGGGAACTCTTCGAAGGATTCCAGCCACTGGCTACGAAAGAGGCCCTGATCATCGATGAACGTTACAACGGAGGGGGATTCATTCCTGAGGAGATGGCCATGATGCTCGGGCGCCCACTGCTCAATTACTGGGCGCGGCGCAATCTCGATCTTTACAGCCAGCCATTCGTCCTTCACATGGGCCCCAAAGTAGTGCTGATGAACGGTCAATCCTCTTCAGGGGGTGATGCCTTCCCCTACTACTTCCGGGAACTCGGACTGGGCCTGTTGATCGGTGAGCGTACATGGGGAGGTCTGGTCGGTATCAGCGGTAATCCCGGCTTTGTAGACGGTGGAAGTATCGCAGTGCCGCAGTTCGCCTTTGTAGACAGTGAAGGGAACTGGGCCGTGGAGGCCGAGGGCGTCTCCCCCGATATCGAAGTCCTCGACCTTCCCGAGCAGATCGCCCGGGGAGAAGAACCAATGATTGAACGCGCCATCGACTACCTGCTCAGGGAGCTGGAGAATCCGCAATACAGGAGGCCGATAAAACCGGCAGGACCGGTTCGTCGTCCACCACCTGAATAGGAGCGTGGGAATGATTAGGGCGATAACCTTCGATTGCTGGGACACCCTTTTAGATGATGATCCGAGCCGGAATATCGAGAGGAAGGAATACTTCGGTCA
>VAPA010424867.1_pt1 | contig 17754 bp, 19 predicted proteins | sample 3395041 | NCBI WGS metagenome assembly VAPA01 (sample SAMN08290432, study PRJNA428436) | hydrothermal vent metagenome | isolation source: Deep-sea hydrothermal vent chimney | place: Indian Ocean: Southwest Indian Ridge | depth 1973 m m
AAGGCCCAGTTTCAGCAGACGAAGGCATTCTTTTTCATACATTTCAAAAAGTGAAGCATGCATTTCTATGTCAGCTTCATCGAAATTATATCTGGAGAATTCAACTTCGGTTTCATGATGGATATCACCGTAATTGATTTCTTTGGACCATCTAAGGTCGAACACGTTATCGACTTCCTGAATGTACATGCCGATACGTTCAAGTCCGTACGTAAGCTCGACAGAAACAGGTTTCAGCTCAATACCGCCGACCTGCTGAAAATAAGTGAACTGGGTTATTTCCATTCCATCCAGCCATACTTCCCAGCCCAGCCCCCAGGCTCCCAGAGTAGGAGATTCCCAGTCATCTTCAACAAATCTGACATCGTGTTTATTAAGGTCGATTCCAAGGCTTGAAAGGCTCTGGAGGTATATATCCTGGATATCAGCCGGGGATGGCTTCAGGATTACCTGGTACTGATAATAGTGCTGAAGCCGATTGGGGTTTTCACCGTATCTTCCGTCGGTGGGCCTTCTTGAGGGCTCGACATAAGCGGCTTTCCATGGTTCAGGCCCGAGGACTCTGAAAAAAGTCGCCGGATTAAATGTTCCAGCTCCTGTTTCCAGGTCATAAGGCTGATGCAGTACGCATCCCTGCTCAGACCAGAATGCGTGAAGTTTTATGATCAGGTCCTGTAAATACAATGTTTATTCGATTTGAGGATGATAGACAAGCTGTCCCAAGAGTTATCAGGACTAAATATATAAGGAATTACGGGTCTTTGTCAAACAAAAAAATATTCTACTGATAAATGTTTGACCGGGCGGCGGGAATGAACTGAAAGCACTGAAGCGCGGAAGCTGGTTATGATTAAAATCATAGACTAAACCGGCATGAACAGGTATATTAATAAATATTATAAACGAGGAGGCAGAATGCTAAAGGAAAAAGTTCAGGAAGTTCTGGAGAAACTCAGGCCGCTCCTTCAAAGAGACGGTGGTGATGTGGAGCTTGTTGATGTACAGGATGACGGTGTTGTCAAAGTCAAGCTCGTGGGGGCCTGTTCAGGATGTCCCATGTCTACAATGACTCTGAAAAACGCTATTGAAGCGACGATCAAGCAGGAGATCCCTGAAATTAAATCAGTAGAATCTGTTGATCAGTAATATAATGCGTCAGTCACGGAGCTGCAATGGATAGGGTAATTGTCTGGTATCTGAGAATGGGTGTTATTTACTTTGTTTTTGGCGCCCTCACAGGAGTATCAATGATATTGTGGCCTGAGGAAACGGGTTATTATTTGACTGCCCATGTGCATTTGAATCTCCTCGGATTTATGGCCATGATTATTTACGGGGTGGGTTACCATATTTTGCCGAAATTCAGCGGGACGCATATATACAGCCAGTCGATTGTAAACATTCAGTTCTGGCTTGCCAATGCCGGTTTAATAGGTATGGTGGCCGGCTGGTCATTTGTGGCAAGAGATATTTCCTCAGAACTGTTCAACCCGGTTCTTATAGTTTCTTCGATTTTCTCCATGGTCGCGGCTGTACTGTTTGCCGTGAATATCCTCAAGACAGTCAAGCCTGCCTAGTGGCTCTCGGCTGATAGCTCGTAGAATTAAAGGCCGTGAATCGTGAAGAGTGAAAAGTGAATCGAAAATAAATATAACTCCATACGACCTCTAAGCCTCAGCGCCACAGTTTGAAGACTCACAATTAACAATTCTCCATTCTCAATTCTCTATTCACATTCTGATTATGATTAACATCATAGACCATTCTGCGCGGATACATTAGACTAATATCAAGACTTAAAATCAATGGGAGGAATTTAATGACCGCAAATAACGAAATCACAAAAGATTCGATCATAGGTGATGTTATCAAGAAAATCCCCGGAGCCGAGGAAGTGATAAAGAAACATTTTGGGACGGGTTGTTTTACTTGTCCCGGTATAAATGTGGAGTCGATCTCTTTTGGCGCTACAATGCATAATCTGGACCCTGAAAAGATCGTAGAAGAGATCAACAGCCTGAAACCGGCCTGATCTTATCTGAACAGTGCGGGCCCGTTATAAAACAGGAGAATTGATATGGAGAATAAGTGTTTAAATTGTGGAGCTGCTAGTACGGACATAATACTTTTTTTGTGCGAATATAATAACGATAATCTGTATGTTTGCATCAAGTGCCTGCCCGTGCTTATCCATAGCGCGCACTGACGGGACTGTTACAGGATATTATCAGCAGGCTCATTAATAACTGCCAGTTGGTCTTGCGCGTTATTTTAATTACTCATGACTGAAGTATAGAAGTTTGTTTTGAATATTATTCCCCGATTCATCCTTCGCAGCTTCATCCTTCGCAGTGCTACGGAGAACGGAACTTCGGCGAAGCAGGCTGCTACGGAGAACGGATAAACCGGGACAAGTTTACCCGCTTTTGGCGCCGCCGAAGTTTACCTGCATACCTAAGGCATGTAAACCTTAGGCAGCGCCAGAGGCGACCAGATCCGGTCTGGACGAAATTACCCTCATTTTACACTGTCCAATCCCTTGTTTTTTTAAGTAGTTAGTTTATGTGTAAAGTATCTTGACAAAGATATTTTTTTATGATATACATTATAAATCATATTATTATTAAACTTTATATTGGAGGGATAGCGATGTCCAGAGTTGATGTCAGGTGCAGAGTTGAATTGCCTGTTAGTGTTATTCACGGCAATGGAGACCAGAAAGCAAAAGAGAAGAGCGCTTCATTTTCAGTTCTAAGCCTGAACGGGGCTTATATTAATTATAAACACGCGGCCCCAAACAGGAAGGTTATCGGCCTCAGGTACTCGCTTCCTAAGCACGGTGAATTTGAAATGCTCGGTGAAGTCATCCGCAAAGACAAGAAGGGGATTGCAGTTAAGTTCCATAATGTAAACAGGGATGCACGGATAAAGCTTTGGGACTATATAAAGGAGAATATCGTTGAGTCAACTACCTGTCCGTACTGTTCATCAGACAATACAAAAAGAGTGACCAAATGCGGTGTATGCGGCTGGAGCATGAATTTTAGTGATTCAGGCTATCTTGTGACCCATGAAAAAGAATCCTTTATCAACCGGCTCACAAGCAGGGGCAAGTCTTTCAGTGTTGAAGACATCTTCAAAATACTTAATTTTATCGATGTTGAAATACTCGGCATTGGCAAGAGCCTTGAGATCAATGAAGAGTTTGTAGGCTCCAGCAGGCCGATGCTGGATGTTTTTTCTATGATTAGAAAGGTCGCGCCTACGGATCTATCAGTGCATATTTTAGGGGAGAGCGGCACTGGTAAAGAATTAACGGCAAGATCGATCCACGAGAGAAGCTCTTCCGCAGAAGGCCCGTTTGTTCCTGTAAGCTGTTCGTCTATTTCACAGGAACACCTTGAAAGAGAACTCTTTGGCTATGAAAAGGGTGCGTTTCCGGGCGCTCATAAAAGTAAGCAAGGAAAGCTGAAAGAGGCAGCAGGAGGTACTATTTTCATTGACGAGATTGGAGAACTGTCCATGGATTTACAGGCCAGGCTGCTGAGGTTTATAGAGAATAAAACTATCGAGAGAACCGGGGAAAAGGTTGATGTCAGAATTATCGTCGCGACGTCCAGAAATCTTAAACATATGCTGGCGGACGGCAGGTTTAGAAAGGACCTTTTTTACCGTATTGATGCGTTCGGAATTAATCTTGTACCTGTCAGGGAAAGGGGTGAGGATAAACTGATACTGGCGAGGTATTTTCTTAACAAGTTTTCCAGAGAGATGGATGTGAGCAAGACCTTTACAGGTGATGCCATTGATTCAATAAGGAATTATGAATGGCCGGGAAATGTGAGGGAAATAATCAATAAAGTAAGAATGTCTGTGATAATGTCGCCGGAAACTGAAGTGGCAGCGGAGCATCTTGACCTGAACCTTCCAGTCAAGGATGTAGGGTCTATTCTGTCTCTCAGGGATGTCAGGAGCACGATCGAAAGACAGAAATTATTAGAAGCGCTTAATCTGTGCAAGAATAATATATCAAAGACTTCCAAAGTGCTTGGTATCAGCAGGCCTTCTGTTTACAGCCTGAAGAAAAAGTACGGGATATAGACATTTTCCATAATACGTGCCCGGGTTTTACGCAGTTACGGGCAGTTGCGGAGTGAAACCCACTTTTCTTGCTTTATTGTCTTAACGGACGTGTTTTATAAGTTGTCATAAAGCAATAAAATAGATATTGTTTCAGCATAGTTACTCCGGATACTTTACGCAATTCTTTTAGAACCTCTACTTAACTATTGACTTTTCCAGTCTTTTATTGAAGAATAGAGGCATGAAAAGGGCTCTGCTTATGTCCCTGCTGATAATCTTTGTATTATCAGGCTTTGCAGGGGCATCAAAAGAGGTTTCAGTCAACGGTATCAGGCATTGGTCAAGTGAGAGTTATACAAGAGTTGTCATTGATCTGGGCGGGCCTGTAGTATATAGTCATAATCGCCTTTCAAACCCTGACCGGCTTTATTTTGATCTGGTTAATTCCCGCCTCTCAAAGCAGATTGCGCCGTCAGTGCCTATAGAGGACGGCATTCTCAAAGACGTCCGTTCGGGACAGTTCAACGATAATACGGTGAGAATAGTTCTGGACCTGCAGGAAATCGAAAACTTCAATACTTTCATACTTGAAGATCCTTACAGGCTGGTCATAGACATATCCGGCAGGGAAAACACCGGCCTTGTGCCGTATAAGAAACTCGATAAAGAGATCGTAGAAATAAAGAGAGTCATTATAGATCCCGGTCACGGAGGAAAAGATCCCGGGGCAATCGGCCCAAGGGGGTTGAAGGAAAAAGATGTTGTGCTTAAGATCGCGAAAAGGCTTGGCAAAATACTGAAAAAAAAATATAACATTGAAGTTATCTATACCCGCGACAGGGATGTATTTATCCCCCTGGAGAAAAGAACATTTATCGCGAATTCCAAAAAGGCTGACCTGTTCCTTTCAATACACGCAAACGCGAGCCGCCAGAGAAAGGCAAGAGGTATAGAGACATACATCCTGAACTGGACAACGGATAAAGAGGCGATGAGAGTTGCAGCAAGAGAGAATAAGATATCTATGAACAGGATGCAGAAATCAAGCGGTTCGATTCAGACGATACTGCAGGATCTTGCCAGGGACAAGAAAAAAGACGAGTCCATGAAACTGGCTCATAACGTGCAGGGCTCAATGGTAAATGCGCTGAAAAAGGATTATAACAAAGTAATAGACCTGGGAGTTAAGCAGGCGCTGTTTTATGTGCTTGTTGGAGCTGAAATGCCGTCGGTGCTGATAGAGGTAGCATTTATAAGCAATTACGAAGAAGAGAAGAGGCTCTCCGGTAACAGCTACAGTTATAAAATAGCTGAGGCTATAGCTAAAGGAGTTGACAACTATTCCGCTCCTTTAAAACTCGCCCAGAATAGGTGAAAAGTCCCGGCCCGCCTGTCAGAATAATTCTCTATATCCTGCTTGTTGCAGCGGTTTTCCTGTCGAATTCCATTCTGGTCGATCTCGGGATTCTGGCGGCAGTTTTTGCATTTACACTGACAGTCCCTCTACAGGCACTTTTACGGGGTATTGTTCCGATATCGATCTTTCTCCTGTTTACATTTATCAGCAATATACTTTTTCAGCCGGGAAGAGTCATTTTAGATGTATGGGGGCTGCTGTTGACAGAAGAAGGACTCAGGATAGGGGGACATTTGACTTTAAGGCTCTTCATCTTGATCATCGGGGCGAAAATACTGACGGCAACAACAAAAGCTGAAGACCTGATAAGGGCAGTTACTTTACTTTTGGGCCCGTTAGGGAAGTTAAAAACAGTTAAAGAATTTATTGTGACAATGTCTATAGCTCTCCAGTTCCTGCCAATAATTTATAACGAAGCCCAGGCACTCTACAAGGAAACAATACAGGATTACCCAAAGAATACAATCACTGACAAAATAAGGGCCTCTGCCTCGCTTCTTGCGCCGCTGTTTGAACGAAGCATGAAAAAAGCCAGAGATCTGCAGGAGAAAGGTTTTGAAACTTGATTTTTTGATCCGGGGCGGTATTGTTGTTGATGGAACAGGCAGTACTGCACATCAGCTGGATATTGGAATTGCTGGAGACCGGATAGCGGCAGTAGGCAGTCTGTCGGAACTGAGCGCGGAGAAAATCCTCGATGCCAGCGGTTTACATGTCAGCCCGGGATTTATTGACAGTCATTCACATTCAGATATTACTCTGATTGCTGACGGGAGAGCGCAGGGGAAAATCTGTCAGGGAGTAACAACTGAAGTAAACGGAAATTGCGGATTTTCAGCAGCGCCCCTTTATAATGCGGCATATGAACACAGGATCACTGAACTTGAAGACCTTGGCATTAAAGATAGGTGGGGCGGTCTTTCTGAGTATTTTGAGATACTTGGCAATAAAAAAATTGCAGTGAATATATTGACCCTTGTAGGGCACGGCAATCTGCGGGCTTCTGCCGCAGGCTATTCTGATAGAGAACTTACAGAAGCTGACAAAAAAAAGATATTTCAGCTGCTTGGGACTGCTCTTGATGAGGGAGCAGCAGGTCTATCTACAGGACTTATTTATCCGCCCGGTATTTATTCTGACACAGGTGAGCTTATAGAAATAACCGGTGAAGCATTAAAGATGAGAGGTACGGTTTACGCGACCCATATGAGGAGTGAGGGCGATGGATTGCTGGAAGCGGTTGACGAAGTCATACGGATCGGTCTTGAAACAGGTATCCACGTACATATATCTCACCTGAAAGCCAGTGACGAGAAGAACTGGGGCAAGCTGGACACAGTACTTGAAAAGATATCGGAAGCGAGGCAGAAAGGTCTTGGACTGACCTGTGACAGGTACCCTTACATAGCATCCAGCACCGGGCTTGATGCTATGCTGCCTGCCCGTATTTATGAGGGAGGGAGAGAAAAAGAGCTGATGCGTCTTAAATATGAACGTGACAGTATAATAAGGGAAATTACTAATAAACATGCTGATGAGTCATTGTGGGATAAAGTTATGGTCTCGGGTGTCAGGACAGCGCAAAATAAATGGATGGAGGGGAAAACGCTCTCTGAAATAGGCGATAGCCTGAAGAAAAGCCCGGCGGATTGTTTTATTCAGGTTTTAATAGAAGAAAATCTTCAGGTGGACGCGATCTTCTTCCTGATGAATGAGGACAATCTGAAGACCATTCTGAATCTTCCTTATGCAATGATAGGCACTGACAGTTCTGCCAGAAGCTTTGACGGAATAACAGCATCAGGCAAGCCGCATCCAAGAGGTTTCGGCACTTTCCCGAGAGTCCTGGGCAGATATGTCAGGGAAAAGCAAATACTTACTGTTGAAGATGCTGTTTATAAAATGACAGTACTGCCGGCAGAGACTTTCGGGATAAAAAGCAGGGGCCGGATAGCACAGGATTATTACGCTGACATTACTGTGTTTGATTTAAATAAAATATATGATACTGCGGACTATAATGACCCGTTTCAAGTTCCCACAGGGATAGAGGCAGTTTTTGTAAACGGCAGGCCTGTTGTATGGGAAGGCAGGCCCACCAATGAACTCCCGGGGAAGATTATCAAAAGAGGTGACAGATAAAAAATAAGAAATTGAGAAGTTAGAGGATAAGATTCTGAACAGCTAAGAATCTGGTTTGACGTTTAGGAAACTTGTATCGACACTGGTTAGTAGATGCTGGACGCTCGACGAGTCTCGAAAACGGGCCTCGATACTAGCATCGACAACCTTAAACGAGTGTTTCTAAATTAATAACCATTAACAATTAACGAATAACGGTCTTTACGGCTGTTACGATTAACGCTTAACAGTTCACTATTAACGGTTTTTTAATGAGCAGGCCAGTTGTTGGAATAACAGGGGACATTGAAAAGGGTGTTTTTACTGTAAAAAAGACGTATGCCGATGCAGTGGAAAAGGCAGGCGGATATCCTGTACTCCTGTCCCCGATTAACAGCCGCGCGGGTGTCAGTGTTATCGCGGAGAAATGCGACGCGCTTCTGATATCAGGCGGCAAAGATATTGGCCCGGAGAACTTCGGAGAAAAGAAAGCCTGCGGCATAGATCCTGTTTCAGCTGAAAGATATCAATTTGAAAAAAGACTGCTCAGGGAAATAATGATCCTGAAAAAGCCGGTGCTTGGTATATGCTACGGAATGCAGTTTATGAATGTTTATCTCGGCGGATCATTGTACTGCGATATCGGGGAACAGATGCCTGGCGCGATAGACCACAGGTCTGGACATATAGTCGGCATTTGCAATACAGGTAAACTATATTATATTTTAGGTAGTGGTAATATACGAGTGAACAGCAGTCATCACCAGGGAGTGAAGAGACCTGGCAGGGGCTTAATTAACGCAGCTTCAGCGCGCGATAATCTGATAGAGGCAATTGAACTGAAAAATTACCCTTACTTTATTGGAGTTCAATGGCATCCCGAGATAATGAGAGGCAGGAACTCCGGGAAATTAATAAGGTCATTTGTTGAAGCGGCTGATGTTAGCAGGAGCTATAAAAAATGAAAGTTGAACATCTTTATTCTCTGATCTCAGCGGCGATATTTATAACGCTTTTTTACCTGTTTTACAGGATCATAAGCCCTTTTCTTATTCCAATTGCCTGGGCCATTGTTCTTAGCATTATCTTCTACCCGGTATATAAATTGATCCTGAGATTTGTAAAGCGCCCGTGGGCGGCCTCTTTTATCACACTGATAATCATTTTAGTTGTCGTTATAGGATCGTTTTCATTTATATTGAGCGCACTCGTGGAGGAGATAACGCATACTTACAGCTCCATCGAGAATAAGGGTGTTGAAGTGATAACGATAATTCAGAAACACCCTTTGATTTCAAAAGTGTTTGAGAAGATCAACTCATATACTGAGGGCAAGGGTGTTGACCTTAACCAGGCGGCAATAACAAGTCTTAAGGCTGTAGGTAAATATATAGGGAAGCATGTATCGGATGTATTTAAGAATATAATTGTATTTGCGATTAGTTTTCTTTTTATGTGTTTGACCACTTTCTTTTTCCTGAAAGACGGGGATCTTCTGGCAGACTATATCAAGGCGCGTTTACCGTTTGCGGAAGAACAAAAAAAACAACTTGAACAGCGTTTCCGGGAAATGATCATTGCGGTTATTTACGGAGGACTTGCTGTGGGAATAATGCAGGGAATTATCGGCGGACTGACTTTTCATCTGATCGGACTTCCGGCGCCTGTATTGTGGGGGTCGGCTATGGCGCTTCTTGCGCTTATACCTGTCTTCGGCGCGGGCCTGATATGGGGGCCTGCAAGCATAATCCTGATAATAGGCGGAAATTACGGAAAAGGCATAATACTGATCCTCGTGGGTTTCTTTGTTATTAGTATGATCGACAATGTATTGAGACCGATGATTATCGGGGACAGGACAAGACTGCATATGCTTCTTGTATTATTCGGCGTACTTGGCGGGATACAATTTTTCGGATTTATAGGATTTGTGCTTGGTCCACTGATAGTTGCACTGTGCCTGTCTTTGCTGGAGATATATAAGCAGGATGAAGATAAGAGTACTGTTAAGCAGTGTAACACGGCTGACGTATGAACCGCGTTATTGTTTGCAGGCCCTTGAGAAGCAGTTTAAGGCCTATCCGCCCTCAATTATTCTTTCCTGTTCTTCCTGCTGGGTTTTGCAGTCTATACACAGGTTTGTAACCGGCCTTGCTTCAAGGCGCTTGATACCGATCTCATTACCACACTCCTCACAGATTCCGTAAGTGCTTGTGTCGATCTTATCAATGGCTTCGTCGATCTTTTTAAGGAGCATACGTTCTCTGTCTCTGAGCCTTAACATGAAATCTCTATCGGCCTCGGCAGTTGCCTGATCGCCCATATCCGGGAAATTAATTTCACCGGGAAGAAGATTCAATGCCTCTACCGCCTCTCTGAGCAGTCCGTTTTTCTGCGCGAGCAGATTTGTCTTGATACCCTGCATTTTCTTTTCTCTATGAGACATAGAGGATTTTTTCGCTTTTTTTGCAGAGGCTTTGGCGGTTTTGCGCTTAGCCGTTTTTTTGACGGGGGTGCTTTTGGTTTTTTTAGGTTTAACTGCTTTCTTTTTCTTCGCCGCTTTTTTGGCGGGCGACTTTTTTACAGCTTTCTTTTTAGCAGGTTTCTTTTTCTTTTTTAATGCTGTTTTTTTCTTGATAGCCATTGTCCCTCACTCGATAAAAAATAGATTATAAATTAACAGATTTAATACCACTAAGTCAATGATTATTATAGCTGATAATAGCCGGGATGTCTAAGTCCTGAATAAGTAAAAAAGACATATGCGAAAGAAAGAGATAAACCTGGAAAAATTAACCCGAAACATTTAATTGAGAGCGTTTGCAGTAAGATAAAACATCTGCTGATTTATGCGGTTCCGCGTCCTTGACAAAGATAAATTGATAACATAAAATTATCGATGAAGGCGGCATAGCGACCTTTTGTTTGAATTTGCGCGCTGTGCCCGTAATAATATAAACAATGCATCAAAACCTCCTTTCAGTAGAGAACTTAAAGATATCATTCAATCGTTCAGGCGGGCTCAATACGGTTGATGACGTCAGCTTTAATATGGCAAGTGAAGACGTGGTCGGCCTTGTCGGCGAAAGCGGATGCGGTAAAACTCTGACGGCCCTGTCTATTATCAAACTGCTGCCGCCCAACGCTTTGTATTCCGGGAACATCTTATTTAAAGACAAAAACCTGCTTGCCAGCGGGGAAAAAGACCTCAGGAGTATAAGAGGAAAAGATATCTCAATGGTTTTTCAGGAACCTATGACATCGCTTAATCCGGTATTTACGGTCGGTGATCAGATAGCGGAGGTTTTGCTTGCTCATGAAGATATAACAAGGAAACAGGCGTATGCAAGGGCTATCGACCTGCTGAATACTGTGGGTATACCATCACCGGAGTTCAGGGTAAAGGATTATCCGCATCAGATGAGCGGAGGTATGAGGCAGAGGGTTATGATAGCCATGTCTATTGCCTGCAACCCGTCTCTTATAATAGCGGATGAGCCGACGACAGCTCTTGACGTCACTATCCAGGCGCAGATACTGGAACTGCTTGCCGGCCTGAAGAGAGATAATAAGATGTCATTGCTGCTTATAACGCATGATCTGGGTATTATTGCCGAATGGGCTGACAGAGTTGAAATAATGTACGCGGGCAGAATAGTGGAAGAAGCAGGTGTAAGAGAAATATTCACAAATCCCAGACATCCTTATACCATTGGGCTTCTCAGGTCGCTTCCCGGAAAGAATGGAGAAAGGCTGATGCCTATCGCGGGTCAGGTACCGAAAATAGATGAACTGCCGTCATGCTGCAAATTTTCACCCAGATGCAGTTACGTTATACCGGAATGCCGTGAAATGGAACCGGCACTTGTGCCTTCTGGAGAGCCAGGGCACCTTAGCAGATGCATAAGGTCGATGGATCTATGAAAGAGATCATTAGAGTACGGGATGTGAAGAAATATTTTCAGATAAGCAGGGGAAAAACTCTTAAGGCGGTTGACGGCATCAGCTTTTCCGTGCGTGAGTCACAAGTCTTCGGCATAGTTGGAGAAAGCGGCTGCGGAAAGTCAACAGTCGCGAAGCTGATACTTAATCTGATAGAGCCCACAGAAGGGGATATTTATTTTGATGATATGGATGTGGTAAAGGCAAAACGGAGAGAAATGTCAAAAATAAGAAAGGGGCTTCAGATAGTGTTTCAGGACCCTCAGGCAGCGCTTAACCCCCGTAAGCGGGTGATCGATACAGTAGGTGAAGCCCTGGTTGTGAATGGACTCGTAAAGAAAAGGGGTGAACTGAAGGAGAGAGTTGCCGATCTTATGGGGAAGGTCGGCCTTGATAGTGACGCGCTGAATAAATATCCTCATGAGTTCAGCGGCGGACAGAGACAACGGATATGCATAGCAAGAGCGCTTGCTGTTAATCCCAGGGTCATAGTAGCTGACGAGCCTTTGTCAGCGCTTGACGTGTCAATTCAGGCCCAGATCATTAACCTGTTTGAGGATCTGCAGCAAAACTCTGACCTAGCGTATGTTTTTATAAGCCATGACCTGCATGTCATACAATATTTCAGTGATGTGGTCGCTGTGATGTATCTGGGGAAGATAGTTGAGATGTCTAAAACTGAAGAACTTTTCAAAGAGCCTTTGCACCCGTATACAGAGGCATTGCTTTCTGCCGTGCCAAACCCTGTGGTTGGAGAGAAGAGAGAGAGAATAGTGCTTAAAGGAGATGTCCCAAGTCCTGTTAACATATTTTCAGGATGCCCGTTTCATCCCAGGTGCCACAGGAGATTCGAACCTTGTTATAAAATAGTCCCTGCCTATAAAGAGATAAAAAAAGACAGATGGGCGGCGTGCCATTTGCGTAACAGATAAGTTAGCAATTGACAATTGTGGAAATAATAGTATGGCCCCCTTAGATTCTGACGAATCTGGACAAGGGGGCAGGCATCAATAACGTTAAGCAAATAACAGTTGATTGCCTGGGAGGAATTATAAATGATTCTTGGTGTTAATGTTGATCATGTTGCAACGGTTCGGCAGGCAAGGGGAGGGTCTGAACCTGACCCATTGATAGGTGCGGCGCTTGCCATTCTCGGCAATGCGGATGGAATAACCGTACACTTAAGAGAAGACAGAAGGCATATACAGGACAGAGACCTTAAGCTTTTGAGGAAGAGTGTCCCGATAGAGCTTAATCTGGAAATGGCCGCGATCAATGAAATGATAGGCATTGCCTTAAAGGTCAGGCCTGATATGGTAACACTCGTGCCTGAAAAGAGGGTGGAGCTTACTACAGAGGGTGGACTTAACTTCAGAAAAAGAAAAGCGCAGATAAATAAAGCTGTTAAGGCGATTCAGGACAGGGGAATTCCTGTGAGCCTGTTTATAAACCCGGCGATTTCAGATGTTAACGCGTCAAAAGAGACCGGCGCGCGTATGGTTGAGATCCATACCGGGCTGTACTCAAATGCCAAAGGCAAAAAACAGACTCAGGAGCTAAACAAAGTGAAAAAGGCAGTGAAACATGCCCTGGAAATCGGACTTGAAGTGAATGCCGGCCACGGCCTTGATTATTTAAATGTTAAAAAGATAGCATCCATAAAAGGACTGCGCGGTTTATATATTGGGCACAGCATTATTTCAAGGGCTGTCTACGTCGGCATGGAAAAGGCAGTGAAAGAAATGAGGAAAATTATAAAGTCCGTGAACGATGAACGCCAAGAAGATGAGAAGTTGAGAGGATGAGAGGATGAGAGGACAGGAAGTTGAGAAATTTTAAATTGATAATTGTTAATTTTGCCCGTCTCGCTCGCCTCGGGGCGAAGCAACGGGCCGAGGTCTGTAAAGGCGGACATTTTGCATTGTTTAGTTAACCGACTATGATATACGGCATAGGTGTAGACCTTATAAAGATCGACCGAATGAAACAGGTTGCGGACAAATGGGGTGATAATTTCCTCAAGAGGGTATTTACTGACAAGGAGATAGTGTATTGTTTTGAAAGAAAAGAACCTCAACTTTCGCTTGCGGTCAGATTCGCGGCAAAAGAGGCTTTAATTAAGGCAATAGGGTCTGAAGTACATGTGCCTCTGACAGATATTGAGATCATTAATTTTGAGAACGGCAAGCCGGTTATTGAGGCCAGGGGAGAACTCGAGAAATTCTTCAAAGATAAGTCTATAAAGCACTGCCACCTTTCATTAAGTCATGAAAAAGAGTTCGGGATAGCGTGTGTGGTGCTTGAGAAATAAAGAGCGAGACGTTTCTATTATATTCATTCCGTGAAGACTTGCCCCTGTATTTTTTATTTCCAAAAAATCAGTATGTGATTTACATCACATAATTTTATGTAGTTAAGCTTTATCATAAATACAGAATGGGTGAAAGAGCTTTTAAAAGGATACCTGCCAATATAGAGGTGGTTTTGTTCAGTGGGAAACAGGAATATCGCGGCACTTTGACAAATCTCTCGGAAAAAGGCATGTTTATTAATACAACGGTCAATTTCCCTCTGCAACAGCATCTTAAAATACTTATGCCCTGGCAGGCAGATACTTTGTGGCTCCATGCCATGGTTAAAAGCTTTGGAACATCAAGTGGCATTTATAATGGCATAGGTGTTGAGCTTGTAAGCCCATCCCCGGACTATTTAGAATTTGTTGATAATTTAAAAACTGATAAGAGATTGTAAACTATTTATTTCGCCGTAACTTCTTTCAATATGTTAAATTCGTTGATTTTTTATAAGCATGTTTGAACATATATTCATCGTGCGGGTACATTTTGCCGTCAAATCGGACGTAATCCATTGGTCAGGCTCCATCACAGAGATCTGTTTGGAGCTTAGTCGAACCGAAAGGGCTAAGACTCGTCTTTAATATTAAATTCCTTCCGTAGTTTATTGTACCGCTCTATGAGTACGTGTTCATGACGTACCTCATCCTGGTAGAATCCTTCAAAAATTTCTTTCAGGACGTTATCATCAGATAGCTCCTTGGCCTGCAAGTACGTGGCCTGAGCCGCACGTTCTGCTTTAACGGCCATATTAAACGTAATAAAAAGCTTACTAATATTCTCTGGCAATTTACCTGACATGAATACCCTCCTTTCTAGAACAGTTGTTAACGGCGTAATGTCTGATGCTTAACCGGAAACGTATTAATATGCTAATTTACCGTTTGTAAATCTTAAACTAATAAAACTCAAAAAAGATCTTGCGGTTTAGCATTCATGACCATTAATTTGTTATCATATTTTTTCTATTGTCCTTCTTTTTTGATGACTTTATTCTGAGCTCGTGAGAAGTGAAAGAGCCGCTGTCTACTGACAACATGTGTCCCGCATGCGCCTGCCTGCCGGCAGGCAGGTATGACTAATATTGTAGTTCATTCCTTCTTTTTTGTCTTTATAATGGTATTTTCTTCAGCAAACTAACAACCAGTCAGAAGAATCACACACCGTCTGTCACTTAATAAACATTTTTTTAATTGATAACGAAATAGTGATTGACGAGTGCCTGTACAATATCAGTCCGCTAAAAGAATAATTTTGAGGCAGCCGGCTTTAGCCAGTGGAGCATTAACCTTTAAAAAGCTCTCTGAAAGGGTTGAATTACTTCACAAGTTTCTTCAACTTACAGCTATCTACGCCAATAGATAAACATATTTTCCTAAAATCTTTTTGATATCTTTTGTCCATAGACATATAAATCTTTCGTAGTGCTGCTCTCTGTTTTTCATTACACTCAACCCTGGGCCGGCTTTTATACATAACAAAAAATGATACGGGATATGTTGTATGGATTTCACAATGTGAGGTCAAATGTTTTTGCCAGATATCTTTCAAATCATCGAAATAGAATGCCGCTCTCAGTGAATTATAGTAACCTGTAGTAAATAATTCGGAATATTTTTCTTTCTCCAAAGAAGTGAAATCTTCTATAGATTTTTCAGATTTAAAACGACTAAAATCAAGAAGATACAAAACTCCATTTTGCTTTAAAATACGTTTGATTTCAGAAGAAGCTTTATCCAGGTCAGAGATATCAGGTAAGTGATGCAGCGCAAAAGTAGAAATAACAAAATCAACCGTGTGATCTTCTATAAAACTTAAATTACATATATTACCTTCTTGAAAAGAAACATTATTTAAATTTTTTTCCTTTGCATTTTCATTAGCAACTTTTAGCATTTCTTGAGAAAGATCAACCCCTGTAAAATGTGCTTCAGGATGTATTTTAGCCATCATATTAAGCTGGTTAGCCGGCCCGCAACCAAAATCAACAACCTTATCATTGGGACGAATTAAACCACAGCTATGTGATGCCCCATATAAATATATTGGTGATAATGCTGTTTTTGCAACTTCATTAAACATAGCAACAGAATCGTCCCCATCCATTATTAAGTCCGGTTCTGGAACTCGTTCTGATTTGCTTTTTGTGAATAATTCTCGAATAATGGTTCGGGCAATAACTATAATAGGACTCATAATTTTACCTTTTTTCTTTTTTTTGAAGCATAACATTTGAGCCCAGGCAGAGGAAAACGGCCTTTAGTCCGGTGAAGTCTGTCTTGTTTGAGTTTCCTCAAAGGCAAAGACGGAGCGGGTTCCGATTGCCTGAAGCGAATTGTCAGGTATTAAATTTATCGAACTTGCAACCAGCTAAGCGCTTCATCTCTAGAGTTAAATTCCTTAAGAATATAGCCTCTATTAATAGCAACCGTATTTATAAATTGATTTTCGCTGCTTTGAGGGATCTTTAATAAAGCTACTTTACAACCACGAAGTTCATTGCATTGTGCCAGTTTTTCACCAAAATCATATTCTTGCATCGTACTTAATAATGATTTTATATTACAAACATCAATAAGAAGATTTCTCTTTATCCCATCTTTTTTAATAATATTAATTACATCAGTTAGAGCTCTGATTCTTGTATCGAAATCTATATCTTTATTGTAAATGACCTCAAGTATTTTTTTTGTACCGTGATTTTTAATGATATATGGCATTATATTTTCCTTTTGTTTTTATATCTAACGCCAAAGTTCACCTGCCGCTATGTAGCGCAGCGGAATAGCGGTCAGGTGGAGCGCATTGTTAGAGCTTTTCCATAATCGGTATATTCTCGCTAAAACCATAAAAGTCATATCCAAACATGTCCAAATCGGTTTGAAAATAATCTTCCAAAAGCTTCCTGCTATCCTCATCATAATATTCCTTGTGATCTTTAGAATGTCGTTGGACAGAGGGATTCTTGCGTTTAATCTTTCTTCCAATTCTGAGATGCAATCTTTTTTGAATGGCAGCTATATCTTTTTCAAGAGTTTCAAATCGTCCAATATATTCAACAAGTCTTTTGTTGTTGTGCGGATCTGTGACAAAATCTAATTGACGTGGCGGATTATTCGATATGTCCCATCTTAAAAACTCCTTGAAACTCATTCTGTCGACCACGCCATGATCACGATGGTTTTTTGATTGTTTGATATAAAAATAGAGGCTTACTATAAAATCGAAAGGATTTCGAACAAAGACAAATTTGTAATAGGAATCAAATATCTCGCTCCCAAGTTTTTCCTTAATCTCATAGGCTTTGGCATGTTTGTGGAATCCTGTAAATTGCTTCATTCCATCATCATGCCACCCCATTAGACAACCAATTCCTCCAAGTATCTTTCTGGAAAATTTGTAATCATATGCCATCCTGTCAATTAAGCGAGAATATGGTAGAAATTCATCCATAACTGATGTTCCCGCCGTTTTATATATATGGATAAATATAAATCTCTTTTTATGCGATATAAGCATTGCAAAATCTCCTTCTAAGTGCTCTAACGATCAGGATCACCGATACATGCCATGTAAGATAGTTTCATCCAAAATGACCGTTTAAATACGAAAACTAAACAAAACCAAAATCAGCCACCGCAGGCATGCATTCGAGTGCATCCGTTGGTTATGCAGTTTTATGAACTAACTCATAAATATTAACTTCTTTATCAATTCGTGATGCGAGTCTGTCTTTTTCGATATCCAGATCAAAGTCCATCTGCAAGCCAAGCCAAAACTGTGGAGTCATATTGAAATAATGAGCGAGGCGAAGGGCAGTATCTGCAGTAACTCTCC
>VAPA010613967.1_pt1 | contig 17704 bp, 17 predicted proteins | sample 3395041 | NCBI WGS metagenome assembly VAPA01 (sample SAMN08290432, study PRJNA428436) | hydrothermal vent metagenome | isolation source: Deep-sea hydrothermal vent chimney | place: Indian Ocean: Southwest Indian Ridge | depth 1973 m m
ATGACGTTATAAAAAATGCCCTGCTTCTTGAAAAAACAGCCCTTGATTTTGATACGAGAATTAAGAAAGTAAGAAAAGCAGAGATTGCCCTTGCTACAGCCAACACCACAATTTTCAATTCAAGAGGGGTCAATTTTTCATATGAGAGCGGTTATTTCACAGCCTCTGTAAGCGCCCTTGCCAGCGACAGACAGGACAGCCAGATGGGCTTTGACTTTGCAGCCAGCAGGAGGCTAAGTGATATAGATTTTGTTTCAGTTGCACAAGGCGCATCCAAAATGGCAATAGACCTGCTTGGTGCAAAAACTATTTCCGCTGTAAAAGCGCCTGTTATACTTGAGCCCCCGGTTGCCTCGGATTTTCTAAGTATATTTAGTGCGTCACTGTCTGCAGAAGCTGTGCAGAAAAAAAGGTCTTTCCTTGCCGGCAAGGCAGGAAAAACCATAACAAGCTCTATTGTAGATATTGTTGATGACGGCATTATGCCCTGGGGGCTTGGTACAAAACCTGTTGATGATGAAGGTGTTCCGACCCTTAAAAAAGTTATTGTTTCTAAAGGCAGGCTTACAGGTTTTATGCATAATACTTATACGGCAAAGAAACAAGGTGTTGCCTCCACGGGTAATGCCGCCAGGGCAAGTTTTAAAAGTCTTCCGGGTATAGGTGTGACAAATTTTTATATAGAGCCAGGTAGAACTGAAAAGGCAGAAGGCAGTCGAAGCGACCCTTTGCGGAGACCCGCTTCGGGAAGGCAGTCGAAGCGACCTTCAGCAAAGACCCGCATCGGGAAGGCAGAAGTGAAAAGGCAGTCGAAGCGACCCTCAGCGAAGGCCCGCATCGGGAAGGCAGAAATAAAAAATGAAAAAGATAATAAATTAATAAAGTCGCTGTCTAAAGGACTGTTAGTCCTTGAAGCTATGGGTGTGCATACTGCCAATCCTGTATCCGGAGATTTTTCTATAGGGGTTTCAGGCCTCTGGATTGAAAAAGGAGAAATTGCGTATCCTGTAAAAGAAGCTCTTGTGTCAGGCAACATACTTGATTTATTTGTGCGAATAGAAGGGGTAGGAGATGATTTGAAGTTTTGCGATAAAATCGGTTCCCCGAGTCTTTTAATAGGCGAGATGGATATCAGCGCATGAAACTGAAAGGCACATAGTGACAGAGTAGCAAAGACACAGAGTTTTTATCTTTGTGCCTGTGTGCCTTTGTCCCTTTGTTTCTTTTTATGCTGTGAATTATTGAATATCGAATTTTTGATGTTGTTTGCGCCGTCTCCAAAACGTTTATATAACTTTCTTGCCCACACAAATTCGCTTCCCAGTATTGCAAAGCTCAGAAAAATGGTTATCGTGCCCTGTAAAACCGGCAGCGCCAGACCCACAATTCCAATCAGGAGCAGAGTAAACCCTATCACAATTTTGACGATTCTCTTTGCCTGTTTAATGTTCGTAATTCTAAGGACCTTTTTATTTCCCGGGCTTTCTTTTTCAGTAGCTTTCATTTTTAAAGTAATTATAAATTCTGTTGTTTTATTATGCAACCCGTAGGGTAAAGTTATTCAAAAAACAAATAACGATTAACGAATAACAATTAACGATCCTTTTTATTCAGAATCCTTCCCGCCTTGTGAGGCAGGTTGTTGTTTCTTTATAAATGGTGATAAAAGATCTATTGGTACCGGGAATAGTATTGTTGAATTTTTCTCAGCAGCTACTTCTGTCAGCGTCTGCAGAAATCTCAACTGCAGTGCCGCGGGTTGGGTTTCGATTATTTTCGCTGCATCTGCAAGTTTCTGAGATGCCTGAAATTCACCTTCTGCATGAATGATTTTTGCCCTTCTTTCACGTTCAGCTTCTGCCTGTTTTGCAATTGCCCTTAGCATCTCTGACGGAAGGTCAACATTTTTAACTTCTACAACAGTGACTTTTATGCCCCACGGTTCTGTCTGGTCATCTATAATTTTCTGAAGCTGGGCATTTAATTGCTCCCTTTTAATAAGGAGATCATCAAGCGAGCTTTGTCCGAGAACGCTTCTCAGAGTTGTCTGGGATATTTGCGATGTAGCATAATGGAAATTTTCAACGTCTGTTATAGCTTTTGCAGGGGCAACAACTCTGTAATACACAACAGCATTTACTTTAACTGAGATATTGTCTCTTGTGATTATATCCTGAGGAGGAACGTCCATGGTGACTGTACGCAAGTCTACCCTTACAATTTTATCGATAATTGGCCAAATTATTATAAGACCTGGTCCTTTAACAGGGATAAGCCTGCCGAGTCTGAAGATGACACCTCTTTCATATTCCCGCAAGATTTTAATTGCACTTGAGAGAAAAAATATTACAACTACAATAAAAAAGATACTAGTCATAGTTAACTGCTGCATTTTCTCCTCCTTGTAATAGTGTTCAAGCTGTTCAAGCCGTTTGAACTGTTTGAACTGTTTAAACTTTTATTTTAGGGCTGACTTTTAATTTCAGGTTTTCCAGGTTATCTACCACTATCTTCTCCCCGGTCTTTATCGGTTTATCGCTCCATGCACTCCATATCTCACCGTGGACAAAGACCTGTCCGCCGTTTTCAAAGATATCCGTTTTTGCTTCACCCACAGCCCCTATAAGCCCTTCAGCGCCAGTCCGGGTCTTTCTCTTATAAGCCTTTATTATAAGGGCAATTGTCAGAGTGAAGAATATCGCCGTAACAATAACCGCGGGAATAATAACCTTCAGCGAAGCCCTTAAAAATGGTTCTGGTGATTCAAAGAGCATAAGAGAACCTAACAGCATGGCGATAATGCCCCCTATTGAAAGTGCGCCATGTGAGGTGATTTTAACCTCAAGGACAAATAGAATTATAGCAAGAAAAATTAAAATAAGACCAGTATAATTTACGGGCAGTATATCCGGCTGGAATGCATAGAGTGCGAGGATTAAGGCTATTGCCCCGAAAACTCCCGGGAATATGGCGCCTGGATTTGAGAACTCAAAAAATAGACCGTAAAAACCAAGCAGCATCAGCAGGTAAGCGACGTTGGGGTTGCTTATAATGTTTAATATTTTATACCTGAGCCCCACTTCTTTATGCCGGACTGAAATACCTTTGGTTTTTATGACGTGTGTGCCGATAGATGTTTCTACTTCACGGCCATCGATAGATTCCAGAAGAAAGTTGAGGTTTGGAGCTACTATATCTATGACATTTAATTCAAGAGCCTCTGTTTCTGTTATTGATACGCTTTCCCTGACTGCCTTTTCAGCCCATTCGGAATTTCTGCCTCTTTTCTCAGCTAAGGATTTTATATAGGCAGCGGCATTGTTTTCTACCTTTTTAGCCATAGTTTCATCCATTTTTCCACCTATGCTTACAGGATGTGCTGCTCCGATATTTGTACCGGGAGCCATGGCCGCTATGTGGCTGGTAAGAGTTATAAACACCCCTGCAGAAGCTGCCTTTGCTCCGCTTGGAGATACGTAAACTACTACAGGAATTTTACTTGCATTTATACTTTTCACTATATTCTCCATAGAGCTCATGAGCCCTCCGGGTGTATCAAGCTCAATCACCAGCGCCTCTGCATTTTCTTTAACTGCTTTGTCAATACTCTTGGATATATACTCAGCCATTACTCCGTTTACTACGCCGTCTGTCTTAATGGCAATTATGTCGGCGTTTGACGGCAGGGAGCAATAGAAAAAAATCAAAAAGCTAACAGAAACAAAAAAAACTTTCTTTTTCATTGCAAAAATTATATCTTTTATATTATAACTGTGTCAAATAAGAAACTATTGAAAAAGTCATCAACGGTCCTGATTACACAGATTTCAGGAAAGATTCCTCAGAGATTGTTGTAGTTTTTCAACAATCTCTGAGGACTTAACGTGAAAGGGCATAAATGGAACTCAAGAAAAGGTTTAATTTAGCGAGCGGCCTGTTTATTGGTATCAGTGTAGTTTTAATGGTTTTCCTGTATTTAGCTGCTAATGGTATTTTCAGGGAATTGTCCGCTTATTATGATGAATCTCTTCTGCGTTTAAGTACTGTTATCTATGTCATGATAGCTGTTTTTACCATTCTGGCAGTCATTGCTGTAATAATTTTCAGGACATTGGTGAACAGGATGCTTAAACAAATAGGGAAGCTTGATGACTTTACGGAGACCATGGTCCATGGAAATTACAATGCGAGGCTTGATGTAAAGGGCTCGGATGAGCTTAAGCATATGGCGATGAACCTTAACAATATCGCTGAATCATATAAAGAGAAGGTTTTTGTTCTTGAAAGTGCAATGGCTAAGCGGCAAAAGGTTGTTCGTGAACTTGCAATCCTGAATGAATTAATAGTCTTTATTTCTTCCGAGTTCAGGTTCGATGTTATTTTAAAAAATTTTGTAGATCGGACAAAAGACCTGATTAAATCTGATTATTGTATAGCGCTGATTTTTGAGATGGAATCAATTAATGCAAAGATTTTCGTTACAAATGAAGGTATCCAGGACCCTTCAGAGGTTAGTTTGACTCCTGACGGTTTCTTTGAAGGATTGTTAAATAATCAGGTTCCTTTAAGGCTTTCTTCAAAACAGGAAAACGTGGCAAGGGCTCTGCAAAAAGATATAAAAATCCCGGAACTAAATTTGGAAGTTAAAGATGTATTGGTTGTACCTTTGATTTCTTCTGATAAGCTGTCAGGGCTGTTGTTGTTAGCCGATAAAGAAGAAGGGACTTTTGATCAGGAAGATGAGGACATGTTGATGAACTTTAGTTTTCAGGCATTTCAAACCATTGCAATGCATGAAGAAATCGCAAATTTGGCAATTACAGACGGTCTTACAGATCTTAACAATCACAGACATTTTCAGGAAAAATTAAAAGAAACGGCTGAAATGGCGAGACGATACGGAATGTTTCTTTCGCTCTTAATCCTGGATGTAGATAATTTTAAAACCTTTAATGATATCTACGGACATCAGGTTGGAGACATTGTCCTTAAATCAATTTCTGCCACAATAAAGGGACATATACGCGCCACAGATTTCCCTGCCAGATACGGCGGCGAGGAGTTCGCTGTAATTATGCCTGAGACAAGCTATAATGGTGCGAAAATCCTTGCGGAGAGATTAAGGAAAAAAATTGCTGAAACTCCTTTCCTTCTCTCAGATGGTGAAAAGGCTCTTATAACTGTCAGTATAGGTTTTGCGTCAATCCCGGAAAACGCAAGAGATAAGAACGAACTTATGGAGATGGCTGACAAGGCTTTATATTTTGCAAAACAGCACGGCAGAAATCTGTCTTATGGTTTTAACGAAACCCACAAAAAACTTGAAGAAATGGGAGGGGATTTTAAAGCGGGAGATCTGGAAATTGAAAACCTTGCGAATGTGATTGATTCAAGAACGCCGTATACAAAAGGACATTCTACGGAAGTAGCTAAATTAGCGACATTGCTGGCTGGTGAGATAGGTCTTGAAAAAAGCGATATAGAGAGTCTTAGAATTGCAAGTATCCTGCATGATATTGGCACATTGCATATACCAGAGAGGGTTTTGAATAAACCTGGCGATCTGACAGAAGAAGAGAAAAAAATTATCCAGGCACACCCCGGGCTTGCGGAGATGGTGCTTAAAAAATATCCCCATGTTGAGCAGGTGTTACCAGCGATTCTTTATCATCACGAACGTTTTGACGGCAACGGATATCCAACAGGGGTTTCGGGAGATAAGATTCCTCTACACGCGCGCATCCTTGCGATTGCTGAGGCATTTCATGCGATGATATCGCCCAGGCCGTATAAAAAAAGACTTGCTTTCAGAGAAGCCGTTAATGAACTGCAGGTTCAATCAGGTTCACAGTTTGACCCGCAACTTGTTAAATCCTTTATAAAAATGTTGGAAACGCGGGAATACAGCTAAGAAACACTCTGCATATGCTAAAGGTAAATGAAATTTTTAAAAGTATTCAGGGAGAGTCGACTTATGCCGGAATACCATGTACATTTGTAAGACTTGCAGGTTGTAACCTGAGGTGCACTTATTGCGATACTAACTATGCGTATTATCATGGGAAGGAAATCTCTGACAAAGAAATAATCTCAAAAATTGAAGAACACGGTGTTAAATGTGTTGAATTTACCGGAGGAGAGCCCCTCCTGCAGGAAGAAACTCCTCCGCTGGTTAAAACACTTCTTGATAGAGGTTACAAGGTTCTTATTGAAACAAATGGTTCTATCTGTATTGGGTGTCTCGATAAAAGGTTAACTATAATAATGGACATAAAAACCCCTAAAAGTGGCATGAGTGAAAGGATGAATCTTAAGAACCTTGACCTTATCAAGAGCAACGACGAGATAAAATTTGTGCTTCTGGATGAGTCAGACTACATCTGGGCAAAGGATATGCTTAGCAGGCATAATTTACTGGATAGAACCAAGAAAATTCTTATGTCCCCGGCTTATGGTATATTGTCTCCCAAGCTCCTTGTATCGTGGGTATTGCGCGATAACTTTCCAGTAAGAGTTCAGCTGCAAATCCATAAATATATATGGCCCCCTGAAGAGAATGAAGGAGTTTGATGGAGAGCTAAGAAAACTTAAGGAAGAAGAGCAGCTTAGAAAACTTGCTTATCTTGAGTCGTCCAGTTATGCAAAGATTTTTATAAATGGACAAAGATATATAAATTTTTCCTCAAATGATTATCTTGGGTTGTCGGGACATCCTAAAATTATACAGGCCGCTGTAGCTGCCTTCAGGAAATACGGGTTTGGTTCAGGTTCATCAAGACTTTTGAGCGGTTCCTATGTTCCCCATAAAAAACTTGAAGACAGAATTGCGAAATTTAAAGGGACTAGGGCGGCGCTGGTATTTAGCACGGGTTACTCTGCAAATACTGGAATTATACCTGCTGTCGTTGGAACCGGAGACACAGTCTTAAGTGATGAACTTAACCATGCAAGTATAGTAGACGGTGCAAGACTCTCAAGGGCAAAAATAAGAATCTACAGGCATTGCAATACGAATCATCTTGAAGAACTCCTAAAAAAATCTTCCGGCAGAAAGCTGATAATTACTGATACCGTATTCAGCATGGACGGAGATATAGCGCCACTTAAAGGTATAGTCTTTCTGAGCAAAAAATACGATGCATTGCTTATGATTGATGATGCGCACGGCGCTGGAGTACTCGGCAGAACGGGCAGGGGAGGGCTTGAGCATTTTGGTATTAAATCAGACGATATAATCCAGATGGGTACGCTGAGCAAGGCGTTTGGATGCTTTGGAGGTTTTGTGGCAGGGTCAAGGAATTTGACGGATTTCTTGATTAACAGAGCAAGGAGCTTTATTTACTCAACATCTATACCCCCTGCAATGGTTGAAGCATGTATAAAGGCAATAGATATAGTTGATCTCAGTTCTCATAATATGAGAAAGAGATTATGGAAAAACAGACAGAGACTTTATCTGGGACTCAAAAGTCTTGACTATGACATACTTAACTCAGAGACGCCGATAATACCCATTCTGGCAGGCAATGTGGTAAACGCCATAAAAACCGGGAACTACCTTCGCAGGAAAAGAATATTTGCTCCTGCTATAAGACCGCCCACAGTGCCTGAAGGAAAATGCAGGATAAGATTTTCAGTTACAGCAGCACACACATATGAAGATATAGATCTGGTTCTTGAAAGTTTAAGCAAACTTAAAGGAGGCAAGTAGATAATTAGCAAGTTCAAGCCTCCGTAAAGTTTCACAACGGGGCAGGCTGTTCAAGCAGTTTAATCTGTAACAATTTGAACGGTTTACACAGTTTAAACAGTTTGAACCTTTTTTTATAACTATGGTTTGTTTAATCACTGGTTCATCGAGAGGTTTTGGTAGAGCTATTGCCTTTGCATTCGGTAAAAAAGGGCATCAGGTTGTGATCCATTATAAGGATAAAAGCAGTGAAGCAAAAGATGTTGCCTCTCAGGTAAAGGAGTCCATAATACTTAAAGCTGATGCCAGAAATTATAAAGAGGTAAAAATCCTTATTGATGAAATTATAAAAAAACAGGGCAGAATTGATGTTCTTGTGAATAACGCAGGGATTACAAAAGAAGCGCTGCTTTTAAAAACATCAGAAAAGGATTTCAATGATGTTATTGACACAAACCTTAAAGGACCTTTTAATTTCATACGTGCTGTTGCGCCTTACATGAAAAGGCAGAAATACGGACATATCATTAATATCTCTTCAATTAGCGGCGTTAAGGGTAAAGCAGGGCTGTCAGCTTATTCTGCATCAAAGGCCGGACTTCTTGGACTTACATTATCAGCAGCAGCAGAATTAAGCAGATATAATATACTGGTCAATGCTGTTCTCCCTGGCTATATGCTTACTGATATGGGAATAAATTCAAGCGACAAGGCAAAAGATGAAGCCTTGAAAGAGAGCCTTATAGGAAAATTTTCTGATCCTGCTGACGTATCAAAATTTGTTTATTATCTTTCTAAAACATCAGGGATAACAGGGCAGGTTTTTAATCTGGACAGCAGAATAATTTAAAGACTCAGTTAAAAATTATCAATTAGCAATTAGCAGTTTGAATTGCTTAGTTTTTTTTGTAGAGTCTTAAAGTAAATTTGAAATGCTAAATGTTAATTTTGCTTGCCTCGCCGTGGCGGGCAATGAAGAAATTGGTATTAGTTAATGCATAAAGGCATCTTCATAACCGGTACTGATACAGGGGTTGGAAAAACTTTTGTGGCTGCCGGGCTTCTGAGAGCTCTAAAAGAAATGGGATTTAATGTCTGTCCCATGAAACCCGTGGAGACAGGGTGTAGAGTTAAAAGCGGGAAGCTTACTCCCGGAGATACTCTAATGCTAATCAAAGCATCAGGCGCTGAAGAACCACTTGAAATAATCAATCCTTATATATTCAGTCTTCCTCTTGCCCCTGCAGTTGCCGCGGAACGTGAAGGAGTAAAGATAAAAAAGAAAAAAATATTATCAGCCTGTAATTATCTTTTAGACAAATATGATTTTACAGTTGTTGAAGGCGCCGGAGGTATTATGGCGCCTGTTTATAAGGAAAATCTTTTTTTAGACCTTATAAAATACCTTAATCTGCCTGTTATAATTGTATCAAGACCAGGTCTTGGAACTATAAACCATTCGTTGCTTACGATAAAGGCTGCGCAAAGCAGGAGAGTTAATGTTCTGGGCATAATAATAAATCACGCATCTAAAACTAAAAAGGACTTGTCTGAGGAGACCAGCCCTGGAATAATAGAAAGACTCGGAAAAGTACCGTTGTTGGGTATTGTGCCGTATTCAAAGAGCCATGCAGCGCTTAAAAAAATCTTTCACAAAATCGCATGGACGCTTTTAAAAAAAATATAAAGAGTTTGACAGCAATTCCCAAATCAGTTATTTTTATTTACATGTTATGCGTTATACTAATAACGGTTCTTTCGTAAAAAAGTTAAAAACCCGAAAATAACCGCAGACCTTAACCATGACCGATATTTAAAGGAGTTCAGATGCATGAATTTAAAAGGATAAAGCGGCTCCCGCCATATATATTTGCCATTGTAAACCAGCTTAAAATGGAGGCAAGAAGAAGGGGCGAGGATATTATAGACCTTGGGATGGGTAATCCTGATCTGCCTACTCCAAAACACATTGTCGATAAGCTTATCGAGGCGGTAAAGAACCCTAAAAACCACAGGTACTCTGCATCAAGGGGTATAACTCAATTAAGGCTGGCTATATGTGAGTGGTATAAAAGACGGTTTAACGTTGACCTGGACCATGATACTGAAGCTGTAATTACGATTGGTTCAAAAGAAGGCTTGTCACATCTTGTTTATGCTATGGTTGAGCCGGGTGATATTGCGCTTACGCCGGCACCTGCATATCCTATACATCCATACGGCGTGATTATTGCGGGTGGGGATATAAGGAGTGTTCCCATCGGTGAGGGCGATGAGAATTTTTTTATAAATATGGAAGATGCTTTTAAATCCACATGGCCAAGACCTAAAATCCTGATAATTAATTTTCCTCATAATCCGACAACAGCCTGTGTTGAACTTGACTTCTTCAAAAAGGTAGTTGATTTTGCAAAAGAAAATAATATTATTGTGCTTCATGATTTTGCATATGCAGACCTTACATTTGACAACTATAATGCCCCGAGTTTTTTGCAGGTTCCCGGAGCAAGAGATGTTGGTGTGGAGTTTTTCTCCCTCACAAAGAGTTATTCCATGGCAGGCTGGAGAGTAGGCTTTTGTGTGGGCAATGCAAAAATCGTAGCTGCCCTCACAAACATTAAGAGCTATTTAGACTACGGGATGTTCCAGCCAATTCAGATTGCAAGTATTATTGCATTGAGAGGTCCTCAGGATTGTGTTGAAGAGATAAGGAAAACCTACGAGAAGCGTAGAGATACCTTTATACACGGGCTCAAAAATGCAGGTTGGATTATTAAGCCTCCTAAAGCAACAATGTTTATATGGGCTGAAATACCTGAGGAATTTAAAAAAATGGGCTCCCTTGAATTTTCAAAATTTCTCATTAAAGAAGCTGGTGTTGCTGTATCTCCCGGAATAGGCTTTGGAGAAAATGGAGAAGGGTTTATGCGCTTTGCACTGGTTGAAAACGAACACCGGATAAGACAGGCAGCGAGAGGAATAAAAAAGGCTCTTGGTAAAAGTTAAACAACGTTAAAAATAGTTCAAACAGTTCAAGCCGTTTAAGCAGTATTTCTGTATGACGTTTTGAACAGCTTGAGCGGCTTAAGCAATCTTTTTACTAACTAATCATATCCGTATCTTTTATGGATGTTTTGAAGGCTTTTGCTATTGCAGGGTCAAACTGCGTACCTGAGTTTGCCTCAATTTCATCGAGTGCAGCGTTATAATCAAGCGGCTCCCTGTAAGACTGTTTGCTTGTAATCACATCAAAGACATTTGCTACAGATAGTATTCTTGCCCCCAGCGGAATCTCTTCACCCTTCTTTGCCTGAGGGTAGCCTGTGCCGTCATATTTTTCGTGGTGATTGAGAATTAGTTCTGCTGCGTCTTTCCAGAGAGAGACGTTTTTAATCATCTCACAGCCTAATTGAGAATGTCTCATGTATTTTTCCTGTTTCTGATGGTCGCTTACATCAATTTTCAGAAGACCTATATCATGAAGGAGGCAGGCATAATGAAGATTTTTCAGGTCAATTTCAGAAAGCCCTATTTTTTTCCCGAGAAGATTAGCGTAGTTTGCTACCCTTCTTGCGTGGCCTTTCTTTCCCGGGCTGTGGTAATCCTGTGCCCCGACAAGGATTTCAGTTATATGAATAATGTCACTGTGCTGGTCTTCATGTAACCTGCTCTGTGCGATTGATATAGCTGCCTGGTCGGCAAGGCTGTGGAGTAATTTCTCATCTTCTTCGGTAAAGATACCGCTTTTTTTATTCAATACCTCAATAACGCCGATAATTTCGTTGTTATGAATAAGCGGAGAACACATGATAGACCTTGTTTTAAAGCCGCTTTCTTTATCATAATCCGGGTTATATCGTTTATCATTAGTAACATCGTTAATAAGAGCTGATTCGCCTGTCTCTGCAACCCAGCCGGAAATACCCTCGCCACGTTTTACAACCCTGTCTTTTATTGCCTGGCCTCGATTCCCCAAAAGAACCTTGTACCTGAGATTTCCTGTGTCATCATAAAGGATGAGAGAACCTGCTTCGCTGGAATTGAGGTGCATTGCCGATTTGACAATACTCTCCAGAAGGATATCAAGGTAAAGAGTTTCTCTAAACTGTTTAGTGACTTCAACAAGGCTGTTCAACTTTGAATAAAGGTTTTGTAATGATGAAATTGATGTATTAGTGGCTCTTGTCGAAAGGTATAATCCAAGGACGGATATGACAACAGCAAGCACGAGAAGTATGCCGATATGCAGTGGTAATTCTGTGGTACCCCCTTTTGCAAGAGAAGGGTAAACATATTTCACAGAGAAATAAACAAGAAGAGCCAGAGGGATTATAGAGGCAATAAAATATGATGTTTTTACAGAGCGTCGTATGCTTTCAAAAAAATCTTTTCCCGGACGACTTTGCATTGACTAATTTTACAAATATAGAAGGTTATGCGTCAACTGTTTTTTGATTGCGCGGATTTTTAAAGGGATTACACAGATATTAACCGGTGGAATCCCTGCCTGCCGCCTGCCTGCCGGTAGGCAGGGCAGGCAGGTGTATCTTAATCTGTGCGTAAAGCACCGTGGGTGCCACGCACCTTTACGGTGTCATAAAAGAGCTTATCTAAGCTCTTATTTAAAACTTGAATAAATCCAAGGAGTTAAAGCATAATATGGTTTTAACTTTAAATTAATGAGGGACCATTGAAGAAATCGCGTGTATCTGTCGGCATTATAGGTTTTGGGACGGTCGGAACCGGAGTCACAAAGATCCTTGTTGAAAAGCAAAAGGAGCTTGGAAGAAGGCTGGGTTTCCCACTGGTTATAAGCCGGATTGCTGATATAAACATAAAAAGAATAAGAAAGGAAAGGGGAATCAGGCTTCCTGAAAGTGTGTTCACAACAGATAGTCAGGCAGTTTTAAATGATTCTGATATTGATATAGTTGTTGAGCTTATCGGAGGCATTCATCCGGCTAAAGAGTATATCATTAAGGCGATTAAAAAAGGTAAACATATTGTTACAGCCAATAAGTTTCTTCTCGCAACCGAGGGCTCTGATATCTTTAAGGCTGCTCAAAAAAATAAAGTTGAGGTTGGATTTGAGGCTGCTGTTGCCGGCGGTATCCCCATAATAAAAATTGTCAGAGAATCGCTTATAGGCAATAAAGTTCAGTCAATATACGGGATAATTAACGGTACGTCCAACTATATACTCACGAAGATGACAGAGGAGGGTGTTGATTTCTCTGCGGCTTTGAGAGAGGCGCAGGTACTGGGGTATGCCGAGGCAGACCCGACGCTTGATGTCGAAGGTATTGATTCTGCTCATAAGCTTTCAATACTTGCTTCTCTGTCTTTTGGTGTGCCGTTGTCATTTAAGAAAATTTATACTGAGGGGATTACCGGAATAACCCCTCTCGATATAAACTTTGCGTCAGAATTTGGCTATAAGGTCAAACTCATTGCAATAGCAAAACAGGTGAACAGAGATGTTGAATTAAGGGTACATCCGACAATGCTGCCTAAAGAACATATGATATCAAGTGTTAACGGTGTTTTTAACGCAGTGTATATTAAGGGAGATGCCGTTGGCTCTGTACTTTACTATGGAAAGGGAGCCGGAGAAATGCCCACTGGAAGCGCTGTTGTGAGTGATATAGTAGATATAGCAAGGAATATCAAAACAGGGGCGGTCAATAGGATACAGGGGATGGGAATGCCTGAAAAGCCAGACCTGAAGATAAAGAAAATGGAGGATATATACAGCAGTTATTACTTTAGATTTTCTGCCCTTGATAAACCAGGGGTTTTATCAAAGATATCCGGTGTTCTTGGCGCCCATAATATAGGTATTAAATCTGTTATACAAAAAGGAAGGGGGAAGGAAAAAGCCGTTCCTTTGGTAATGATGACGCATGAAGCAAAAGAGAAAGACGTGGTTTATGCCATAAAGGAGATTAATAAACTTTCTGTTGTATCCGGCAGAACAATGTATATAAGAGTTGAGGGTAGAAAGGAATAGTTGTGCAAGTGGAAAAGGCAGATAAGACACTTAACATAAAAGGAGTGGTTTGTCCTTATACCCTTGTGAAATCCAAGCTTGCAGTAGAGGATATAGAAGTAGGGCAGATTCTCGAAATATTGCTGGACTATCCGGAGGCGTCAGAAAGTATTCCCAAGGCTATGCTTAACTATGGTCATACAGTTTTGAAAGTGGAAAAGATAAACTCTACTGACTGGATTATCCGGATAAAGAAAGAGGTTGAAGACTGATGGATTTTACAGAAGAGCAACTTCAAAGATACAGCAGGCATATAATTCTGCCAGAAGTTGGAGGTAAGGGGCAGAAGAAGATCTCCAGCGCCAAAGTATTCATAATCGGCGCAGGAGGCCTTGGTTGTCCTGTCGGCTATTACCTGACTGCTGCAGGGGTTGGAACCATTGCTCTTGTAGATGATGATAACGTTGAACTCAGTAATCTGCAGAGACAGATTGCCCACAGTGTAAATACCCTGGATGTCAATAAAGCGGACTCTGCCAAGAAAACATTTGAGGCGTTAAATCCTGATGTCAAGTTAATAGCTATTAAAGAACGGCTCAACAATAAAAACATCCTTGATTTTATGAAAGACTACGATATTATAGTGGACGGTTCTGATAATTTTCCGACAAGGTATCTTGTTAACGATGCCTGCGTAATGTTAAAAAAACCTCTTGTCAGCGGTGCCATTCTCAGATTTGAAGGGCAGGTAACAACCATACTGCCGGGAGACGGTCCTTGTTACCGATGCCTTTTTGAAGATCCGCCTCCTCCGGGCCTTGTTCCTTCTTGTCAGGAGGCAGGGGTGCTCGGTGTTCTGCCCGGTGTTATTGGCGCACTCCAGGCTACAGAGGTATTAAAGTTAATTCTAGGAAAGGGTAACCCTCTTAAGGGTCAATTGTTAATATATGACGCACTCAGGACAAGTTTTAGAAAAGTTAAGATACCGAAAAACCGTAAATGTCCCATATGCGGCGAAAACCCGACAATCAAAGAATTAGTTGATTATACGCAAGAGTACTGCGCACTGTGAGACAAATTCTAAACTCTTAACACGAAATCAAAATATCAAATTCGAAGCACGAAACACGAAACACGAAACAATATCAAATAACCAAAATTCTAATGACCAAAACAACAAATACTAACAACAAGAAAGCATGTTTTGAATTCCTGAGCCTGTCAGGGACAGGTTTTGAACATTTGAACATTCGGATTTGTCGAAGCGACTTTCAGCGAAGACTCGCATCGAGTTTCGTATTTCGATATTCGAATTTCGGATTTTAATTACCATTAGGATTTCGAATTTCGAATTTAATAACTTATGGCCGGTGCAATTTCAATACCGCGAGAGCTTTTTGACGAGATAGTCTCCCACAGTAAGAAAGACTATCCAAACGAAGCCTGCGGCTTACTTGCAGGGCAGGCAGATATTGCGGAGAAAATTTATAGGGTAACTAATATAAGACATTCTGCATTTAATTATGAGATGGATTCTAAAGAGCAGTTGAAATGCGAGAAAAAAATAAAAGAAGCAGGTTTGAAGATTATCGGGATATATCACTCACATCCGTTATCTTCAGCATATCCATCTCAATTGGACATTGTAAGGGTCTGCTGGCCTGGTGATCCTGATATGCCGCTTTATCCGGATGCAAGTCATGTAATTGTTGGACTGGTTGGTGGTGAGACAGAAGTAAAAGCTTATAAAATTAATTCAGACCAAAAGATAGATGAGATTGAGCTGAACATAACATGATAAAATACACTTTTAAATGCGAGACTTAAGAAAATGAGCTTTGTAAACGGACTTAAATGCAGAGAATGCGGGAGAGAATATCCCATAGAGCCGATATATGTTTGTGAATTCTGTTTCGGTCCTCTTGAGGTGGTTTACGACTACAGTAATATTAAAAAGAGCCTTACAAGGGATAAGATTCAGTCAAGGCCGCAAAACCTGTGGCGATACAGGGAGCTCTTACCGCTGGAAAAAGAAGTTGCAGATGCTTTCCATACCGGTTTTACTCCTTTGATAAAGACTGACAACCTTGCGAAGTTTCTCGGTATAAAAGAGTTGTATATAAAGGACGACACGGTTGTGTATCCAACGCTGTCTTTTAAAGACCGGGTAGTTGCTGTTGCACTAGCAAAGGCAAAGGAATTTAACTTTGATACTGTTGCATGTGCATCAACAGGCAATCTTGCACATTCTGTCTCTGCACATGGTGCAAAGGCAGGGTTTAAGAGATTTATTTTTATACCCGCGAGCCTTGAACAAAGCAAGATAGTTGCGTCGCTTGTTTATGAGCCTAACCTGATTGCCGTCGATGGAAACTATGATGAAGTTAACAGGCTCTGCAGCGAAGTTGCGAATAAATATCGCTGGGCGTTTGTAAATATAAATATCAGGCCGTTTTATGCCGAGGGATCAAAGACACAAGGACATGAAATTGTAGAGCAGCTTGGATGGCGGACTCCTGATAATGTCGTGGTACCGTGTGCAAGCGGCTCTCTGCTGACAAAGATATGGAAGAGTTTCAGAGAGATGGAAAAAGTCGGATTAATTGAAGGGGTTAAGACAAAGGTCTTTGCCGCGCAGGCTACAGGCTGTTCACCAATTGTTACCGCGATAAAACAGAAAATTGATGTTATAAAGCCCGTTAAGCCGGATACAGTTGCTAAATCTCTTGCAATCGGTAATCCAGCCGATGGATTCTATGCGGTTCAGGTTGTAAATGAAAGTGGTGGTTTTGGCGAAGACGTGTCTGACGATGAAATTATAGATTCCATGAAACTGTTGGCAAGGACAGAGGGGATATTTGCAGAAACCGCCGGCGGTGTGACCCTTGCCGCAGCTATAAAACTTATAAAGCAGGGATATATTAAGAAAGAAAGTTTAACGGTGCTATGTATTACCGGCAATGGGCTTAAGACACAGGAAGCCCTTGATGGTTGTACGGTTAAGCCGCATTACATTAAGCCTAATCTGGCAGCTTTTGAAGAGACACTAAAAAAAATAAAGTTGAAAGACCGTTAATTGTTATTGGATATTAGTTAATCGAATAACGTATAACGAATAACAACCTTAAAACTAATATATGTAAAGTCCCCCTTCTTTGTTTTCACAAAGAAAACAGGGGGACAAGGGGGGATAATCAATGGCTGTAAAAGTAAGAATTCCGGTACCGCTTCAGAGGTTAACACAGGGGAAAGAAGAGGTAGAAGGTGAGCCGGGAACTGTTATAGAGCTGATTAACTATCTGGATAAAAAATATTCGGGATTAGGAGAAAGAATCTCTGAAGCAGGAAAGATAAGGCGATTTGTTAATGTTTATGTGAATGAGGAAGATATAAGGTTTCTTAAGGGCGAAGAAACTGAGGTTAAAGACGGAGATGAGGTCTCCATCGTGCCTGCAATTGCTGGAGGAAGTTAAAAAGATGATTTCATGGATTGTCCCGACGCGTCGGGATTCGCAGAGGCGAAGAAATCGGAGTAATCAGGGATAATGAAGAATATCCCAAGGGGGAGAGAATGAAAAGAAGAGTAAAGCTGACTTTTCCGCAGAACCTTATAAAAGAGCCTGTTATTTTTACCATGGCAAAGAAATATGACATTATGCCTAACATTAGAAGGGCAAGGGTTACAGAAACTGTCGGAGAGATGGTTCTGGAACTTGATGGCACAGAAGAGAATCTGGCGAAAGGGATAGAGACTCTTAAACAACAGGGTGTAGTGGTGGAAATTGTAGAAGGAGATATAGTGGAATAATTATGAGATTATGGAAAGGGGTAATTGAAAAATACAGGGACTTTTTGAATGTATCAGATAAGACACCTGTTATTACCCTGAATGAAGGTAACACCCCTTTAATAAAAGCTGTACATTTAAACAAAATTCTGCCAAAGAAAATCAACCTGTATTTTAAGTATGAAGGCGTCAACCCCAGTGGTTCTTTTAAAGACCGCGGTATGACACTTGCCATTTC
>VAPA010401947.1_pt1 | contig 17697 bp, 16 predicted proteins | sample 3395041 | NCBI WGS metagenome assembly VAPA01 (sample SAMN08290432, study PRJNA428436) | hydrothermal vent metagenome | isolation source: Deep-sea hydrothermal vent chimney | place: Indian Ocean: Southwest Indian Ridge | depth 1973 m m
AATAAAATCAAGGATATCAGGATGGTCAACACGAAGCATGCCCATATTGGCACCCCTTCTTGTCCCGCCCTGTTTGATCGCTTCAGTAGCTGAATCAAAAACAGTCATAAACGAAAGCGGGCCGGACGATACTCCTTTGGTAGAACCTACTATATCGCCGTTAGGCCTGAGATTTGAGAATGAAAAGCCTGTCCCGCCTCCTGATTTATGGATCAACGCGGCGTTTTTAACTGCTTCAAAAATTGATTCCATTGAGTCTTCAACCGGAAGAACAAAACACGCGGACAACTGGCCAAGCCTTCTTCCGGCATTCATCAAGGTCGGGCTGTTAGGAAGGAATTTCAGGGATTTCATTGATTCGAGGAACTCTTTTTCAATATGTTCAAGTTCCATCCCTGATTTTCCATATTTGTGGTCTGCGAACGCAATAGTCCTTGCCACCCTTTTAAGCATATCGTCAACATCCTCAACCGGCCGGCCTTCTTCATTTCTTTTCAGGTATCGCTTTTCAAGAACCTTTAACGCGTTGGGACTAAAACCGGGGTTGGCTGAAGTTGTTTTTTCCATATTATCTCCTTTATTTAACATAACGAATTAATTTAATTAGCTTATTTCCATATTGCCCTTGCTTATATTAGCTTCACTGTATACTCAGCAAATTGCACTTCATTTAGAGTACATACGCAATTAAACCACAATATATAGTGGATGTCAAGAGAAAAGTGAATTTCAGCGAACTCATTGTTTTTTTTAGCCTTTTCCTGTGAAAATCGCGTTGATAGATTGTGGAATATGGCAAAATGCCCATAAAAGCAGTTGATATAATCGAAATATTCATAGAAATGCCGGCTTTATTTCGTGACTCCGGCTAATTTCATTATTAATTTTTTTTAATGTATTAATAACAAAAAACCTGTAAAATGGAAAATAGCCATTTACCTCGGCTTGTTAACTATAAGCGATATAACAAAATGGATTGCCATTTATAATATGCGAGGTATTCTATATATCAGTTCGGACATATTAAGGAGACAGTCATGAGATCAAAAGATACATCATATAAAAAACTTAGAAGATACCGCCACTTTTCAAATCTTTCTGATGGAGCATTAGAAACGATCTCCAGGAAACTCGAGCTTATCAATCTCCCGGCAGGCACAAAAATAATCAGGGAAAAATCACCGGCTGATTCTTTTTATCTTGTAAATAAGGGGGAGGTTGAGGTCCACAAGAGAACAAAATGGGGGCAGTCTGCAATAATCGGAGTTGTGGGCAAAAGTGAGGGTTTTGGTGAAATAGCACTGCTGACCTGTTCTCCCAGATGCTGCTCGGTGACTGCAAAAACTGATGTTGAACTTTACAAACTCAAGAAGTCCGACTTTGAGAGAATTGTTCACCTTGACGCAACATTCAGCAATCTGCTTGAAAGCAAGGCACATTGCTTTACTGAATATGACAAAATGAAAATGCTTCAACCCTTTGCACTTCTTGAACCGGAGAAGATGCTTGCTGTAGTAGGGCAGATGAATGAAGAAAATTTCTCTCCCGGAGAAACCATCATCACTCAGGGGGAAAAAGGCAGTTTATACTACATAATAAAGTCCGGCCGCGCCTCGGTCATTAAACAGGAAAAAGACAGTGAACCCCGTCAGGTCGTGGAATTAGGTCCGGGAGAGGGGTTTGGTGAAGAGGCCCTGATCAGAGAAAAACCAAGGAACGCTACAGTTAAGGCAATTGATGAGATAACGGTCCTGACTCTGAACAAAGCTGACTTTGACAAAATACTCGGGGAATCGTTTATTGAATGGTATTACTCTGAAGATATACCAAAAGATAAAATGGATCAGTATGTTTTTATTGATGCCAGGATACCCCCTGAGTACGAAGTAGAACATATTGAAGGCGCTGTTAATATCCCTATTGAAGAAATGCGCCAGAGATATGGAGAACTGGACCCTTCCCAGGAGTACTATGCTTACTGCATCTCTGATTCCAGGGGTGCGGCAGCCGCTTTTCTCTTGAAAAGCCAGGGCTTTAATGTCAAAGCCATACGGGGAGGATTAAGTGCGTGGGACGGCCCGGTCCACCATGGCAGTGACGGTATTGATCATCCTTCAGGAAATTAGTATGAGTGGTTAATAAACAGGCCAATTACCTCCTATCACTTACTCCTACTATGGAGCAGAAATGCAATGAGTTTATATTAACTATATTCCTTCCGCCAAACAAGGCATGGGAAGCTGTCTTACTGTTAGATACTCCTAAGAAAGAGTATCAATGTAATGAGTTGATATTAATTATATTCATTCGCTTAAACTCACTGTGTCATTTGCTATAATCGACAAATAATTAATATTTTGTTTTAGCCTTTCAAGTTCAGCGTTTTCTTGTTAATTCCATAATGTCTTTTTTCAAAGGTGTCGGATAGAAATGTTTCACCAGCTTCCCATGTCTTGTTACACTACCACCTCCAAACTGCAGAGTTGCAAGCAGGATATAGTATTTGAGCGGTTTGTCGATTCGACCCTCGGAGTCGATTCGACGAGAATGAGCGACAATACTATATGCTGATTGTTTCACATACGCCTGTTCTTATTTTGAAACCTTCATCTTTATGAGCAATACCAAATGTACTTAAATAGTAAATCGAATATCAAAATCGCATGATGACCGGGTAAGTTTCATCCCATGCCTGCTATTGCAGGTGCAGGTAACTAATTTATCGTTTTCTGCGCATCCTGACCATTGCAATACCAATAATAATAACAATTGCTATAATGACACCTGTCTTAAACAGGCCTGATCCTTTTTTCTCAACACGGGCCTGCTTGCCGGGTTTGACAAAGACCTCATAATCATCAGGCGGTTCATTAATGTTCTCTCCGACTTTAATATCATCTGTTTGGGTCCGCTTTGGAAACGGGGCAAGCCACACACCCAGATGGTACTGAAATACAGGCTGATCACTTCCTGCTTCAACCTGCAGATATATAGGGCCCTGTGTAATATATTCCAATGTCTGCTGTTTAATAATATCAGCCGCGGCCAGAACATTATCCGTGTTTTTATCCATTATGCGTAAAGTCATTGGCTTTCTGGAAAAGCCGAGTACTGAGATAAACCTGTTCTTTCCAATAGAAGGACTTATCGTATACGAATCAATAGTGTCACTGCCTCCAAGTGTTCCGCTGAATGACGCTATTTTCCCCGCGGGCGGATCCTCTTTGTCCTTAAGCAGGACACGTATGGCAGAACCGGCTGAATCACCCGCGTCACTGTTCTTCCCGGCATCAGCGTAAGCCCCGCCTGTCAACAAGACTGCCAACATAATATTTATTGCCAAAGAGTATAAATATTTCATGGTGTTGTCCTCTATCTTTTATACCTTATACTTAATTGCGTATAAAGCGGTACAGCATTGAGATTGTACCAGTTAGGGTTGCCCATATGCTGTTTTTCACAGTCACCTATGGCAACCAGTTCAGCATTGAGTTTCTGCAGTTTGTTTGCCTGTGAGTTATCATATTTATCTTCAAATTTTTTCTTTGCCACATTCATCTCGGATCTCGGACTTCCTTTCTGCATCATCCAGGCGTATTTGGCATATTGACCGAGGTTGGCGGCACCGTCCGCGATAGCGACCATCATCTTATATTTTTTCATGGTGCGCTGATAGATCACATAGACCTTCTCAAGTTTTATCATAAGGTCCCGGGCTGTCTCTGCATGAGCCTTCATACACTGGAAGCATGCCTCATCATATTTACATTCAGACGTGATCGTTCCGCCTGCCCCGTAATCAGGCTGAATATCGTTAAGCTCCTGCTCCTGATTGCCATAGTCCATACCGGTCCCGGGCGCATGTTCAGCCAGCTTGTTGAACCAGCCGATAACCATTTTGTCAAACTCGTCATCCATTGCCGAGCCGTAGCTTAATGAAGACAACAGCAGTAAAAAGGTCAGGGTAATTGATGCCATTAAAACCTGTTTCAATCTCATGGTTAATGTCCTTTCAGCCGGCCTGTTACATTACAGGCGGCATATAGTCCGCAATATACCATTTATTACCTTCGAGAATAAGTTCATATTTTATTTTTTTGTCGCCGAGCCTTTCCATCATGGGCGCGCCCGGTGTTATGGTAACGTCAGCTGTTGCCTTGCCTGCGCTTACATCTACACTGTCAATGCTCCAGCTTTTGGGCTGTATGGTAACAAACAGGGAGACACTGCGGGATGCCGCACGCTGTTTCCCTTTGCCTCTCTGCCAGAAGTGTTCTGTCTTTATGATCGCATCCTGAAAGTACATCGCGGGATTAACTGAAGGGCTGTCTTTTTTTTGAGAGAATATTTCATCCAGTGTTTTTAAATATTGAAAGAGCGTTTGTTCCGCATCACCATCAGCTGTTTGAGCCTGTTCCTGTGACTCCGCTGCCTGTGATTGTTCTTCTTTATCTTTTAAAGAGGTCTTTGCGCCTGATTCTTTAAAACCTGTCATGTACCAGTTGCCGTCCACCTTAACAAGCGTATATTCAACATCCCTGCTGTACCTTTTTAACCTCATCTGCACGGGGTTCCCAACGGTCATTGTAACCTTTGCCCTGGCAAAGTCTCCTGCTTCCTGCACTTTCACTATGTCCCACGCTGTCGGCTGGTATATCGCGAACAACATATTGCTCCTCATTGACGGCACCTTCGTATCGCGGGGTTTGAGTTTCCAGAACGCCATTGTCTTCGTACGGGAAGCTGTGAGTGAAACAGAATCTTTACCGGGCTTTGTACCCGGCGGGTAGATCTCACTCATCTTTGTAAAGTACGCCCTGAGCAGCTCCGGTACCTGAGCCCCTTTTTCAACAGGGTAATCATCATCCGCTGAATAACCGGGAGAACATATCAGAATCACGCCCAGTACCGTCAATATAAGCTTACGCAGCATGGTAATCTCCTTATTCTGATTTACTGCTGCTGACTGTTATTGCATAACTCGAAAACATATTATACAGGCCGGGATTGTTATCCCTTATTGACACATAAATGCTGCTTTGAGTCCCGGGCATATCAACTGTCAAAGAGGCTCCTTCCTCAAGTTTGTAAAAGCGCGCCACTCGTCTCATACCGCTCTCATCATAAACATCAACCCTGAAACGAAAACCGGGTACGGCAAAACGGATATCAAGCTTAACCTTATCTCCCTGCTGAAAAGGCCCCATGATCTTATAGGCATCGATCATATCCTCCAAACCAAGATGCGCAGTCGCTTCAGTGCCCTTTTCCAAAAGAAGTCCGCCGTCTTTTGGAGAGCCCGGCGCTTCTTTGCCAACGAATATGTCACCGGCGCCGTGAATTCCGACATCAAATAAAGCGTCTTTATGCGTTCTGGCATAATCATCTCCAACCGCGAAATAAAACCCCCTGCCGGTAATATCCATATAATGAGTATATGCCTGGCTTCCTATCTCGCCGCGCACCAGCACCTTTCTCCCCTTAATTTCTTTTTTGTCAGGGTCGAACACAAAGATCGTAAATCCGCCCAGGTGATGTTTGGCCTCTTTGAGCTCTCCCTCCCGGGTTTTGATAACAGCTTTTGACTGGATATATCCCTTTATAACAGCAAGCTCTCCTTTATCCGTCTGCACGAAATAGTAATTCCCCTGTCCTTTTTGTACATGGTCTTTCAACGTATACCTGCCCGGTGAGAGCACAACAGCGTGATCAATATCATTTCCGCCCATCACAGGCATTAGAAAGCGCCCCGGCGCGAGTTCAGCTACTTTTCCGTGAATGGAATCTATAACAGCCTGAAGGCTTTGGATCAGCATACTGTAATTCTCAGCATCAAAATAAAGGCCGTCACCGGCTTTAGCTATCTGCTTGAGCTGTTTCCTTGTTTTTTCATCAATATCAAAGCCTATTACATGAACTTGTACGTCAATGCCTGCTTTTTTCAGATCCTCTATGACCCTGACAGGGTCTCCGCCGCAGGTCTCTTCCCCGTCACTTATTAAAACAATTGAGGGCTTGCTGTCTGAGTATGGTTTCAGGTCCTGTCCTGCCAGTTCCAGACTTTTGGCAATTGGAGTATAGCCGTAAGCCTTAAGGCCGCGCGCTGTATCTGATATGGTTTTTGAACCCCCTTTATCAAATGACACCAGCAGCTCAGTGTTCGGGCAGGAAGCTTCAGGCGTTTTCTCCAGGGTATTATCAAAGCCATAAGCCCTGAACGCAAGCCGGATAAGCTCGCTGTCCAGAGCGCTTACGGTCTCATTTAATGCCGACTTTGCTATGGCTATTTTATATTCTCCATCAAGCTTTTTCATCATGGAACCTGAGGCATCCAGGATGATTTCAATGCTCATTACAGGTCCGGATGCTTCCTGTTCCGGCTGTTCAACTTCTATTTCAATATCAGAAGGAGGCGGGACAGGAATGACTTTGACCAACTCCATTCCACCTTCTGCTGTCTCAGGCACCATTAAAGCTCCGGCCCCGGATTCAGGCAACTTTCCTCCTTCCGCGACCGGCATGGAACCCAGCAAGGCCTTTTTAATACTCTGTAAATTTTCTCCCAGGCTGAATTTTCCACCTCCGGCCAAAGCGATCATGCCCAACTGCGCGAACGCACCCGGGCTTCCAATACCGATCGTATCAACCGGAACACCCAGGTCCAGTAACTGCTCAGCAGCTTCTTCAGGGTCCTGCTCACAATTTTCTTCGCCGTCAGAGATAAGGATGATCCTGGGGTTTCCCTGAATTCCTTCCATGTCCTGCATTGCCTGTTTCAGTGCATAGGTAATGGGGGTTTTATAGCCTTCCGGCTTTGCGCTTCCCACATAGCCGGTTATCTTTGCCCTGTTATCACGGGCAAACGGCGCAACCATTTCACTTGCAAGACAGTCTTTTGCTTTATCGCCTGTTTTTGAATGTCCAAAGATACGGAAAGCAACCTGCACATCATCCCGCACAGTATCCATAACCTCTCTAAAAGCGTCCCTGGCAAGTTCGATCTTGGCCGGCCCCCGCCTGTTATTCGGCATGGGTTTGGTCATGCTGAGCGACATATCGAAGAGTATGAGGATATGAGTGGGCTGTTCCTCAGCCCACGATTTTAGAGGTAAGATCAGTACTAATATCAACAGGATCAGCTTGCCGAAAACAATATTATTTAGCACTTTGTAATCCCGGTTTCCAGACACAGTTTCTATTATATAACAACAGGGTATTCTTGCCAATCATGGAGGAATGTATCTGACAAAAACCGGTCAAAGAACGTGTCCTGAAAGAATTCCTTTTCAGAATCCGCGGGTCAAACCTGACTCAGGGAGTATCTTTGGAGGGCTCATCAGCAGCATCCAAAGATTCCGCTGTTTCAGGGGCATCTATGGCAACTCCTGGTTCTGTATTTTGAGACTCTGTTACTTCAGAACTTTGAGCAGGATTCGATGCGGCCTTTTGGCGTCTCAGTATTTTCTCTTCCTGTTTCTTCTTTCGCTTCAACTCCTTCTGCCGCTTCTTCTGGTTGTACATTCCACCCCGCTTTGCCATAGTCATCTCCTCGGTAGATTAATATACATCTTAACGTATGTATTATAAATGATTCCCCGTATTAATATGGGGAAAAAACCGTTTTTGTCTTTCTGTTTCTCTCTATTCGTCATAAAAAGTTTACGTTCACACTTGGGTTTCCTGAATTATCGAAATAAATAAACAGACATGAGGACACTTCCCTGCCCGCTAATCGATATCTTCGTCCTTCAATCTATCCAGGTATTCCTCCCATTCAAGAGGAAGGGAATGCTTCTTTTTGTTATTACACTCCTTGCATGCCGGAACAACGTTATTTTTTGTTGATCTTCCGCCGCGTATTATAGGCACAATGTGGTCCATGGTCAGTTCTTTGGGAGGTACGTCTCTGCCGCAGTAATAACACTTTCCATTGGCGCATTTCCGCTTCCACCACTGTGTTTCTCGAAGATCTCTTGCCTTTTGTTTTTCTTTCCTGATCTCCTCATCAGTGCCTGTTGAAATGAAAGGTTCCATTCTTGTTCTCCTGCCGGATATGTTACCTCATCCCCTTAAAAACTATCATGGGGAGATTTATAAAAAGATTATTCTGCGGGAAATCAATTTTATGGATGTTCCAGTGACCCGTGGTAGAACACTTCACATTTATCCCCCTCAAGCATCTCAATAGGTTTCTTTATCAGCGAAGTAATCGGCCCCAGGAGCGATCCAAGGATACTTGGCTTGTCGATCTGAGGATTCTTGAATTCACCGTGAATCTTCTGACTGAATACAGCACATCCTCCCGGATCCAGTACTGCAACAGACACGTCCTCGAACCTGTCACGGACGATGTCCAGATTTCCCTTGAGCGCGATACGGTTCTTTCTGGTGGTAAAAGCAACATCTTCTGCCGCGGCAATGCCGTTACTGATCTTCCAGTCAGAAACAAGTTGCTCTATTGAGCCCTCTCCTCCCAGAGATTCCTTATAGACATTCCCAAAGTCATATCCCTTTGTCAGCGCAGTGCCCAGGGGCCCGGCAATCAGGAATGCGCCGACATCGACAAGATTTCCCTTCTGGCTTTTTTCATATTTTTCCAGCAATCGGTCAATATCAATGCCATCAAGAAGCAGGGACCGTCCGCTTAAAGAAATCTTACCCTCAGCTGTTCTTATCATTTCATCAGTATTACTGCCCTTCAGTGTCAGATGTGATTTCAGGTCCATCTTGCCGCGAATCGATTTTTTCTGACTTAGAACCCCCAGCATTTCTTCAAAATTAAACCCGGCAATCATAAGTTCAACCGAATACTCCGCGTCCCGATCCGGCAATACTCCTCTGATAATCGCTCTGCCGTCCCCGCCGAACATCTTCATCGTCAGCGGATTTATTTCAAACTTGCCTGCCCGGGTTTTAATGTCAGCGCGGATGTCCGAGATCCCTACCCCGCCCGCCACAACCTCGGCACACGATAAAAGGCCGTCAAAAGACAGTTTCCCGGGAAACTCACTTCCGCCGGCATAAAGGTCACGGATAGCGAAATTGCACTCCTTTGCCTCAGTCTTCATGCCTGATATTTCATCAAGATACAGAACGTTCCCTTTCTTAACGGTAATCTTTACCGCTTTAAATTGTCCGGCCGCAACACCCTCTCCATCGGGTTCCTTTTCAGGCATTTCGAAATTATACTGCCCTTTCTTATCTTTGGAAATAAACAGTTCCAGGCCGACAAGAGCAATCTGCCGAATGACCACTTCCCGTTTGAGGAGAGGCAGAAGTTTTATACCCACCTTCGCCTTTTTTATCAAAGCGACATCAGCTTCCCTGTTCTGTACCACAATATTTTCGAGCAAAGCGCCTGTTGAGGGAAAAAGCATGAATTTAATACTGCCGTTTATTCTGACATTCATGCCGGTGGCATCAGAGGCAGATGCTTCGATACGGGACTTATATGTATTCATATCAAACGTCAGGGCAAAAATCGCAGCTGCCAGAAACAGAGCCGCAGCGGCAATTCCAGCGATATTAAAAAGTTTCTTTTTTTTCGATTTCATAACAGTTTTTATCTTAATAAATAATCTTTTTAAATACTACCGTTGAAAGATTATAAAGTAGATGCCTGCAGGTCATGCCCCGGCACTAATCTTCATCAGATAACGGAATAATACTCGCGATGCCCTGGGAGGTTTATTGTGCATATTTTCTTTTACAGCGTTTCGAACAAGTTGAGATAATTGCCGCCTTTCCGCGTCAGGGCATTTTTTTAATATTTCCTCTATAAGTGCTGTGTTTCCGGCCATAAGTTCATCACGCAGCAGTTCTGTATCTTTAAATTCCCCGGCTTTTTTGTAGTTGCCGAGCTCAATGTTCTCAATTGCTTCATGAACAGGTGCAGGATTAATTTTCCTCATCAAAGTCCCAATATACTGCATCTGTCTCCTGAAGGCCCCGCGGCTTTTCAGTGTTTTGGCAAATTTCACAGCTTCATGAATCTCTGCGGGCATATCAATGTCCCTGATCAGATGTGCAGGCATTTTTACAAGTTTTTCGCCAAGAACCTGCAAATTCAGCGCTTCTTTTTTCCTATTTGTTTTACTTTTGTGTTCCATTCCCGGGCCCCCGGTCCTGTTATATCGTCTGAAATCCTGCCGGATTGATATTATTTTAACAGATTTCAATAATGCAGATAAGTCGCTCTTTAATGTATAGTAGTAGACGTGAAATTTGAGGAACTGGACATACATGAAAAAGTTCTTGAGGGAATAATATCTGCCGGTTTTACCGAGTGTACTCCTGTCCAGGAACAAACCCTTCCCACAGCCCTGCTCGGCAAGGACATCGCGGCACAGGCCCAGACAGGAACCGGCAAGACTGCCGCATTCCTGATTGCGGTATTCTCACGCATGCTCGCTATGCCTGAGCTGAAACGGGGTCCCTCACCAAGGGTGCTTATTATTGCTCCTACCCGGGAGCTTGTAATACAAATAGAAGCTGAGGCCAAACTGCTGGGCGGCCCCGCAGGCTTCAGAATGGTATCTGTATACGGCGGCATAGACTACCTGAAACAGCGTGAAGAAATTGCAAAAGGCGCTGACATACTCATAGGCACTCCGGGCCGGCTTATAGATTATCTCAAACAGAAGGTCTATAGTCTGAAGAAAACCGAGTTCCTTGTTATTGACGAAGCAGACCGCCTGTTTGACATGGGTTTTATCAGCGACCTGAGGTTTATGCTCAGGAGAATGTCTCCGTACGACAAACGGCAGTCCATGCTTTTTTCCGCTACTCTTTCCAACCGTGTTCTCGAACTGTGTTATGAACACATGAACATGCCTGAACGGTTCACAGTAACACCTGAGCAGGTCACAGTAAAACTGATTGAGCAGGAAATCTATCACGTAGGTCGGACAGAGAAGATCGGCCTGCTCCTCGGGATCCTGAAACGTGAACCTGACGGACGCTACCTGATCTTTTGCAATACCAAGGTCGTGGTAGAACGTCTTGACCGCCTGCTGAATGCCAACGGGCTGGCAACCGCCGCTATTACAGGTGACATTGATCAGAGGAAAAGAATGAAAGTGCTCTCCCTTTTCAAGGACGGCAAACTACCGGCACTCGTGGCCACGGATGTGGCAAGCAGGGGATTGCACATCGACGGTGTGACACATGTGATCAATTACGACCTGCCGCAGGACCGGGAAGACTATGTGCACAGAATCGGCAGGACGGCCCGGGCCGGCGCAGGCGGCAGGGCAATAAGCCTTGCCTGTGAGGAGTACGTCCACTCTCTCGCTGACATTGAGGAGTATATCAAACAGAAGATACCTGTCATGCCTTTGACTGAGGAAATGATAATAACTGATTACCGTAAAGTATCGCGCGCCCGGAAAAAAAGCATTCCCAAAAGAAAAAAATCCGGACAGTTCAGTAAAGGAAAACCCTCTACTCGCGTACCTGAAAAAACCGGCCACCACCGTCCTGAGAGAAAAAAACCTTTCAAAAAACATTTCAGGCGTCAAAGTTCCAGTTAAATCCGGTATCGGTACAAGCTTAAATCATTAATTTTCATTTACAATATTTATTATTTACATACTAAATGTTGAGGCATATCCATAATGAGTAAGCCCAATGAAACAAGCGTTCTCATTTCTATTCTCAAAGATGCGTACTCAAAAGTGTTCTCCGAGAACTGGCCTGTCTGGCTTGGGGGACTATTAATAGGAATTACCAGTGTCATTACTTTTACGTGGGCAAGACCCTGGGGAGTTGTTGGAGGTTTAAGAGAGTGGGTTGACTGGTTGTTTTATTCGCTGGGAATATACAGCTTCCACCCTGCTTACAGCCCTCTTCTAAGTTCCAGCTCTGTCCTGACTTTCGGATTGATCTGGGGCGCTTTTGCTTCAGCACTATTGTCAAAACAGTTTGCCGTCAAAACACCTCCTCCTTTTGAGTTGTTCCGAGGGGCTGTGGGAGGTACATTAATGGGGATCGGCGCTGCCATGGCAATGGGATGCAATGTCGGGGGGTTTTTCAGCGCGACAAGCGCCCTCTCACTGGGAGGTATAGCCATGATGGCAGGCCTGACCTTAGGCGCGTTTCTTGAAACCCGCTATCTCTTTTGGGAGGTCCAGAACCTGAGATTCAGGCGGGGAGACGGAATCCCCAAAAAACCAAAAGAGGGTTCTGCTGACAGGACAAATATCCAGCCGTATATAGGGGCATTGGCACTGGCAGCTGTTTTTGCAGCAGCATATATTTACCGCTCTTACGGCATTGATCCGCTCACTGGTTATAATTATGTGCGGACCGGCGGCCTTCTGATCTCAGGCCTTGCATTTGGAATAATCCTTCATCGCAGCCGATTTGCGTTCCTTCAGGCATTTAGGGACCCCTTTATTAACGGAAACGCTCAACAGGCAAGGGGAGTCGCAATTGCAGTTATTGTGAGCACTCTTGGTTTTGCCGCTCTTAAGGCAGGCGGCCTCAGGCCTGAAGGAGTTTATGTTATGCCGACATTCTGGGCCGGCAGTTTTATCGGCGGTATTATATTCGGATTCGGCATGCCCTTTGCCGGCGGATGCGCGAGCGGTACCTGCTGGCGGACTGCAGAAGGCAAGGTGAAAAATATAACAGCTTTTATATTCTTCGGCGTGTCGAATTCACTGAGCAAACTGCTTATCGATTCATCCGACACGCTTAGATCAATTATGGGCAGGCAGGTCTTTTTGCCTGACTATATTTCTTACCACTGGGCTGTTGTTCTTATTGTAGGGATAATGATCGCATATTATATAATTACATCCTGGAATGAAAAAACAAAAGCATTCATCTAAATAATAATGAGTTCCCTCCGGTCACATGAATATGTCAATGACTTTCTGTATTTCGCGGTAAAACCAGATATTAATAAGACTGAAAATGTATTACTATATTGTTCCGGAGTTAATTTTACCCGGTTTCTTCCGATCACAATGGGGCGGCATCGCCCGATGTCAAATTGCGTAATAAGGGGACTTCAGCTTGTTAACATCGGGGTCAGAGACCTGGCGCTGACCAGCGGTGCAACACCAAAAGCTGTCATTGAAAATGACTGCGGAAAAGTAGTTCCGAAAAGCGACGGCTGGTACAGAGAGCACCTGCTGATTGAAAATGCGCCTGCCTCGTTTTATAATGATATGGTCAATTACTGCGTTTTAGCTCTTCTGAAAAGTACTTTCAAAGCGTGCGTACTTCAGGTTGACCTGCCGGATACCCTGCCCGGACCGGATGAACTGCAGGTGTTCATTGAAAAAATGTGCGGAAAATATGGAAAATAATCTGGTATAGTTATAGGGCAGTACCCGAAGTGTAACAATTCTGCATCTTCGGACGCGGCATTTATGAAAAAAATAATCGTTATATTACTGATCCTTGTAATGGGCTGCGCTCAAGGTATGCCAAGGGCGCCAAGGATACGGAAAATACCAAGGATGCCTGTGAACTATATGATCATTAATGATCAGACCTATCCTCTTCTCACAAGGGCGGATCTTGCCAAACATCCCCTTATTGGAATTGCCTCCATATCCGCCAATCCTGACATTATTCCATATCTTAAAGAGGTAGTCGGCAGGTTCGCGGTATCACCGCTGATTTATTATGATATAACTCTTGACGCTTCCTTTAACGATGACGGGCCGGAAATCAGCGTTCAGAAGTTAAGCGGGCAATACCCGGATATGCGGTATGTAATTGTAATAAATGAAGTCCCTCTAAAGACAGACAATATATGCGAGAAACATTCAGGAGCGATGCCGGGTTCTTTTTTTCCCCGTTGTGACGCAAATAAAGAGGATAAAATAACGGATGAGTATATAACTGTCTATGAAGCCAAGCTTGACGTGCTGCTCCTGGACCTGGATAAAAAACTTCTGCTCGCAATGTCGTCAGACAATTTCAGTAAAAAAGAGAGTCATTTTGACACATCATGCCAACCAAAAAATGACAAGATCGTTAACATCCTGATAAAAACACTGCTTGTTGGCGGTCGCTGCAGTGGTAAAAGATATCCGCAGGTTACTCACCTTGATGGGACGAAGGTGGGGTTTTATGTTTACAACTTCCTAGACCAGATGAACACGCAAGCGCCCAGATAGCCCTGTTAATTGTTGACAAGTTATTTTTAAAAAGTATAAATTACGGTTAATAATCCTTCATTCCGGGTATATGACATTGCATGTGATGTGAAGAAAATGGAATCACTGCTTATCTTACAAAAAAACAGGAGCGCTGCGGGAAACTCCGGTTTTCTGCCATGTTAATGCCTGATAAAACTGCCCCTCATATAAAGAACCTCATAGAAAATCTGACAGTTGAGAAAGAATTCTCTGAAGCCATATTCAATAATATAGGGAGTGCTGTCATTGTCCTGGATATGATTGGAGCTGTACTCAGGATTAATCAGGCCGCCATAGAAGTGTTGAAGCTGAAAAGTACTGACATGAAAGATGTGAATATCAGAGAAATCGATCCAGAGCTGGAAAAGGTCCTTGCCGCATCTAACAATTTCGATGAAATAGAAATTGTCACGGGAGATGGTTTTAAAAAAATAATAGGTTTCAATAATTCACCTCTGCTTGATCAAAACCGTAAACAAACCGGAGTCATCGTTGTGTTCAGAGACCTGACAGAGGTTATTAACCTCCGGAATGAACTGAGGAAAAAACAGAAATTTGAAGAAATCGGCAAATTAATGTCTGGTGTTGCCCATGAGGTCCGCAACCCGCTGAACGCTATATCCGCCCTTACCGAGGCACTATCCATGGATATACAGGACAATGACGATTCCAGGACAATCATGGGCCATATTCGCGGCCAGGTAAACCGTTTGTCATTACTAATGAGTGACCTGCTGGATCTTGGCAAGCCGATTGATTACTCAGACATGACCCATGATTCACTTGTTGTAGAGTGTTCAGCTGCCATTGATTTATGGAGGCAGTCAAATCCGGAAAGTTCACACAAGGTAAATATCATTGTCCCTGATAATACAAATTCCTGTGTTCTTCTGAACCAACAGAAAATGCAGCAGGTCTTTCTTAATTTAATAGAAAATGCTGTTCAGCACAGTCCGGAAGGGTCTGAAGTTAAGATAGTTTTCTCTGAACATAATAACTCTATACTTAAGGTACAGGTCATAGACAGGGGAGAAGGAATTTCCAGGGAGTATCTGCCTCAGGTATTTGAACCTTTTTTCACCATGCGCAGGGGAGGTACGGGACTGGGACTCAGCATCGTCCATCATGTAATCGAGGCTCATGATGGAGAAATCGAAATCTGTAACAATAATCCGCCTCCCGGATGTACAGTGACGGCGCGCATACCGCTTGTCCCGGCATCGAATTGCAATAATGAAGAATAATATACTCATTGTAGATGACGAACAGGCTATAAGGTTCGGTTACTCAAAATACCTTGAACGGCGGGGATATAATATTTACGAATCATCCTGTTTAACTGAAGCGAAACAGGAGATAACATCACGGAGATATGATGCGATCCTCCTGGACCTGCGGCTGCCGGACGGAAACGGCCTTGAATGGATCCAGGAATTAAGAGACAATTACCAGCATATGGCGATTATCGTAGTAACTGCCACTAACGATGTTTCACTTGCCGTAGAGGCAATGAAGAGGGGCGCCAACAATTATCTTGTAAAACCCATCAAAATGGAAGAGCTGGACCTCTTCCTCCAAAAGAGTATTGAATCGGAATCATTCAGACATAATGTCATGGTCCAGAACCGCCTGAAGAAAAAAACAGATCCTTTTTTCGGGGAAAGCCCTGATATGGCTAATGCAAAAGGACTAATTTCTCTTTCTTCGGAAAACGATGCTCCCGTACTGCTTCTGGGAGAAACCGGCACCGGAAAGAGTGTTGTGGCTCAATATATTCACGAACTGAGCGGCCGCAGTTCAGGATCCTTTGTGGATGTCAACTGCTCTACGCTGAAAGGTGATTTACTTGAGAGAGAGCTTTTCGGACATGTCCGGGGCTCATTCACTTCAGCTGTCAAGGACAGTCCCGGCCTTATCGAGATCGCCGACGGCGGTACACTCTTTCTTGACGAAATATGCAATATGGATATTTCAATTCAGGCAAAATTTCTTCATGTCATTGAAAAGAAGCAGTATCGCAGGATTGGTGACGTACGAAACCGATACAGCGATTTCCGCCTGATCTGCGCGACCAACCTGGATATACTGGAAGAAGTCAAGGCAGGCCGGTTCCGCAATGATCTGTACTTCCGGATAAATGTCCTGAGCATAGTTATTCCACCTTTGCGTGAAAGAGCAGGCGATCTGTCATCCCTTACTGAACATATATTGAAAAACATACTCTCTTCACCTGTCGAGCTTTCACCTGAATTAATCGAAATGCTTAAATCGTATCATTGGCCCGGGAATATCAGAGAATTGAAAAACATGCTCGAAAGGGCTCTTATTCTTTCCCGGAACGGCCCGCTGCAAGCCCATCATTTCTCAGGACTTCAGTCCACACCGCCTAAAGACAAAACTGCAGAAGCGGCACCGGAACTCCATAAGCTGGAAAGCAAACATATTATGGAAATACTCAGGCAATGCGGGGGAAACAAACAAAGAGCAGCGGAAAAGCTCGGAATATCCCGTGCAACCCTGTACAGAAAACTGAGAAGGGCTGATAGTGATCTATAAATCGGCCCGCTCACATGCAGACCTCTGGTGCTATTCAGATTGCCAGTATTACTCACAATAATCTCATTTCTGAGACTTTGTTCGCGATAATGATAATTATCATTTGAACAATTCAACAACGTGATCTCCCAACCTATTGATTTGTTTGCTTTTTTATATTTAGCCTTTCTGGCACACTTCTTGAGATAATAATTAACATGAAACAAAAAAGACAAAATCTTTCACAGGCGGAAAACAGGCCGGCTGAATATAGCGCCGCTAAAAAAAGACTTCTTTTAGTTGACGATGAAATTCCCGTTCTCCTTGCATTTAAAAAGCTATTAAAAGGATTTCACACTAAAATAGACACTGCCGAGACTTTCGAGCAGGCGATTTCCATGATCAATAACAGAGAATATGATGTAGTTATTACGGATCTCCGCCTGACAGGTGTAATGGGAAAAGAAGGCCTTGAAATCCTTCAATATATTAAAGAAAGACATCCGAAGACACGATTTATTATGGTTACGGGATATGGTAACCCGGATATTATTAAAAGAGCTTATGCGATCGGAGCTGACTTTTATTTCGACAAGCCTGTTTCTATTCAATCGCTTCAGAAAGCTCTGAAAAGCCTGGGGATAACATGAATCTTTTATTAAATCATTATCAAATAATGAGGTAAAAAAATGAAAAAACAACAGGAGAGTACTAACACCATCAAGGATGCCGGGAAAGTCAGGCAGACCGTTGAGAAGCTGTCGGCCCATCTTGAAGAGTATACAAGACAGATTGACAGCTTTCTTAAACGAATGGATAATACTTTTCTTCTTGTAGGCAAAAGCATAACGGATTTTAATAAAGAATCACTTAAAGCCGGTGAAAGTTCCCTGTCAGTTATAGACCTCATATCAGGAAAAGAAACGCTTTCTGTAACTACCGGCCTTGTTACAGCGCTTGAGGGCCTGAGCGAATATATGGGACATTTCGAAGAGCTGCTGCATCC
>VAPA010291286.1_pt1 | contig 17650 bp, 17 predicted proteins | sample 3395041 | NCBI WGS metagenome assembly VAPA01 (sample SAMN08290432, study PRJNA428436) | hydrothermal vent metagenome | isolation source: Deep-sea hydrothermal vent chimney | place: Indian Ocean: Southwest Indian Ridge | depth 1973 m m
AGGTACAGAAGTGTTGCCTAATAAAGAAGAGAGGATATTAAATATTAAAGAGAGAGATCCTGAAGCTCCAGAACCGCCTGAAGATACAGAAGGTCCTATAATAAAGAACTGCCAATTTCATCCTTCTATAAAAATGACTGATGAAAACGTGGTGGTTAACTGTTACATAAGTGATGTCTCAGGAATCATGAGTATTGAGGGTTATGTAAATAATGTACCTGCTGAGACCTTTTCCTCGATAGGTTCTAATAGATGGGAAGGTACTTTCCGTAATAGATATTTCTCTCCTGGAGAAAACCATATGAAAATCAGGGCTATTGATAAGAAAGGAAATCCTTCTACCAGGACTTCTGTTATTTATAAGGAAGGTAATGTTCCAACAACCACCACAACTACAACAACTCTCAAGAAAGGTAAGACAACAACCACAACTATTAAGACCGGCACTACAACAACTACAACATTGTATTCTCCTGAACCCAAAGAAGCAGAGCCTGTTGAACTGTGTGGCAATAATATAGATGATGACGGCAATGGAATGATTGATACGGAAGATTCGGAATCCTTATGCTATGTTCTTGGAGAAGATACCGTCTGGTCACAAGTTAGTGGATATGCCCCCTTTATTTTTGGTGTATTAGGGATTAGCTCGTTGGCTTATGGGTTCACACGAAAGAGTAAGAAAAGGAGATGATAGAATGACATATATTGGATGGAAAAATTGGGACACATGGGCGGTAAATCTATGGGCAACAAATGATGGAAACTTTTATAAAACAAAACATCTTTCTTGGGTCAAAAATATAGCAAGGAAGATAAAGTCAAAAAAATATAAAAGAGACCTCATGATCCCGGCGATAAAAAAATATTATGTTAAGCCAGCTATAAGTCTGGCAAAGGGAGAAGGGGATATAATAGATATTAGTGAAGTGGATGTTAGAGAGATCGTAGAGAATCTCGAAGAAGAGGCAAGAGACTGGATAAGATATGGATAATTAGAAGTCTAACAAAAAAAGCAGGAAGGTAAGAGATGACAGGACTAAAAGCACCAAGACCACGATATCAAATCCTGTTTATTCTATCTATAATGCTGGTCTCAACAACCTCTCTTATCCAGTATGATAAAATAACTTCTGAACGCATGGAAAGAATAGACCCTTTATTGCTGCAAGAACTTGATATAGCCCCAGAAAATATAAAAATCCCTGCTATTATAGCCCTTACTAACTATAGTGAATTGACCAAACAAATAGATGAAAGTGAATTGGATATCCTCAATCCATATGGAATATCTAAAGGTAAAATACTACTACTAAGCGCTAAATTGTATCCTCAAGAGATAAAGATGCTCATGCAGTCAGGGGTAATAGATGCAGTTCAAAAAGATGCTATATTCCTGGCCACACCAATCAGGAAAGAAACTAACCCTGATATGTTCATGGATTTCAATGAGTTCAGGCGACAAGGTGTCACAGGCAAAGGGATTACAGTAGCAAAGCTCGATACGGGCTCGGCATATGGTTATGAATATGAGGGAATATATTCTGTTTTCCCTGAAGATGATGGGATTGACAGGGTTGGCCATGGGACTTATACAGAACAGGTACTGAGAAAAGGATGTCCTGGCTGTTCTGTAATTTCCGTAAAAATCCTTGATAATGAAGGGGTTGGCAGTTCTTCGAGTATTATTAAAGGTCTGGATAAAGTAAGGGAGATAGCAAACGAAAGAAGAATAGATATTTTATATGGCTCATTTGGTTCTCCTAGCATTCAGGGTGCAATAACTTCTATTATGGCCAGCAGTCTTGCAACGGACAAACAGATTGTCTCATTCTATTCTGCTGGAAATGGTGGGGAAGACGGTATAGGTGATGATGGAATCTATACGCCTGCAAATGGAAAGTATGTCTGGGATGTCAGGTCGATAGATGGACTGAATGAGATTTCAGACTTCTCTAATTATGGAGAAAAGAACTCATATCTCTCTATAAGCGATTATGGGTATTATGAGGGTCATGCCGGGACATCTTTTTCAGCACCCAGGGCAGCAGCCAAAGCAGCTATGGTAGATTCATATTATAGAAGTATAGGAACTTATCTTACTTTCACCCAAAAAAATAACCTAATTGCTACCGCTGCAAAGGATCTGGGTGAGGAAGGGTTTGATCCTATATATGGTATGGGTGTAATGGATTCTGGGTCTCTACTTAATGCGAATCCTAATATAAGTAGAAATATTTATAAGGGTGGTTATGGCAATATTTATATTAAATACATCTGGGGATTAGGATTATTGTTGATAGGATTTATATTATATAAGGGAATGAAAGGGTCTGGAAGGGTAAGAAATAAGAAAAGGTGATATTATGTCAGAAACAAAAGGCCGGGAGAGAACAGGAAAAAATTTTTACGGAGGAAAAGATAATGCATAAAAAAGCGGCGCTTATATCAATAGCTATTGTAACCCTAGTTATTATAGTCTCATATGCTTTGATAAGTTTTCCAGGTATATCTCCATTCAAACCTTCAGGAATTTCTTCTATCCAGGAAATAACAATCGAGAGCGAAGACATCGAACAGTCAGGTAACTATCTAAGAGTTTCGGTAGATATAACTGATGACCAGAAGTCTACTAAAATCATCTTTCCTTCCAAAGTAGAAATCAATGAAACGGCGTACTGGGAGTTCAACAAGCCGATAGAGATATTCATTACGCCGGAAGCATTCTATTCAATCATGTCAATTGGAAAGCTGATATCACAGCCTTCCTTCCAGTATGGCTTACGTCCATGGTATCTAGGGTGTACCGGAAAGTTCAAGACAGTAACATATAATCGCCTTGGTAATCCCCTACAAGAAGCAGTATTCAAGACAGAAATCAGACAGGATAATAGCCTGGTTGGAAGGGAATACACCACCATTAGCGCAAATAAACCTTCTAATTTCAAGATAAAGGATATAGAAGTGGATTTCCCTGGGTGGTTGAGTAGAGGTTCGGTTCCCCCATTGAGAGATTATATTATAAAAGAAGGGCAGATATATGAGGAAAGAGACTTCAACAAGAACTTTATCATCATATCCCCAGACGATCCTAGAAGGTGGAAGGGCTGGCTTGTAAAATATGGTGAATGTGATACAGATTATACGGACAAACAAATATTTTCAACCGGTGTCATGGGTAAGGATGATAAATGGTGGCTTCCTCCATATATATATAATTCGAAAAATCCGGATTATCCGTATCCCCTTCCACGCGGTGTCAGTCGCATAGAGATCTCAGAGACTGATGTGAAATGGCATCATCCTAAAGTCTATGGATTGACGGGAAGAGTAACAATAACACTTCCTGCTTCCTTTGTGGGTGCAAAGATAATAGAAGTTAAGAAAGTCATGGATATAGAAATAACTTCTGTTGAAGGCAACACCGAGAATTTTGTGGGTGGAGAAACCAGAACGTTCTTAGTCGGCCTGAAAAATGATGGAAATGATAGGGGGATTGTAACTGTCAGCGTTGCAGGTCCAGATTTCTATGGAAGCAATACAGGCGAAATAGAAGCTAATGGAAGAACGGTAATAACCCTGCCAATCACAGCTAAGTTCAGAGATAAATATACTTCTGTACCATGTGATATTATAGCCTATGCAGCGAATAAAGAGCAGGATAGATACAAAAATAGTTGTTCTATTACTGTTGAAGAAGTGCCAAGTGGACCAGATGACGGTGATGAAATACCTGATGAGACCGTGCCGGTGAAAGGCAATAGAGAAGTAGTTATCGATTCCAGTACAGGCACCATACAGTTCACGGGCAATAATGTCTATAAAGGTAGAATCCTTGCGATAAATGTTAAACCTCTTAAAGTTGAACAGACTATCACAGATAATCTTATAAACGCATTCAAGGACCAGAATATTGAATATGTGACCTCTTCTAAATATTCCTTACTTACTTCAGATAAGGACGTTGATGCAATAAAGGCATCTGGATTGATGAAGCTGGATATAGTTTCCGAGAATACTATGAACGTTACAAGAAATGGCATTCTTATAGAAGAGAACGTAATGGAATATACATATACCCATCCAATACTAAAATTCCTTAGTAACCCTATCGTCCTTGTAATCCTGTTTTTGAGTGCGATATATATCTTTGTTATCAGAGATAAAGAACGTAGTAAAAAGAGAAAGAAATAATATTCATGGGAGATTGAAATATGGCAGCTAGAAGGAAAAAGAAGCTACAAAAAAGGGAAAACAAGAGAATAAAATATATAGGTATTCTTATAGTTCTCTTGGTAGGATTATTTATTTATAGAGGGGGTGATGTACTAAAATACTCTCCACTAGAAGTTAGCGAAGCTTCTACTATGTCAATTGATAAGATAAGTTATAATGGTATTGATTATGTGTTCCTGGTCGACCTTATAATTGATAAGGGAGGGGATGACTTAAGCATACTCGTCACACAGGAAGACGCAAAGAGAATGGGCCTCAAAAATATCCCAAATGGAACCTTCAAGATAAGGGCATTCATAGAGGACTTGAGATTTGATTATCCTATTAGAGCCGATACTTATACATCCGGGGAAGATGTATATCTCTATAAAGTAAGGGGTTCTACTGCCAGCGAGGGCTGTCTAGTGAATCGCATCCCCCTGGATGCAGTAAGTAAATCTACAACAGAAACATATGCAAAGGGTGGGATCTTTACGTCAATGGTGGATACAGTACCTTCTATAATGCCTCCGGCTATTACAAAACACCTTCCGGTAGATTATTGGAAGAACACAGTAAGTATAGGAAAATGGGCTTACTGGATGCCTGAGGGTAGCAGTTATGGGGGTGGGGGTGAATGCACTGGCGAAGGTGGACTAAAAGGAGATTGGTTTGCAACACAACTTACAGGTATACCTTATGCTAGAGGTTATACTATATCCACTTCTGCGAACATCTATTACAAGATAAGGATAACCATTGAAAGAGAAGACGGTGAAATCCTTTCTACCTACGTTACTTCTAATAAAAGAACGGCTAATTTAGAAGGTGTGGATAAAGGACGGGTCAAACTTGTAGGTGGTATTGTTGCACTGGCGACCCCGCCGATACCTGCAGTGGAGTATTCAGTAATAAAATACGTTGATGAGATTCCTCAATTCAAGACGAAATATGGTGCTGATGTCACACCAAATAAAATGAAGTTCGTAAGGTCTTATGTTTATGATGGATATAAAGACAAAATACAATCTATTGTAAACCTGGATAATAATTATTTCACATTCAGCGAAGAAGTTAAACCAATTTCTCTATCATTATCCAGGGATCCAAGGAGTGGTGTAACAATAAACCAACATGTAACAATTACAGTTAGGGCAAAAGAGACTATAACGGGAGTTCCTATCCCCTTAGCACCGGTTTTCTTTAGCAGGTCTGGTGGCTCGATGTCATCCTCTTCATGTATAACTGGTCTGACTGGTGAATGCAGTGTTACATTTAGTTCTACTGTTCCAGGGCTGTATAATATAAAAGCAGAATCAATATTATTTGGTGCATCGGGTAGGGCTATAATGGGCATCCCTGTATCTTCAGCAGATTTTGCTATATCTGCAAGCCCTTCTAGAATTGCCACAAACTTCTGGAAAACAGGAGATACTTCTAAAATAACTGTTGAACTGCCTGCTAATATCGCAAAGAGTGTCACGTTCAGTACGTCTGAAGGTTCTCTATCTGTTACTAATGCTGTTTTTAAGAATGGCATTGCTTCAAGCACCTTAAGATATAATGCTAAAGTTGGTGATGGAGAAGTTATTCCTGTCATAGTAACTGCAACAGCAAAGGACAAATATGGAAATAGATATACAAAGAAAGTCCAGGTGGATGTAGTAAATCCACATGTATTCAACAGGCGTGACCCAGGGGTGGGTGCAGATTTCATTATCGCTACTTGGAATGGGTTGAACAATTTCCTTGCAGGCATGATAGAAGATAAAAGCGTGCCTGAATATTGTTCTTTTAGAGGTAGTGTTGTAAGTTGTTCCAGTACGACTAAGGAATTCCTATTCCCCAAAATACAGATTGTTCTACCTGCGTCCTGGATAGGTATGGAAACCCGTTCAGGCAAGCCACAAATAATCTCTATTAATAAACCAGACCGCTCATATGAAGGTGAAACCGGTGTGCTCAAAGTGAAATTCCAGAACGTTGCAGATATGGATGATTTCTTTGATGTTTCTGCTGTATGTCCTTCTGAAGTAAGTATTGCACCGGTTAGAGCCCTTGCTAATGCAGGTGAGACTACAGAAGCAAGTTTAGTATATTCTGGTGTAATTGCAGAAGTATATGACTGTGAAGTAAGGGTATCGAGCGTAAGCGACCCGCTCATGTCTATCTCTGATAGCGTTAGTATGAATATTATAAAGAAACCATTACCAGAAGAGATAACAGGATTAAAAGATATTCCTCAAGCGATTGATGAACAAGGTAAGCAAATAATGCAGCTCTCAAAAACATTGGGTATGCTTGTAACAATTATTATGTGGTTAGTAGTCCTCACATTCGTAGCAGGTGGGATATTCATAGCTTATAGGGTAGGAACATATTTAAAGAAGAAAAGACAGAGGTGATTAATATGGTAGCATTTCTAGCTTTCTTAATGGCAATCCCTGCAATAGAATGGATTATAGCAGGAATATTAACTCTGGTTGTATCAGGGATGGGTCTGTTTTTGTTTGACTACTTCCAGATAACTGTTATCAGATTGGGGCTGCTTGCGTTAGGCATATATATCTTAATAAAGATAGTACTGCCAAATATTGTTGATATTGAAAACAAGGATAAAGAGAAGAGATTGATAGTACTGGCTTTATTTGGATTACTGCTTATTCTACTTGGGGCGCCAAACATATTTTTCGGAGCTGCTACAGGGCAGACATATACATTATCACTGAACTAGAAAACTATAAATAAGGAGAGAAATTCTATGACACAGGAAAAAAATGAGACTAAAGAAGCAAAAGAGCAAATATCAAACATTATTAGAGTAGGCAGAAAGGCACATTCTGTCTATATAAATGCGTGCGTAAGAGTATTAAAAGATAATGATACAATTCTATTACAGGCAAAGGGAATAAATATTTCTTCTGCCTTCATTGTCGCAGTACGGCTGGAAGAAGAAACCGGGTTATGCAAGATCAATCAGGAGTTGACAAGAGCATATAATGAATCTTTCAATGGAAAAGATAACAGAACACGCAAATTAACAACCATATCAATAACAATGGATAAAACTGTATGAGGAGGTAAATAATCAAGGTCATTCATTCATAAGAAAGAACGACAATGGCACAAGGACAGCCTGTTTTTGTTTAAAATAACAGGTAAATGACATACACCGTTCTTTCCTGGCCTTATAACAGGAAAGAAGATATAACTGCTTGATGGGGGTGTAGTTCGCTTCCGATAAGTAGGATGGTTGGTGTGCGGAAGGAGCTGTTATGCCTGCTTGTATGTCTATATTTTTTAAATGTTTATTAGGTGAAATACCTTCTGTCCTTGTGACTAATAATGTGGAAGCCACACAAAGGAGGTGATAAGAATGGTTAAATTTGATTTAGGAATGGGAACAAAATTGTTTCTATTAACTCTTGTAGTAATAGGTTTTGCTGGTGCATATGTGTTACAGAGCACCGGACCAGAGCCTACTGGAGTAGGTGATGGAGTTCCTCTTACTACACCAATTTCACTGAAGAACGAGTGTACGGGTGGTAACACCCAATCGCTTACTATAAGTGGTTATTCTATAGATGATACTACTTCTGAGATAACTGAAACTACTAATCTTTATAGACGTTTAGGAGAATCTAAATGGACTGCATGGACACTTGGGACAGGTATTACAGGATTATCTGCTGGTGCCGACTATGAATTTATTGTTGGAACTGGACTCACGGACCATACAGATAATGCATATGGGCCTAATTTTGAGGTAAAAAATCTACCATGTGTTTCGTCATTTTCGATCCCTGTCTATACTGATGAGGATGAATCTGGAACAACTTTTACATGGTATAATGCAGATGATGACAATGCTGCTGAGAGTTGGTCTGCCAATGAGGTACAGACTGTATCATTTAAAGTAAAGAGCACTGCTGAACAATACTTCGGAAACCCAACACTTGCCGGACTTGATGACAAATATATTACTTTACAAGACAGCCTAAGAAAAAATGGACTTGATATAACATTCGAGAGCCCAAATGTCAAAAATCCTAATATAATATACTATACACTAAATACTACAGAATGGGATAAACCAGACCAGATATATCTTGCGGATGGAACGGAATTAAATTCTGTTGATTGTCCTGCCAGATTATCGGCTACTGCAGGGTCTATTAACTACTGCTTTGAAGCACCAATAATCACTGATAAACAGATTAGAATATATTCTGATCTAAATACTGACGACACTACAGCGCCTACAACAGATGATACTTTTGGTGCTTTTGCAGCAGGGTATTATGTGAATGGGGATACAGGTGAACTTGAATATGGCATAGAAGACGAAGACGATAATGCAGTAGGTGTTGATGCTGCTGAAACCGCCACGATAGATAACACATAGACAAACAGTGAAGTTGAGAACTTTTTTAGTAGGGCATCGCCCCTACATAACCTTTTTTTTAATTGAATAATTTGGAGGTAAGATAAAAATGGTAAAAAGAAAAGTAAGAGCAAGAACAGCCGGGGAAGCCAGAAGAAAGGCCAAGGAAAGATGGCCCGGCAGGGTAATAACTGGTGTTCGCCTGTATAAGAAGCAAAAAGACTCAGAGGATGGCAAGAAATCATATAGGGTATTGAGCCGGAAGAAATCTACATCAAAAAGCAAGGGCAAATACATGAACGTGTCAGCACATAGACGGAAAGGCACCGAAAATAGATCGGGCACTAAAAAAATGCTAAGAAGCCTACACAACCCAAAAAGAAGCAGAAGCCAATACATCTATCCAGGAAGAAGAATACACTGAGAAAATGGCATGTAAAAGATCGACGACAATAGAAATCTCTCCAATCTATCTATTTGATGAAATCAGAATAAAAGACCCTGGAAGAAAAGGCCATTTCAGGATTAGAATGGGTCGATATAGTGGAACTAACGAATGGGGCATACAGGCGTATCTATTCAGAAGAACTGATGTCAGACCGGAAGATGAACTAGATAGCAACAGGAGAGATATTCTATTAGTGACAGAGAGAAAATACCTCGAGATATTAAAGAGAATCAAGAAAAAGCATGAATTAGATTACGTAATATTATATAGAGGAAAGATAATAGAATAGTATAAGGTGATTTATATGGTAAAAGGAAAGAGAAGAACGTCCAATAAAGGGATCGGTAGCCCTGAAACGCTGATAGGTATAGTAGCTTCTATCCTGGCGTCTATTGTTGGCGTAAAACTTACCCTACAATATGTAGTTAAGGTAGAAGATATGGGATATATTGATTCTGCACAGGTAGTAATCATTGGGATGTTGCTTGTAGGCGGGGTTGTATTTTATATCTCTGACTATGTCTCTACAAAATATCTGAACATAAGGTTGTAAAAGATGGTTGGTAAGAAAAAGACTGCATCAAAGAAGAAAAGAAAGTTATCGTTCCTGCCTGTACCTGCTCCGGACCATGGAAGGATAGTATTAGGTATCATAGCTTTTCTAATACTTTACCTCGGGATACCTTTTGGTAATCCTATGACTATTCCAGAATTATGGAAATGGTTATTTATTATTTTACTAGGTGCTACTTTATATGGATACTTAAAGAAACTACTTATACAGTTATTTGAGGATGCGATTTAATGATATCTGTATGAGAAAATAATCAATCAAAGAAGGAAAGAAGGAGGAATATAAGATGACAAGAACAAGAAGTATAAAAAGGTTATTTCGTAAGTGGCAAAAAGAACATCCCAATTTTGTGACTCCTGACATAGTTACTATTAAACAGAAGAAAAACTATATCATAGAGCTGTCTAGAGGTGACTTCATGAATTCTACTGTTTTTGGTGTAAGTCTTATAAAGTATATGGGAAAGGGTTCATTTAGAACTGTTAAAGGAGCAGGAAAATCATTCGAGAGTGATAGGAAAGCAGCAATAAAATACATGAATGAAATAATAGGGGACTTATAGAATAGGAGGTAAAATAATGAAATTCTTTAAATTTACATGTATTATATTAATAATCATGATATTTCTAACACCTAATGTAACTGCAATAACTTCTATGGACTCCAAAAAAGCAGGGATAACGCCTGACAGTAAATTATGGGTATTGGATAAATTCCTAGAAAAGATAGAACTGAAGATTACTATGAGCAAGATAGGCAAAGTCCAGAAACGCATGAAATTCGCCGAGGAGCGGATGGTAGAATCAAAGATAATGCTAGGCAGAAACGATATTAAATCTTCATTAAAGGCCCTGAAATCACAGGAAGAACTTATTACTGAAGCCAGAGCAGATACAAAGCAAATCAAAGATTATAAAGACCTTACTACAGCGACACAGGCGATTACCATGTATAAGATAAAGCTTGAAAAGCAGAAAGAGAAAGTTCTAGAAACGCTGCCTGAAGGTTCTCCTGCTAGGGGAAGCGTTGAGATGGCATTTAATAAGGCCATAATGTCTTCTAATGAAATTGAAGAAAACTTGAATGAAACAATGAATGAACGCCGGAACAAAATAGATTCTTTCCTAGAAGACGTTTCAGATGAAACTGGCATAGATGTTACAGGTGCTTATAGGAATCTGATGGAAACCGGTACTGTCAGCAATGAAGTAATTAATGAGGCTGTAGCTTATGCTAATAAAAGAATCAGATCTAAAGAAATAAACCTTAAATCACTTGAAGGCAGGACTATTAAGATAAATCTATTAAAAGACGGAATGAATACTCAAACCACTACGATAGTTGTAATGGACGGCACTATCTATGGAGGTAACATAGGAAACATTATAGAAATAAATATTAATATTGAAGATGTTCCTACATACATTGAAAAATTCATGGAAGAAGACTATGATTACCTGAAGCAAGAATCTATTAGAAAAGGTGGAAAAGATTTAATGAGTATTTTAATATCTATAGAAAGATAACAAGAGACAATATAAAACAGGAGTAATAAAATCATGATAAAACTAAGACAACTGATAATATTTTATATGTTCTTAATATTAATGATAGGAACTGTTAATGCAGTCACTTCTCCCCAAATGTATACTTCTCAAAAATATTTCCCTGCATCCGAATGCACAAATATAAATCAAACTCGATGCAATGATAATTATGAGATTAATGCCACATTCAATTTAACCTATACTGTTGGTTCTAATAATTTAACTGGTGGTCTCAAGATTGCTTTTGGATGGGCAGAAATAAATAAAACCAAAGGTTTCTACTCATATAAATCGAGAGCATTGATCAATACAAATAGAAAGCAAACATGGGGGGAACCAAAATTCCAGAATACCTCCCCTGCTTCTTTAAATTATGTCACAGTTTCAACGACTAATAGTAGTGTTGGTGTAATCATTACAAGTATTCCTTATGATGGACTGAACCTAATTGTAAATGATACACTTTATGAAGGTGACAATATTACTATACAATTTATTAATATTTCTCAGCCAGGTATCCCAGTTGAGACTGACTTAATGGTTCTTGAAGATACTAATAATGAGGGAATATATCAACATGTAGTTGAGCGATATACTGATGTTACAGAATACCCTCAATTAATCGTGACAGGATTTAATCTAACTGGATTTACAATCTATGCTCCATCAAGAACAAACGGAACAGAATTTAATATTACAGCAATTGCAATGGACAAAAAGACAAAACTTTATAATTCAAAAAGCAGCCCATCATATATAATCAGAAACTATACTGGAACAATATCATTCTCTTCATCAGATCCTAATGCAATTCTTCCCAGTGACTATACGTTTACCCTGGCTGATAGAGGTACACATATATTCAATGTTACACTTAATACCACAGGAATCCAGAATATAACTATAAATTCTTCCTCGATAACAGGAGTATCAAATCCAATAAGCGTTAATGACAGTGATTATAATAACTACCAGATATACTGGTGGGGCAGGCATGTTCATACTTCCTTCTCACATGATGGCTCACAGACGCCTACATGGGCATACAATTACGCTCAGGAAGATTGGCAACTAGATGTTTTTAGTCTGTCTGATCATTGTCAGTCAGTGGAAAATAACTGGACATATCAGCGTGATCTACCAGCACAATATAGCAACAACTATTTTGTGGCATTGAACGGATATGAATATGGGAGAAATAGTATAGATGGACACAGAAATATTATTTTCAAAAATTCTACCAATACTACAGTATATTGCAGTGTCAAGTATAACAATGACCCTGCAATAATTGCAGGATATGATGTCTGGAATCTTTCAGACATGTATTATAATGATGATGTCTTCCTCACATATCACCATACACTTGATAGTATACCAGTACAAGGTTTTAGGTGGCAGAACAACAGTAATGCAGGAGAAAGAAGACTACATAAAATGATTGAAGTATACGGATGGCATGGCTCATCTGAGTATAGGGACAACCCTTATCTCATACATGGAGCCTCATCAAAACAACTTGATCCCTCTTATGAGTCATCAATGCGTGAAGGATTACAGAAAGGTTATCGTCTAGGCATTGTAGCCGGGACTGATAATCATTTTGGAGGCGGTTATGGGATAACAGGAACTAGATTTTTCTATCCTTATAATGGGATAACTGCCATATATGCCAAAAATTTAACCGTTGATGGAATATGGGACGCATTAAAAAATAGGAGGACTTATGGGACAACAAATGCTAGAGCAATAATAGAATTTAAGACCTCAAATGGATACATGATGGGTAGCAGAACATTCATGAGGAATATAACTCTTTCTGTAAGGGTTGTTGGAACTGGTACGATAGACACCATTGTGATCATGAGAAACGGCACTGATCAGGTTTACACTTATTCTGGCACCTCTTTTGATGAGAGATTCAACTGGACTGATACCAATGTATCAAATCGGTCTTTATATAGTTATTATCTATGGTTCAATCAGACAGACGGTGTGACTTATGGCTGGGCCTCCCCTATCTGGATAACAAAAGTACCATATTCACTTGTTACTAATAACACATTAAGAAGAGAGAAAATAATCGAATGGACCAAGACACACAAAAAATACAATCTATCCTGTCCTGCAGGCACACAACTTAATTTCACTATTAACGACACAGGATGGAACGGTGGTGATAAAATTATAGTGTATCATAATGGAACCTATGATAATATTGTTACTGTATCATCTAATCAGATAAAATACACAGGAATTGGGTGCAGTACATGGCAATTTACTCTATTCAATGCTACGATGTCTTCTCCAACTAATACCACATACACCCAAAACTATAGTATTGATTTAAATACCACATATACAACTAATGTAAATGTGACTTATTCCTGGGACTCGCAGACTAATATAACAGGATGCCAGAATTGTACATCATATAATACAACTTATGGGGAATGGTATAATTCAAGTGAAAATAATATTTCGCTTGTATTACATATGAATGAAAATACAAGCACTTCCGTCACCGACGATTCTGGAAACAGTAACATAGGTGTTATTAGTGGTCCTTCCTGGACTTCAGGCAAGTTTAGGTATGGGTTGAGTTTTGATGGCGTTGCTGATTCGGTACAGATAAATTATACTAATTCTTTAAATTTTTCAGATGCAATAACTGTATCATTTTGGTTTAATATCAGTGGTACAACTGGATTAAATCAATTTATAATCTCACAAGGAGAATCAAATACAGAGACGAGTTTTTCATTATTATACGAAGATGCAACTACTGATGGCCTAGTACTGAACTTTAAAAATAGTTCAGGTACAAAGTTAAGGATTATTTCGACCTCAAAAATATCCAGGAATAGGTTGTATCATGCAGTTGGTACTTATGATTCTACAACTGGCGAAGGGAGATTATATATTGATGGAATTCTAAATAAAACAGGTTCTCTACAGGCAAGCAAATTAAAAACTTCAGCTATGTATAATGTAACAATAGGTGAGAAGTATAACCTCAACATTTTATGGTTCAACGGAACTGCTGATGAAGTCCTTTTGTTTAATAGAGTTCTAACAGCATCCGAAATACACTCACTGTATAATAAATCATTAAGTGAAGGACAGCATAATGTAACTCTATATCCTTCTGTTAGCGGGACGACCGAATCAGCAGTACAATATTTTTCTATTGACACACTTGGAGCACCATATCAAGTAACACAGAATTATCCTTTGAATCTAACATATGGAACTTCTACAATAAATTTCAATTGGACAGCAGCAGATAAAAGCACTGTAATGCGTTCGAACCTGACTATAGACGGCATTGTAAACCAGAGCAGTATTATAACTAATAATGGGACATTCACCAATTATTCCATCTCAGGACTGTCTGAGGGATTACATAATTGGTCAGTTACGGTATGGGATTCTGCTAATAATACCAATACCAGCAGTACAATAGAGTTCACGGTTGATACAATTTCACCCTATCAGTTGACCTTAAATTCACCTGTAGCTTACTATAATTCTTCCAATCAGTCTATTGTCTTCAACTGGACGTGTTATGATGCTACTGACATTTCGTTAAGCTCAAACCTAAGCATAGATGGTGTGGTGAATGTATCTGCTATCTCAACGACAAATGCAACAGCTACAATACAGCAAGTGAATAATATATCTGAAGCAAACTATAACTGGTCTATTACATGCTATGATGGCGCAAATAATACAAATACAAGCTCAGACAGGAATTTCACTGTAGACCTGACTGCACCGGTATTCTTAAATGATCAACCCCCTTCTGCTATAGGGGGTGTATCTGTAAATATAACTATTGATGTGGTTGATGCTCTTACTTCTATTAGTGGGGTGAACGCAACAGCAACATTCCCTTCGGGTGCGGTTAGAACTTATACGATGTCATTACAGGCAAATAATACATATTATTTCACAACAAGCGAAGCAGATATGACTGACGGCACAATTACTGTTAATGTCTCGGCAAACGATACAGCAGGGAACTCGGCAAGCACGAGCTTTACAGTTCCTATTCCTAAGAGTTCCGGCCCATCTGGTGGTGGAAGTGGTGGTGGTACAGGCGGTCTGCCTTCATCTAAAGAGATTAACTATTCTATCGTTATAGAATCAAGAACCACCGAAAACATATCAGGGTACATAGTCATATATAGCGACTACAGTTATGCAGTTAAAAGAGATATTCAGTATACTCTTCTAGACAATGATAGGTGGCTGGATTACGGCACCTGGGAGGACATACAGATAGAAAAAGACTATAATAAATTTCCATTTGAACTGGGCAATTTTTCCTTTATTGGTACGGCCACCCTGAAGATTTATTCCGTTAAAGATGGTGCCGGGGATAAGGTTTCTTTTGAAGTCACACCCCCTGTTATGACTGAAGAAGAGAGCCTTAAAGATGAACTAATGAATATTAGTATGCCTGAGTTAAATATAACTGTAAAACTAAAAGAAGTCAAAGAGAATATTATCTCTAAATTATATGGTATTGAAGGCAACACCACACTTCTTAATGTTATTGGAGTCGGTTTTACAGCAGGAGAAATATATGATATGTTTGATTCTCCTCTATTCAACATAAAAGGCTTTGAAATATCCACTTTGAAAGCGCTCTTTTTCCTACTAGTATTAGGCGGAGTATATCTATTCTTAGCTAATAGAGAGCAGATATTACTATATATTGGAGCTCTACTTGTTATATTCCTTTATCCCATATTTGGATTGAAAATTATTTTATTCGCAGGGGTACTGTTTCTAGTATATCTCTATATGATTGAGACTAAAGATATATTAGTAAGTGTACTATATGGTATTGGGATCCCAGCTATGATATTTGGGTGGCTTATGGGGTTCAGGAAGTTCTATTTAGCTGGAGGGAATAGCATTATTATCTATCTAACAGGTACTATTTTCATGATATATCTCATATGGAGATTGACTTATTTATTTAAAAGTTCACTAATTAGTGAGAAATAATGCAATGTGATAAATGCCATAATCTGATGACAAGCAATGACCCAAAATGTACAACCTGTCTTTTTATGTCGAACTATAGTGAAAAAGAGGATAAAGACTTAGAAAGAATGATAATATGACAGACGAAAAACATGAACTAATAGATAACTTGAATAAACTCATAGAAAAGAAAAATAAATTAAAGAAGGAAGTTGATACTTTCTTCAGGGAGCGGATAGGTGGTGTACCTAGGAAAGGAACGACATTCCAAGGCAGAAGGTACGAGACCCAAGATGGCACTATAAGGTATACTGTAAGAAGTCATGTATATTCTAAAGAATCACAGGAAACTAAGACATATTCCCATGGCAGGATTGATAAGCTAGGAATCTCTAAAGAAGAATTATTCAATATGCTAAATAAACAGACGCAGGTAAAGGAATTAGAGTCACAGATAAGGAGATGCAAGAATGCTATAGGGATATTAAAAGGGAAGAAAAGAGGTAGAAAGAGGGTGCTTGGAATGAGTTAAAAATCATGAGCAGGAAAGTTGCAGGGTATGTATTAGGGGGAAGTATATAAAGTTATCGCTTTTCTACCTTCTCGATCTCTTCGAGGGTCATCTTAGCTGCTCTGATTTTCTTCCTAGCCCGGTTGTGGAGTACTGCGACCGCCCCTTTACTTTTTCCGAGAACGTCTGCTATCGCCTGGTTGGGCATGTTGAGATCGTATTTCAGGGCCCAAACCCACGCCTGTGGATTTGTCATGAGAGGATACATCGTTTTTGGGTGTGTGGGCAACTCGTTGCAGATCCCACATTCCCAGCCTGTTTCCTCAAGAACCTTGAGGTTTGTCTTGATCCCCTTGAACTCTTCTCTGTGTCCGCAACATGTGCAGACGATGGTTTTCGTGATTATTTTTGGTTCATTTAGCATTGCTTTGAATTTCACAGTCATCTTACCACCTCAGCCTCGTTTTTTTTCAGATGGGTGGGGAGATAGATGCTCCCACCAGCCTCCAGCAGGGGAATTTCTTTCAGTCCTGTGCAGCCGTCGAGATAGATGTTCCCGGCAACCTCCAGCAGGGGAATTTCTTTCAGGCCGGTACAACCGGTGAGATAGATGTTCCAGCCAGCCTTCAGCGGGGGAATTTCTTTCAGGCCGGTACAACCGGTGAGATCGATGCTCCCTGCAACCTCCAGTGGGGGGATTTCTTTCAGTCCTGTGCAGCCCCTGAGACAGATGCTCCCCGGCATGACCAGCTTCCCGGCCTGGTTTTCCAAGTCCGGCCTGAATGTACCCTCACAGAACTCACACCCGTTAGATTTGACCGGCTCGGCAATGAATGAGAGTCTGAAATCATTACAATACTCGACTGCTTTCAATCCCTCAGTCACGTGTTTTCTACATGCCCTCACAGGGAGAACAGGGAGGACGTCTGTCATCCGCCGCTCACCACCGGTATGACTATATATTCCCCGCCGA
>VAPA010181775.1_pt1 | contig 17619 bp, 16 predicted proteins | sample 3395041 | NCBI WGS metagenome assembly VAPA01 (sample SAMN08290432, study PRJNA428436) | hydrothermal vent metagenome | isolation source: Deep-sea hydrothermal vent chimney | place: Indian Ocean: Southwest Indian Ridge | depth 1973 m m
GGCAGGTGTAATGTGGGAAACTTTAAAATTCATAAGATATAATTTCCCCCTGGCAACATGCAGATATGACTTAAAAAAACCTTTCAGACCCTGCGTCCAGTACCAGATAGGCAGATGTCTTGCTCCCTGCGGGAAAAGCAATCGATCGCTGTCAGACCGTCAGAGATACCAGGAAACAGCCAATGAAGTGAAACTTTTTCTTCAGGGTAAAAGAAAAAACCTGCTTTCGATTTTGAAGGAAAAAATGGTTAAACATTCTGATGAGCTAGAGTTTGAGGAAGCAGCAAAGCTGAGAGACAGGTTAGGATCAATCGAAAAATCGTGGGACACACAAAGAGTAATATCTCCCGAGCTGGGAAATTTTGATGTAATCGGGTTTTACAGGGAAGAAAGATCAGCTTCGATATACATTCTTTTTATCCGAAACGGCATGGTAATAGGTCAAAAGGAATTTTTTCTTAAAAACCTGGGCGGTATGGAAAATACAGAAATTCTTGCGGGTTTTATTGAACAGTTTTATTCAAAAGAAATACTTATGCCCATGAAGATAATCATTCCGTTTAATGCAGTGCTTAAAATACAAAAACACTGGCTGAGGGAAAAGAGCGGTAAAAAAATAAGGCTTTCAACACCAAAAGGGGAAAAAGAAACAGCGGTTCTAAAGATGGCTGCTGACAATGCCTATCACTCTTTCCTGAAACATAAGACAGCAAAGATACCTCAAAATTTAAACGAAACGCTTAAATCTTTAAAAGACCTTCTTAAACTTAAAGCGGTTCCAAGGAGGATAGAAGCTGTTGATGTGTCCAATATATCAGGGGCAGAAGCAGTCGGTGCAGTCATTTCATGGGAAAACGGGAGACTTGCAAAAGACGGCTACAGGCTATTTAAAATAAAAACCGTTGAAAGAATTGATGATTTTGCTATGATAGAAGAAGTAGTATACAGGCATTTCAAGAGCTTTTCCGAAGGAAAAGGAAAGCCCCCTGATCTGATCCTTATTGATGGAGGGAAAGGACAGCTTAACTCTGCTGTAAAGGCAATAAAGCAGTTTAATCTGCCGGTAGAAATAGCTGCGATAGCAAAAGCAAGGTCAGGAACATCTCGAAATCCAGAAGAGCAGGCTGACAGGATTTTCTTACGCGGTGGAAAATATTCTGTTCCTCTAGAAACATCGGCAGCTTCAACACACCTGCTCCAGAAACTTCGGGATGAGGTACACAGGTTTGCTATCTCTTATCACAAAAAACTCAGGGCTAAAAGAGTCCTTGAATCACCCCTGGAAAAGATAAAAGGAATTGGTAAGACAAGAAGGCTTCTGCTTTTGAGGCACTTTGGCAGTATAGGTGCTATACGAAAAGCCTCGGTCGCCGAAATATCATCTTTAAAAGGAATAAATAAAAAAACTGCTATGCTGTTAAAGACACATCTTGTCAATGACTTGTAGAGGAGGGGCAAAATGAGGATAAAAATATCAGGATATGCCGTCAACTTACAGAACAAATCAGGGATTAAAGTGTTTTTGCCTTTCTTAGTGTTCCTTGTTTTATTTGCTGGTACGCTTACTCCTCTTTTATGCGAAGCAGAATACAGGGTTTATCTTAAGAACGGACAGGTTATAAACAAAGCTGAATATGTTCTGCAAGACGATAAAACTGTAAAAATAATAAAAAACGGTGGAGTTCTTGAACTGCAGAGAAAAAGCGTACTTAAGGTCGAGGAATATAATACCTATGAACCACTCGAAAGTAAAACTGAAGAAGAAAAAAGCCCCTCGTTAAAAAAAGATATTCCCGAATATTTTAAAAATGAACAGAGAGAGTATCTTAGACAGAAACAAATTGAAAATACTGAAAAAGCCCGTAAGCTTATTCGATTAAAAAAACAACTCAGATCCGTAACAAACAAAATCAAATATATAAACACCCTGGAAAATAAACATAAAGAACTGCAACGGCTTGCACGCAAAAAATGGTCTCCAAGAAAAGCCAGAATTGCAAGGACTGAAAAAGAAGCGGTTGAGAAACAGCTTGAAGCAATAGGGACTGATAAGGCTTCACTGATCGAACAAAAAAACAGGCTTGAAGACCAGATCAAAAGAATAGAAAGTCAATAATCAAAATCGGATAAAGAAAGGTTATTAATGAAGATTTATGTTTCAGGCTCAATGGCATACGACAGGATCATGGACTTTCCAGGCAGATTTTCTGACCATATCCTTCCTGATAAAATACATATCCTGAATGTGTGCTTTACTGTCAACGGAATGGTTGAAAAGTTTGGCGGCACAGCCGGCAATATAGCCTACTCATTAAGCCTGCTTAATGAGAAGTCTGTCATTCTCGCAACCATAGGGAAAGACTATGAAAACTATTTTGACTGGCTGAAAAAGAATAATATACCTTTTGACGGTATCAAGATAATCAATGAAGAACTTACTGCCGGAGCTTATATTACCACTGACAAGGCTGATAACCAGATAACAGGATTTAATCCCGGAGCCATGAAGTTCCCTTCAGAATACAACATAGAAAATAATGACCCTGAAAGTTCCATTGCCTTAATTGCACCGGGAAATCTGCAGGATATGATCGAATACGCAAAGATATTTAAAAACAGAGGGATAAAATATATTTGCGACCCTGGACAATCGCTGACTGCATGGAACGGCAAGAGCCTTACTGAATGGATCGATGGCTCAATGATCCTGATCTCAAATGACTATGAACTTGAGCTGATTATGGAAAAAACCGGGAAAAATAAAAAAGGGCTTTTAGACCTGACAAAAATCATAATTACAACTGTCGGAGAAAAAGGTTCTATTATAAACAGTAATGATGCAGAGGTGAACATACCTCCTGCAAAAGTTCTGAACATCTCAGATCCTACAGGGGCCGGAGATGCCTACAGAGCAGGCCTATTAAAAGGTATTGTCACAAACAAAGATATCAGGACTTCGTCTAGAATGGGGGCCGTTGCCGCTACATATGCAATAGAGAACTACGGCACTCAGGAACATTTTTATACATACGAAGACTTTATTGGAAAATACAGAACCAATTTTGGTGAGCTGGAATAAGGGCTAAGATCCTTAATATCTTCCATAATCTGACCTCTATTAATAACCTGAGTTTTTGATATGGATATAAAAGATTTAAGAGCAATAGGTAAACGACTGATGGACGAAGTTGCACCTTTTATTGATAAATTTGTCGGGAACACACCAATCGGCAAAGGTGCAAGCGGGGATATGACCTATCCAATTGACAAAAAGGCAGAAGAAATTATATTTGAAGAGATCAGAAAACTTGATAAGCCTTTCATTCTTATCTCTGAAGAGCACGGTTATAAAAATATAAATGGAGGAGGGCCTAAAATCCTGATAAACCCCATAGATGGAAGTAAAAACGCTATTAGCGGTCTTCCGCTTTTTTCCACATCAATAGCAAAAGTTGATGGTGATACAATTAAAGATATAACTCTCGGTTATGTCATAAACCTGGTAAACGGTGATGAATTCTGGGCTTCAAAAGGCAAAGGAAGTTTTTTTAATGGCACACCTGTTAATTCACAACATGATGAAGTATTAAGAGTGGCAGCCTACGAAGCTCAAACGCCTATAAGAGATATCCCAAAAATACTGCCGCTGCTTTCTCTTTTTCGAAGAACCAGGTGTCTTGGTTCAATAGCAATGGATCTGGCCCTCGTTGCGCGCGGCTCATTGAGCATGTTTATCAGTCCTACCCCCTCAAGAAGCTTTGATATTGCATCCGGCTACCTGCTCGTTAAAGAAGCCGGCGGAATTATCACCGGCATTGACGGTAAATCTATAGACTCTATGCCTGTTGGAATGGGAAGGATATCTCCTATTCTTGCTTCAGGTAATGAGAGACTGCATAAAACAGCTTTAGAGGTATTAGCCAAAGCTATCAGTTAAGAAACAACTTAGGGGAAAAGCACCTTAAATCTAAAATTTAAAATTTAAAATCAAAAATCTTTTTTATTATGGCATTTGAACTTTTATCTCATAACTCCCTACAGAAGCCTTGTCAGCAATGCCTTTTTTCCACAATAAATCTATTACTTTTGCCTTGGTCGCTTTAGGGACCATGATGATCAATTTTACTCCCCGTGCTGTACCGACTATTCTGGACCACTTGTCGGCCTTTTCAGGAGTTATGCTCTTTTCAGTCTCAACTTCCATAACCGCAACTACTAATCCATGGTTTGCAAGTATGAGGTCAGGATAATGCCCTTCAAACTCATTCTTTTTTTCCCCTTCAGGGTTTGTCTTAACATCGTCATAATCCCTTGAAAGCCTGCTGCCAAGGTATGAGACAAGCCAGTTGTGAATCAGTTCATCGTTAGACATTTATACTCACAAAAATTACAGTTTTGCCTGAGCTTTATAATAAATAGAAATATACCAAAAATCAAAGAAAAGGGGATAATATTTATTAAAGCTGCATTTTATATGTAAGATTCAATATAAAATCAGGCGCTCCTGAAACACTGACATCCTCAGTCAGTGAAAACTCAAGACTCCCCCTACCCTCAACATATCTGCTGCCAAAAGCCAGCATATATGCAGGTCTGTCAACAGCTGAAAGTTCTGTATCCGGATATACTGCTGACTGTGCCTGAAACTGTGAAACAAAGCTAAATCCATGTCCAAGCTTTGTTTCAATTGCAACACCGCCATAAACAAAATCTTTTAAACTAACCTTGTGGTGACCTCTAACATCAGCGGGAAAAACAGCTCCAAAATTCCAGTATGTCATAATAGATTCAGAAAAAGGTTTATCAAGGAGAACCGCAACTCCAGCATCAGTGCCTCCGTTGCCATATCCTTTTTTTGCATTTCCTGTAGGAAATTCCAGACTGCCCATCAGACTTAAATTAAATCCGCTTGACCTGGTCATCAGGACGGATGAAATCAAGTTTTTCTTTAAAGTAAGCCGGATATCTCCCAGCCCTGCTCCTGTTTCACCCTTTACGATCAGATCATTATTCCGCCTGATCTCATAGAGAAAATTATTTAATGGCCTTTCACTCCTTCCATAATCGGAAAAACCAAAAGTACTGTGGTAATCCTCAAGAAACCCGTCCATAAAACCATCATTGAAAATGATAATTGGAATATCTATGCCAACCTCAATAAAGTCTTTTATAATCCTCTTATCCCTGAAAACAATTTCAGTAATTTCCATATCAAGATTAATATCCCAATCATCTGAACTTTGCACCGTATATGTGCTTGAATGGGATATTACCGTGGAAAAAGAACTCTCCATTAAAGCACTTTCCAGATAAGGCTGGTTTGCATGGAGAAACAACGGATACTGGTTTTTAACCTGGAAAGGGCCATTAAAAGAAAAGACATTAGGTGAAGAATAAACAATCAGAAAGATTACCACCAGAAAAAATTTAGCGGATGTTCTCATGGCGTTTAAAATATCAAAGGAAGAAAAAGAAGTCAAATACTGCTTTTCTTAAATTTCTCTTTATTTTCCATCAGGGCCTGCACCGGTTTTAAACCGTAAGGGCTTCCCTGTTCTATTGCTGTAAGCACTGTTCCTCCGCCTGTAAAGAAATAGTAATTTGCATTATCAAGAACAGACAGGTAAAGACCGGGGCATAGATTCTTAAACTCCTGCAGGGTATCGCCGCCCCCGTACATCTTGAGTGCTGAGGTATTTTTATCTATTTTTTCATCAAGGGCTTTTGAGCCAAGAGTAAAATTAGGTGTAAAGCCCATAACAGCATTAACAAATATGGTTTTAGCATTAAGGATCGTATCAGACACTTTTTTGTCTGAGAAAGAATCCGGATCAATATCAAGTATATACTGGTATTGATCGCCTTTCTTAAAATCCTTTACAGATATTGTCCTGTATTTATTCTCTATCTTCCCTTTCATGGTTTCAGATTCAATAATATACGGAAGCTCCACGATCTTCTGGTTCTCTTTATCAATATTGACCAGTTCCCTTGCAGCGTCTATGTCAGAATCGTTAACACCTTTTACGGAAATACCGTACTTGGCGCAAAGGTAAGTATTATATATAACCCCGCCGAGGATCAGATTGTCGGCTTTTTCATAAATTGCATAGAGTGGGCCAATCTTTGTATCGTATTTTGAACCGGCCACAACAGCTACAAAAGGCCTTTCAGGGTTTATTACACGGTCAAGGTTTGTTATTTCCTGCTGCATAAGAAAACCGGCATAAGAAGGGATATACTTTGTAATATCATAAGTGGAAACATGCGGCTGCCATGAACCAAAAGCATCATTCACATATACGTCTGCAATCCCTGCAAGCTGGACTGCAAAGCTGTCCCTGAAAAATCCTTCAGTTTCTTCACCACGAAACCAGCGGGTATTGGGCAGATATATACCTCCTATCTTTCTGTTCCTCAGGTCTTCAATAGCAGGGTTTATAGAATCGCCTATACCCGGCAGACCGTTTTCATGATAGATATTAAACTCAGGCATATATAAGTCTGTATAAAGCTTTTGTTTTAGATATTCAACAACAGGCTCTACAGAACTGTCAGGACTGCATGTTATTTTCTCTGTTTTTTTATCTCTGGGTCTGCCTATGTGGGTCATAAGTATAGGCCGGCCGCCACGCTCAACAATGTTGTACAGTGTACCCAGCGTTTTATCAATTCTGTAAGGGTCTCTTATAATGCCTTTCTTTACGACATTATGGTCAAACCTCACAAGAACTACTTTGTTGTTAAGGTCAGCCTCCTGAACAAGGGGAAGTCTCTTATTTAAGTTTAAAGTATCCATGACACATTTTAGCAAAATTAAATTGATTATTAAAGATATACTTGAGAACGCTAAGCAGATGAAATACATCAATATTTATTTTGTTATAATAATAAAGTCAAAATGACAGAGAAAAAACTTCCTAAAGTAATATTTCTTTGTACTGCAAACTCCTGCAGAAGCCAGATGGCTGAGGGTTTTGCAAAACATCTTGGTAAAGGTATAATCGAACCCTTCAGCGCAGGACTGTTTTCTTTTCATATAATCCCCATGGCAATAGAAGTTATGAAAGAAGCAGGTATTGATATATCCGGTCAAAAATCAAAAGCAATTGACCATAAACTCTTAAATAATATGGATATAATAATAACACTTTGCACAAACGCAGAGACATCTTGCCCTGCAACACCCCCGGCTATAAAACGTCTCCACTGGCCCATCAAAGACCCTGTGGGCGCTCGGGGCACTAAAGATGAGGTCCTGCAGGATTTCAGAAGGGCACGGGACGAGATAAAAGAAAAAATAGAAAACTTTATTAATGAGATTAAAGAAAAGAAAGGTTAAAAAATAATATATTTTTTTAACTTTTATTTAGTGGGCGCTCCGCCCCACACCCCGGACTGGGGTTACGTACCCCACCGCGGTCGATTCGACCAAAAAAGTCCACTCTAGGATTGTTTCTCCCCCGGTCTGCTTCAGTCCTACTCAGTAAAATAATTCAAACTCCCCCCACCGTTTTGCTTCGCAAATCGAAGCAGTGGGGGTCAAACACGAATTATTTTTTAACCTTCACAGTACCTTGCAAACCTAAAACAATCCAATGGGGTTTTAAAAAGCATTTTCTTTTCGTGGTCCCATTAGATATTTTAGGTGATGAGCGAGACTGAAAGGAAATAGAGTTAATTTGTGTCTGAGTCCCGATTTATCCGTTCTCCGTAGTAGCCTGCTTCGCCGAAGTGCTACGAAGGCTGAACTGCGAAGGATGAATCGGGGCGAGTTTAAATTAACTCCCTGGAAGTTGAGCGAAGAGACGTCTCGAAAATATCTACGGGCCAATTTCTTTGGTTACTTTCTTTGTTGGACAAAGAAAGTAACCCTGGGGTATGGGGGCGGAGCACCCCAGTAACAATAAAAAAAGGGGTCAAAGCGACCCCTTTTTTAAACTATTTATAAAGTAAACTTCTAAACTTCTTCCTGTTTCCTGAGACCAATCACTCCTGCGCCTGCAAGAAGAGCAACAAGAGCAAACAGGCCCCACTGATTAAGTGTGGGAACAGGTATTAACGGAGCACCCCTATCACCTGCAAGTATAGGAGCACATGTGTCTTCGTATGCCCAGTCTATTACAGTGCCCTGTGTAGGAGATATGCCCTGGAAACGTATCCAGCCGAGTGCTGAACCGCATGCTGCAGGAAATCTCACACCTATATAACCGATAGCGGGATTAAAATTACCCCATGTGGAAGAGCCGTAAGATCGACAATAAGTAGTACAAGTACCTGCAAGTGTGCTGAATGGATTGGTAGTATTTGTCCAATAATTAGGGGCTGAAAGAGTGCTTTGAATCAGATAATTAGACGGCAGGTTGGCAGGATCACTGTGAAGGGCTGACTCAGCTATAAAGCTTGTAGCGCTGTAGCCAATATCCAGATCAATCCAAACATTATTATAAGTCGGGTAGTATGAAGTGTTAACCCAAAACCTGACATCTGTATTTGTGTCGCCGTCCATGTCAACCATTACATCATTGCCCGGGCTTACTGTCAGGTTCTGAAGCCCGCTGTACTGAATTGCTGCATTTGCAGAAGGCGCAAGCAAAAGTGTACTTGCCGCTACTGCTGAATATGCTTTAAGCTTTTTTTCAAACTTTCCTTTTTTCTTTTTATTCATATACCCCTCCATTAAAAAGGTTAATTATTGCTTAATTATTGTTATTGTTAAATTAAGCAAAATATAACATAAAAAAGCTTGCTATGCAAGAACTTACAACAAAAGCCTTAAATTCCTGAATTCATCTTTTAATGACTGAACCTTTTTAAACCTGCTGTCCCAATAGGTTTTTACCTCATAAGAATTATTCTTTGAAGTTATTGTAACTGCACCATCCCTGTCAGTCCTGAAAACATTTACACCTGTATCCCTGTATCTTTCAATAGTTTCTTTATGAGGATGATTATAAATGTTGTTTTTACCAACGCTCACAATTGCTGTTTCAGGGCTTACAGCTTCAATAAATTCTCTTGAACTTGACGTTCTTCCACCATGATGCGGTACTTTTAAAATATCACTTTTAAGCCACCCTCCCAGATGAATCAGATTCTCTTCAGCTTTTTCATCAATATCTCCTGTAAAAAGTACAGACATGCTCCCTGAATCAATCTTCAGGACAAGTGAATCATTGTTCTCGTTAACATGAAATTCATCGTAAGGATGAAGCACATAAATCCTGTAATCTTCTGTTTCAAGCAAGTCTCCTCTTTTCAGAACTCTTACAGGGATCTTTCTTTCTTTTAATTTTCTAAAGAAATCCCCTGCCTCTGTACCTGTCCTTCCGTTAAGCAATATCTCTTTCACCTTAAAATTATCCATGATATACATAAGACCACCAAAATGGTCTGGATGGGGATGGCTTAATACCATAAAATCAATCCGTTTTATACCTTTAGACCACAAATACGGAGCAACAACCCTGCGGCCCATATCAGTGCGATCCTTACCCCCATCAACAAGCATTATTTTTTTATCCGGCAATTCAAGAATGGATGACTCTCCCTGACCTACATCAAGAAATGTAACACTGAATTTACTGTCAATGGATAAATGAGGATTGAACACATATATGCATATAACAAAAATAAAGGGCAAAAACCTTAATTTTGATCTGCCTTTGATAATAAATATCAAGGAGAGAAAATAAAGCATAATAATAATAAATGAGGGATCATGAAGACGGAGATTTGCATATGGAAGACCGGAAAATGTCTTTATAAAACTTAAACTAAAGTGTGTAACAGTATTCGTCAAGCCTTTTAAAGGTATCGAAGGCATATTAAACAGGAGAGCGCTAAAGCTCGTGAAAAATCCCAGAGGCAGAATTATCATGCATATAAACGGTGTTATTAAAAGATTGGTAAGCGGTGAAATTAAAGGGAATTGTTTGAAATATAAAATAACAAAAGGCGCTGTGCCTAAAACTGCAGCAACGGTTATGAGCATTGCCGTGCTTATTTTTTCAAGCGCTTTTACAGGTATTGAATTCTTTTCCCTGGGAAACTCTTCCAAATACCCTGCATTCAATGCCCTGATGTTTTTTAGTGCTGATCTTTTTTCAAGAACGTATCCTATAGAGAGTACTGCAGTAAATGAAAGCTGAAATGAAAGATCGAACAGTGCCCCCGGTCTCCACAATAATATAATGAGGGCTGCAATAGAAAGAGAGTTCAGCCACTGATCCTTTCTTCCGATAAAAAGAGCTGTCATATAAATAAAAACCATTATCATTGCCCTGATCGTAGGTATACTTGCTCCGGAAATTAACGCATACAGCAATAAAACCGGTAATGTTAAAATGACTGCTGTCTGTGTTGGCGTTAAATACAAAGTCATTCTTGAAAGAACCCTTACAGGAAATAATTTAACAACACCCTTAATAAATTTAAAAACTATAAAGGCAAGCACTCCAAAGTGAGTTCCTGATATGCTAAGAAGATGCGCAAGACCTGTAGAACTGAAAGCATCCCTCATATCCTGGGTTATCCCTCTCTTAAGCCCCGGGATTATTGCTTTATGAAACGATGCGTTATTTTCATATAGGCTGTTATCAATAATTCTTCCCATCATTTGCCTTTTGTTATTTATCCATGTCATGAATCCCCCGTCCCTGTTGATTAAACTCATCTGCTTTACAAAACCCGTCAGTATGATCCCTTCTTTTTTTAAATCATGCTGATATACACCTGGATTATGAAGGATTCCCGGTTCGCTCAATTTCGCAACAGCCCTGATCCTGTCGCCTGGGGAAAACATGAAATGTTTCACCTGGTTATTGGCAAAAAATCTTTCCAGCATAACAAAAAGCCTGACTTTTCCATTGATCTTCTGTTTTTCAAGCTCGATATTATCAAGTGTGAAACGCATATTATCCCCGGACAGTTCCGGAACATCCGCTATTGTGCCTTCAATGTATATGTTTTCACCTGAAAACTCAGAAGACTTTATGCCATATGATATGTCTCCAATACCGGGGGGAGTCTCCTGACGGATAAAGCTGTAGAGGAATCCAAATGCAAAGATTAAAATTATTATAAAAGCCTTTTTTTTATTTTGGCTCTTTCCAAAAAACAGAGCAACAGAGGCAAGTATACTAAAAATAATTATGGAGAAAGGAAAAAACGGCAAGAAATTAAATGCAGCGATACCGGCTATAAAAGAAACAGCGAAAGCAATCATGCCATATCTGATTTTATGATCTCTGCAAGTTCTTCGGCTATAGTTGTGATCCTGTGCATATTGTCTCCTTCGATCATTACTCTTATTTTGGGTTCAGTGCCTGAAGGTCTGACAAGGATCCTGCCGTTAATAAGTTTTTTCTCGGCTTTTTTTATTGCACTCATAACAGAAGGGAATTTATCTATCTTTTTAGGTTTTGGCACAGGCACATTTATAAGAACCTGAGGATAGATAGGCACAGATGATGTGAGCCTGGACAGGGTCCTTCCGGTCCTGCACATTATAGCAAGGACCTGAAGAGCTGTTATTGCGCCATCGCCTGTTGTATTGTGATCCATGAAAATGATATGACCAGACTGCTCACCACCCAAGTTACATCCTCTTTTGACCATCTCTTCAGCAACGTACCTGTCGCCGACCTGAGTTCTTACAAGCTTTATCCCCGATTTCTTCAGGAAGAACTCGAAACCAATATTGCTCATAACAGTCGCTACAACCGTGTTGCCTTTAAGCTTTTTCTCCTTTTTCATATCAAGAGAACACATAGCAATTATTCTGTCGCCATCAACTATTTCACCATTCTCATCACAGAAGATCGCCCGGTCACCATCACCATCATGTGCAATACCAATGTGAGCCTTATGCTCCAGAACAGTCCTCTGCATGCCTTCAGGGTATGTTGAACCACAACCTGCATTTATATTTTTTCCATCAGGTTTATCGTTAATTGCTATAACGTCGCCACCCAGTTCCCTTAGCACCCAGGGTGTAATCTTATATGAAGAGCCATTGGCGCAATCTACCACAATCTTCATTCCCTCGAGTGTCTTGCCTTTTGGAAAAGTAGATTTAACATACTCAATATACCTGCCGGCTGCATCGTCTATCCTGTAAGCCTTGCCAATCCCTGATCCGTGTGGTCTTATGCTCTCAAGTTTTTTTGAGAACATTGCATCTTCTATTTTCTTCTCTGTACTGTCAGGAAGCTTGAATCCGTTTGAAGAAAAAAACTTTATACCATTATCGTCAAAAGGATTATGTGAAGCAGATATGACAATCCCTGCGTCAGCTCTCAAACTCCTGGTGACAAATGCAATACCCGGTGTCGGTATGGGACCTACAAGTACGACATTCATTCCCATTGAACATATTCCCGATGTAAGTGCGCTTTCCAGCATATATCCTGACAATCTCGTATCCTTACCGATAAGTATCATGTCACGACCATGTTTTTTCTTAAGCACATGGGCCGCCGCCCTTCCAATTTCAAAAGCCATCTCTCCCGTCATCGGAGTGTAGTTAGCTTTGCCTCTTATTCCGTCTGTCCCAAAAAGTCTCACCTTGTTCTCCTTCAATCAGGCCCTATCTGTCTCTGTTTATTTCCTCTTTAAATAACAGTTTAACCGTATGAGGGGTAATCTGGATAATTGAAAAAGAGTTCGGTAATTCGACATTATCCTCTGAAATTGAAAAAATCTTCTCTCCCTTTTCAGCACCGCTCAGGTCTAAAACCACACTGATATCTTCAGATCTTAATTTCCTCAAAAATCTTTCATATCCCTCTACGCTCAGACCTATTGTTGGGCTGTCTATAATTTTCAGTCCGGCAGGAATATTTTTTAATTGTACCGGAACATCCAATGTAATTATGGTACGGCCCTGTGATACCACAAAGAACCAGAGCAAAACAGCCATACAAATAGAAGCCAGCTTCAGCCAGGGATTTGTAGAAATGAATTTTCTTAACCTATTTCCTCTCATTTTCCCCTCTTCTTTGAAGTAAAGACATCAGCAAGAAAATCCCTGAGTGATGTCATATCCAGGTTCTTTTCAAGTCTCCCTCCCACTGTTGTGGCAATATTGCCGGTTTCCTCCGAGATTATTATCACAACTGCATCGGTCTCTTCAGAAAGCCCGATACCGGCCCTGTGTCTTGTACCAAATGTCCTTGAAAGATCCACATTTAATGTCAGGGGAAGGAAACATCCTGCGGCAACAATCCGGTTACCCCTTATCACCATGGCTCCGTCATGTATAGGAGACGTGGGATGGAATATACTCAAGATCAGTTCCTTTGACACCTTTGCATCAAGTGGAGCGCCTATGTCAACAAAATCCCGTAGGCTGGTATCCCTCTCAATAACAATTAATGCTCCAATCTTCCTGTTTGACAAAGCTATTGAAGCCTTGACTATCTCCTCAAGAGACTTGAGTTCCTCTGCACTGGTAAATGATGGGAAAAAACGTGCTTCGCCCATTTGCGCCAAAGCCCTGCGAATCTCCGGCTGAAATAATATGACAAGAGCAAGCACTATTTGTGCCCACAGGCTCTGGATGATCCAGTCAATCGTATACAGTCCTACATAACCTGAAAAAAAGAACGCTATAAGGAGTACTCCAAGCCCGATCAGTATCTGAACAGCCTTGGTGCCTTTGATGATCAAAAGCAGTCTGTAAAGTATCACAGCTACCAGCAGGATATCCAGGCTGTCCTGCCATCTGAAATGCTTCAGGATTTCCATATCGACCTTATTATAGCAGGTTTAAAAAAACAGCTGCTCACATTGGATAAAACCTGCCTATAACATAAATAAAATGTCCTTTGATAGTAAGTTCATCATCCTTAAAATCAGCAGGCAATGGCCAGTAAGGCCCGGCATCCTCAAGCGCCTTCATAGCTGCTTCATCAAGATCCTGATATCCTGATGTTCTCACAAGTTCAACTTTACCGAGGCTTCCGTCCTTTTTGATAGAAAATCTTATATACAGGTCTCCGGAAATTCTGCGTCTTGCAGCCTTGCCTGGATATCTCCATATATTCTCAATTTTGTCTTTAAGTCTCCTCATGTATCCACGATGATGAAACTCCGGGGCATCAAAGGTCAAACCTTTTCCTTTTGTGGTTATTGACCTACTGGCATATTTCTCTATAGTCCCTTTATCAAAAAGAAAGCTTTTAGGCTCAGGAAGCGTTTCGTCCGGACCCTCAGATGAGGCAATCTCATCTTCTGTAATATTCGGGGCAATAGTATTTTCTTTTTTATCCGACTCGGTAATATCACTTTCAGTGTTATCACCAAACATGGTTTTGGGGGGGATTTTAGATTCCTTACGCTTCCTGGTTATCACCGGGGCCAGCTTTTCAGGGGATTTTAGTGTTTCAGGAACTATCTTCTCTTCCGCAGGACTTACAATATCTACTTTAAATATATAAGGTGATGCATCAGTATTAATTCTGGGAAGTACTAACATAAAAATACAAAAAAATGCTATATGAGACAAAAATGAAGCAACTATATAATTATTTATTTTCAATTTAGAAATCTTAAAAAATATTTTTATATCCCAAAAAACTGGACAGACCAAAATCTTTCTCAAACCATAGCTTTAAGGCTTTTTCCTGCACATATTTGATTTTATGAAGACTAAAGCTTTTTTCAATTGATCTATCGTTCTTTAAAAAGAATTTCTCAAGCCTCTTCATAAGTTTGAACTGTTTGTGGAATGTTCTGTTCCATTGTTTTTCATAAGCTTTTGGTCTTTCCTTTAGAATAGCCTCTGCAGCCATCTTACCGCTCTTCATAGCGTAATAAATGCCCTCATAGGTCAGAGGCATAACAAAGCCTGCTGCGTCACCGACAAAAAGTATATTATTGTTTACCAGGGAATCCCTCCATTTTAGAGGCAATCTGTATACTTTCTGTTTTCCACTACTCTCCACCTTAAGGCGTTTTTTTAAGTTTTCCAGTAGCCCTTTAAGAGCTTTCCCATTGACAGACGCTGTGCCAATATCAATATAGCCATTTTTGGGGAAAACCCATGAATAGAAACCAGGGGCATGGGATAACCCAAACCAGAACTCACAGGCATTATGCCGGTCAGTACTTTTCATATTAGTGAGGTCCACCTTTTCCTGTATTGTATAAACACCGGGCAGGGATTCAAAGCCGGCTGCTTTTGCAACCCTTGAGTTTACACCGTCAGCAGCCACTAAAAAGTCAGCTGTTATACTCCTCCTCTTCCCTCTCTCATAAAGCGTTAACAGATCTTTTGTCTGTTTTTGTTCAAGAATACCAAATTCTGCCTCTACCAGATCAGCACCAGCTTCTTCAGCCTGTTTTCTCAGTGAGTGGTCAAACTTGCCCCTTTCTACCATCGCAAGATAGCCCACTTTTAACGGGACATCTATCCTTACCCCTGACGGAGAAATTGATGATATATGTTTAACTTTTCTGGTTATCTCTTGCCGGGGAAGGGCAAACTCTTCAAATGATTTGTATGAGACAGCACCGCCGCACGGTTTAACACGTTTAAAATCCTTCTCAACAAGCAAGACCTTTGCACCGCCTGCGGCAAGGGTCTTCGCTGCAATTGAGCCTGAGATTCCGCCGCCTACAACTACAACATCATAAATACTGGTCATAATTGGTCCAGGGAAATAAGCCAATCAAATTATGGCTTTTTAATAATTCAGACAAACTACTTTTTTGCTATTTTTAAACCGGGAGGGAAAGGACAGTATATACTTGCCCTCCGTGGAACAGGGTTATCCCTGGGATAAAAATAAGCAGATATTTTAAAAAAAAAGCTGCCTATGCAGCCGGATATACTTCCATCCCTGTTTTCTTTCCATGGTCTGCTGCGTTCTATCTCGTTAATAGCTATAATAATATAAAGATCATCAGGTTCCATCTCCTTTATATCCAAAGGGCTGGGAACAGGAAGGCCTTTATATTCACCGTAAGGAGTATGGGAATGGAAGTCACCTATTATCTGCAGTTTTTCAAATTTTGACAGTATTGGAGCTATCTTCTTCTGGTCCCTGTGACGAAATATCACACCCCTGCGTTTCCTTCTGGCTGTCTGGAAACTAAAGGCATGTTCTACAATAAAACGGTCTTCCAGACGATAACCCAGCAAATAGCCAAGGGATTCCCTTTTAAATACTTCGGCACTGCTTAACAGCAGACACATGAAGGCACTCCCTGACAGGTAAACCTTCATAAGTTTTATCTTCTTTTTTTTCACTTGCTTCTGTGTTCAGGCATCCTTACGGTCATCACAGGGCAAGGCGCTTTTCTAACCACTCTTTCAGCCGTGCTTCCAAATATAAGTCTCTCCAGCCCTTTTCTACCATAAGTACCCATAACGATCATATCTACTTTTTCCTGTGCAGCAAAATTTATTATCTCTTCATAAGGAATGCCCTTCAAAACTGCTTTCTCCACATTTTCAAAGCCCCTGATATCTTCAATACAGCATTTGTCCATTTCCTTTTTAGCCCATTCATTTATTTCATTGTAAATCTCATCAGCAGATATATGGGGGATATGAGATTCAGTAGCCTTAAAAACATCATATACAACATGAAGGATATAAAGCCTTGCATTATAATGTTTTGAAAGATCCACTGCAAAAGGCAATGCATGGAAAGACCCGGCAGAAAAGTCCGTAGGGAAAAGTATTTTTTCTACTTTCATAACAGTTTTACCTCCTTAAGTTAATTTGTCTCCTTGAACGGAAACATAACGTCAAAAGTTTCAATCAATTCAGAAAACAAGCTGTCATTGGGTATAAGACTATTACGCACTGTTTTATTCTATCATACAATGATTCAGGCATTAAGCTCATAAATTATTCTCAAACCCTCAAGTGTTAAGAGGGGCTTGATCTCATCTATCCCTCCTATATAAGGGCCCATCAAATTTACATGTCCTCCTGTTGCAATCACCCTGATATCCCCTACAGTATTTCCCTCTGCAAGGATTTCCTCTTTAAACTCTTTTATAATCCTTTCGACCGCCCCGGCATGTCCCAGGATCAGTCCGGAGACTATATTGCTTTCAGTACTATCCCCAATCGCCTTACGCGGGGGCTTGAGTTCTACTCTGGGCAATTTTGCGGTCCTGTTTGACAGGGCGTCAACAGAGATATTTAGCCCGGGTATAATAGCACCACCTTTGTAATCGCCCTCTGAAGAAATTACACAAAAAGTTGTTGCAGTCCCGAAATCTATTACTATCAAATTCCCTTTAAAAAGTTTATGGGCTGCAACTGAATTTGCAATCCTGTCTGTACCAAGTTCCTCTGGATTATTTACACAAAATCGTAAATCTGTTTTAATATCATGGCTGACATTTAACGGTTTAATGCCAAAAGTCATTTTAACTGCTTCAGCAAACAATGGGGTTATTCCGGGAACAACGGAACACATGATCGCTCCTGCCGGTTTTCCCATTTGATGGCTTGAAACGGCTTCTTCAAGAAAAAAAGAATACCCGTTTATATCTTTACCTCCCGGTTTTGTATTGAGCCGGCTGGTGCCTTTGATGCCGTTATCATAAAAACCTATGGTGATGTTTGTATTGCCTATATCAACGAGTAAAAGCATA